>JAEEGK010020899.1_pt1 | contig 13874 bp, 8 predicted proteins | sample 8958771 | NCBI WGS metagenome assembly JAEEGK01 (sample SAMN16246547, study PRJNA631951) | gut metagenome | biome: gut microbiome; feature: rumen; material: SC-attached | host: Bos | place: Iran: Karaj | collected 2018-10 | reverse complement strand
TCCGGCAACCTGGTCAACGGAACCGTGACCGTGGGGAACGGCGGCATCACGACGTCCGTAGCTATCGTGAACAAGGGCACGCTGGACCATATCAGCGTACTGCCCAGGACGGCGGCCGGCGACCTCTCCAGCGGTTATGCCACGCACGGCGGCCTGGTGGACACCAACTACGGCGTCATCGTGGACTGCACGTCCGACCTGCCCGTCAAGGGCACGGACGCCTCCGTGTATGTGGGCGGTATCGCCTCCGCTTCCGTGTATGCCGATGACATGGCCCCGATGCCCGTCATCGAATCCTGCACGGTGAATGCGAAGGTGGACGGCGTCCCGGGCAGCCTGGGCGGCGGCATCGTGGGCGTGGCCGTGGGCCGTGTCAACTACAACCGCTTCGAATACGGCATCACCGTTCTGCAGGACGCCACCAACTTCAAGAACATCGTCCAGGCCCGGGCCATAGACCCCCGCGAACTCAGGGCCGAGGGAAATAGCTGGCCGACGATCGCTACCAACGCCATCGGCGCGCTGGGCAACGACAACGTCGCTGAAGAAATCTACGACGCCACCATCGATTCCCAGGAAGAGCTGGGCTACCTGCTGTCCCTCGCTTCCTACAATGCGACCGACAAGAAATACCGCCTTTCCAGCGGCTTCTCCGTCTCGAAGGACAGCTGGATCTACGGCATCAAGTCGGACGTGAGCAACGGTACCGGCATGGCGGTCGAGTTCCAGCTGAACGGCAACGGAAAGACCATTACTACGGATGCCATGCTCTTTGCCAACATCCGCGGAGAAGTGCGTGACCTCACCATCCGCCTGAACGGGAACATCACCCCCGCCGTCGTGGCCGGCGAAGCGCAGGATGCCGTCGCGGCCCTGGCGTACTCCGTCACCGGCGCCGACGCAAAGATCAGCAACATCCAGGTGAAGGCCGGTAACTACACCATCTCCGGACCCAACGTGGGCGGCGTGGTGGTATGGGCCTACAACGGCGCTACCGTGGAGGACTGCCAGTGCAAGGCGGCCATCCTGGTGGACGTGCCTGCCATCGGCCAGGACGCCAAACTCTATGCGGGCGGCATCGTCGCCTGCGCGGCCAAGGCTACCATCACGCGCTGCGTGTTCCACAATACGGACGAGACCCTCTACCGCACCCCCGACGACAGTTCGAAGCAGATCTTCTACGGCGGTATCCTGGGCGGCACGGTCCCCAACGGCTCCGGCGACTTCAACTCCCGCCGGCCCGAGGTGCTCATCACCGACTGCACCAGCTGGTTCGACGTCCCCAAGGACAGCGAGAAGCAGAAAGGCGCCATCGTGGGCTATGCTATGTATGCCGAGGACAACAGCAGCAGCACCCACGCCAACGGCATCAAGAAAGGCTGCCAGGGTAACTGGTGGGGAACGACCAACGGCATCGGCTCCTACATCGGCGGCAGCATCGAGGAACTGCTGGGCCGCCGCAACGCCGTAACGCCGGAGCATGACGCGAACTATGACGACTAAGATGAAGAGAATCCATATCATATGGGCCCTGGCGCTCCTGCTGCCCGCCTGCAACCGGGCGGTGGCTCCGGAAATCCCTGAAGGGGACCTCATCCGGGTGGGAGGCGTCGAGGCCGAGGTCGAACTGACCAAGGCCGTCGATGCGGAAAGCATCGACTGGCTCTCCGGCCTGCTGAAAGAGGGCATAGACATCACCTACGGCCTGGACAAGGACCATACGGCTTCCCGCCTGGCCCGGCTCACCCTCCTGGACGAGCCGCAGGACGGAGACCCTTACTCCTTCCTCTATCAGGATGTCCAGATTCCCGTTCCGGGCCGATGGATGGGCAACGGCGCCCATTTCTTCGAGGGACAGTACGTCCCCGCGGACCTGGAAGGAAGCGCCATGTCCACGCTCCTGACCGACCAGCGCGACTATACGCAGCTGTCCCGTTACGTGAGCCTTCCTCCGGCCTTCACCCTGAACGCCACCGTCGGCCGGGTCAAGCTGCCGCTGCGGCACCGCCTCTCCCGCGTGCTGGCCTACATCCTCATCGACCCTGCGCTGGGCAGCGACGTGACCATCGAAGGTTACACGTTCCCGGATGATCCCGAAACTTCCAAGATCCGTTTCTGCAACGTAAGCGTCCTCTCTTCGGTGACCGACGGAACGCCCCGCTGGACCAAGTCCCGCAAGGTGATTCCCCATTTCCTGGGAGAGTTGGATGTGGAAAATTACGGGAAGGCCCCCGTTTACGACCTCATCGTCCGTCCTACCTATACTTCCGTGAAGAACGTGATGTACGACGAGGATTTCTCTTCGACGACCAAGGATGCCTTCTACGCCGCTACCAACAAGATCGACTTCGAGATCACCCTCAGCAACGGCCTGCAGTACACCAAGGAGTTCATCTTCGACCTGGACGCCAACTACGAAACGGTGGTGTACCTGAAGATCGGCCCCAAGAGCGTGGATTACAACAGTTCCGGCAGCGAACTCTGGGTGGAGACCGCCAGCCACGACGGCTACTACGGCGTGAACAACCGCAACGGCAACAACCTCTCCATCGCCGGCGGCAGCTGGCAGCGCGCCTACACGAACGGCAGCCTGTCGGCCGGTGTCACCGACGGCCACGGCTATCAGCAGGATACGGAGGACCTTCAGGCGCAGTATGTGGACGACGCTACCTGGATCCAGATGTTCGCCGAGGCCTATGAGGGCGGCGCCCACCACGGCGACTACTTCATCCTGACGAAGGATATCGAGATCCCGGCATCGGCCCTTCCTGAAAACTTTGTCTTCACCGGCCACCTGGACGGCCTGGATCATTCCCTGACCATTACCGGCGCCACGGATATCGTCTTCGACGGCCTGAACGGCAACTACACCACGGCCCAGGAAACGACGGGTGTCCCGGACGGGGAAGCCAACGTGCACTTGGAGAAGGGGAAGTGGATCCCCTACAGAACCGCCACGGACGGCTGGCGCGCCGAACTGCTGAACACCCGCTTCTCCCTGGACGGAGGCTCCCTGATCGACCTGCAGAATGTGACCGGCTACCTGCACAACTGCTGGCTGGGCGGCGTGCGCGTGCAGGATTACACACCTTCCCTTCCTGAATATTGATCGGCATGAAATTGAAGCATACATTATATTTTGTGACGCTGCTGCTCGCGGCCGGCTGTGCGAAAGAGGAGCTCTCTCCCGTACGGCAGGACCTGCTGGGCAAGGGCGTCAACTTCAGCGCCTCGATGGCCGAGCCTTTCGAAACCCGCACCACCTATCAGCACAACGGTGCCTTCAACGAAGGGGATATCATGACCATCTATCGGCAATACATCAGCTCCGACGGCATTTCCTTCGACTCGGCCGACGAAGCCTACCGCGTCTATCAGCTCAATACGAGGTACGCCACGGGCACTTCCTTCGCGCTGGATACGGACTGGAAGCCCCGCGCGGGCGCCAAGGGTTCCAATGCCCCCGGCACCACGTTCACGCAGACATCGGCCGACTCCCTCACCTGGGAGAACGGCAAGACGGTGCGTTTCCGCTCCTGGTCCCGCAGCAACCTGGCGGGCGCCATCGGCAACAGCAAGAACAAGGGCAGCTATTATCCCGACTACAGCATCTCCGACTGGGTGACCGTCTCCGGCCCCACCATCGACGTGCCCATGAAACTCAAGCACCAGGGCTGCCGCATCGGCATTACCGCCAAGGCCGGCAATGAGCTGCACGGGGCCGTCGTCTGCCTGGATGCGGCCGATTACGCCTGGGAGGACAACGCCGCGGACGCCGCGCACGACGACGCGGACAAGTGGGCCGATGCCCAGGATAAGGCCGATGCCGTCCGCGCAGTCTATGAGCGCATGTGCATGCCGGCCGGCGTGGACATCCACCACTCCCTGCTGAAGACCCTGACGAAGGCCAAGTACGAGGCTACTACAGACTTTAGCAAAATCCACGAAGAGACGGACGGGATCGTGAGCTTCGGCACGCGGACGCCCGCCGAGGTGGCCTCGGAGCTGCAGCGCCCTGTGTTCTGCTCCAACGACGGCCGCCTGTACATGATCACCATCCCTTATGACATGAGCGACGGGGAGCACGGCGGCGAGGTTCTGACCCTGCCTCCGTTCACCCGCTTCAAGATCCGGCTGTACGATGTGAACAGCGGCGACAACGGTGGCTCCGGCTTCGACGAGTCCAACTACCACATCTTCTCCCTGAGCGATATCAAGGTCCCGAACAGCACCGAACCGCTGTATCCCGACGGCCTGGAACTCCTGCCCGGCTACAGCTACCTGTTCAGCGTGGGCTATCACTACGACCACTTCACCATCACGCCCGCCGACGAGTTCTCCTGGGACCGGCAGGACGAGGAACGCGGCAACAGTACGGACGAAGCTCAGCAGCCCGGCGCGGGAGACCGCTACAAGTGGTGGCAGGATGCCATTACGGCCGCCATTCCCAAGAATATCAGCGAGAGCTACAACCCTGTATTCCATATCCGGACCCGGGAGCAGTTCCTGGAGCTGATCCATCTGGTGAACGGTACCGCGACCGACAAGACCGACGGCCTCACGCAGATGCTGGATCCCGAAAAGACCTACGATGCCACCCACCCGGCCACCAACGCAGACTATCGCTGGTACCGTTCCGTGGACGTCGTGAACGACAAGGTGGTTGCCGGCGCCGACTCGGTGAGCCGTGCCGAAGCCGAGGCCGAAGGCTACATCTTCTACGACCATTACCATCCGGCCAACGCCGACCAGAAGGCCTATGCCCGCATCGACTATCTGAAGGGCCCCTTCAGCTTCTATGACGATGACCTCAAGCGTCACTTTACGATCTATCTGGACAGCGACATGGATTTTTCCGACTGGAAACTGACTCCCATCGGCAACGGAGAGCCTTTCCGCGGCGTGCTGGACGGACAGATGCATAAACTTACCAACCTGTATATGGACGGCGGATTCCTGGTGAAGGACTGCGCCGATGCTGCCATCCGCAACCTGCGCATCGAGACGGTGCACGGCTTCTCCCTGGTGGACAAGGCCGTGGCCGGCAGCAAGAACGGATACGGCGCCTACATCGTGGGCGTTTCCATCAAGGCACCCTCGGCCGGAAATCCTATTGCGACCTCCCTCAAGGGCAGCAGCTATGTGGTGGGCTGTATCTATCAGGGCCGATGCTCCGGCGCCATGGTGGGCACGGCCGACGACCTGCACATGGTGGGCAACATGATGGCGGCCGAAGGCATCCCCTCCGGCAGCGGCGCGCTGCTGGGCAGCTATGCCGACGCTTCCGAGCCCTTCCTGGCTCCCCAGACGGGCGGAAAACCCTCCTGGGGCCGCTTCATGGTGAACTACTATGATGTCACCCTTTCCCCGGGAACGACGGCCGTGGGCGGTGTGGCCGATGCCTACAGCCCGCAGGAATACATCCGCGGCGCCCACTCCTATATCCTGAAAGCCAAGAACGACAACCTGCTCGCCGACGACGTGCCCTTTGACAAGCTGTCCGGCGACCTGATGAAGGAAGGCTTCTACGGCCTGGCCCCCTGGAAGGCGCTCAACTATGCCATCTGGCGGTACAACCAGGACGGAAAGACGGTGAGCGAACCCCATAACTGCATGGGTCACTTCGTGTACGGGATGGCCGATCAGGTCGGCCATGACGGGTATTCCCATGTCTATCCGACATTCGTCCCCGGCGAACCGGACGACAGCTGCCAGGCGTGGAACGTATTAGTACAGAACAACTGATGAAGATGAAGTTCAAATATATCCTCGGAATCGGCCTTCTGCTGACGGCCTGCGCCAAAGAGGCGCCGGTGCGGCAGGAGACGCTCCGGCTGACCTCTTCCGTGCTTCCCTTCGACGGGGAGCCGCTTACGCGCACGACGCTTGCCGGCGACGCTTTCGCCGTGGGCGACCGGATGAAACTCAAGATCATCTGCCCCTTCGACGACCGTACCCAGTTCGGCGAGACGACGTACGGACACAGCTCGGACGGCCTCTGGCTCTTCAAGTGGAACGGCAGCGGCTGGGCTGTGATCACGGCCGCCGACAAGGTGGACGTGGAGGGCGAATACAAATACACCAACGCCCCCAGCCTGTACGACCGCTACGAGGCGCAGCAGACGACCTACGTCTATACGGCTTCCACCTGGAGCGAGAACGTGCTTTTCGTATCCGGCAGCAGCCTGTACTCCCAGTATAGCTACGTCTTCGAGGCCGACCAGACCACGGCAGCGAATTATTTGAAGTCCGACCTGCTCTGGGCCCAGTCCTACATGCAGACCGGCTCCTACAACGTGCATCTTTCCTTCAACCACGTGATGGCCTGCCTGAAGATAGACATCAGCGGTCTCTCCCTTTCGGAGAACGCCGTGGTGACGCTGGAAGGCATGCCCGCCATCGACCAGCGCGAGGTGGTGGTAGGGGACTACTATGCCGCCCGCAGCAAGGTGAACTCCAAGTTCGGTTACAAGGACAAGTGCTCCTGCACCAAGGAGAACAACGGCAAGGTGCTGGGCGTGGCCGTCATCAGCGACAGCCAGGGAAAGGCCCTGGTGCAGGCCATGGACGGCGTGTCGGTTCCCAATACGGGCGTCTATACCGCCCACCGGGACGGCGGCTCCTACTACCTGATCGTGCCCCCGTGCTCCCTCTCCTCCAACGCCGTGTTCTGGGTCAGGGACGGAGAGAAGCGCTACAGCTATCAGTTGAACAACAAAGTATTTGAACAGGGAAAACTGTATCCCGTCAAGATAGAGCTATGATGAAGGATTGCCTGAAATACCTGGGACTGTTCCTGGCCCTGACCGCCTGCTCGGTCCGGGAGCCTTGGGTGGATCCCTCCGAGGACCATCCCGAACTCCGCATCGACGCCTACGTCGAGGGCGAGGAGCCTGGAACCAAAGCCGTGACCAAGCTGGCCGACTATGTGGGCCGCAGCAAGTTCGTCGGCGGGGACAAGGCCGTCTTTACGAATATCCGCCGTACGTCCTGGCCCATTGAGGTGTTTACCTATCCCGGTGAGGATGACTATGAGGGCGTGACCTTCATTGCCGGCGACCAGGGCGGCTGGACGCGCGGTGAGGATGACGGCGCTCCCGAGCGCGTCTATTGGACCGATGCCGTGAACCCGCACACGTTCGTGGCCTACAGCATCCCCCAGGACGACGCTTTTGACTGGCACAGTTACAAGAACGGCGAATTTACCTACTATGTGGGCTCGCTGGGGGTTCCCTCCAAGAGCGGTGAGATTGCATACACCGACAACGACGTATTGAAGGCGGAAGACCTCCTCATCTGCTATGACAAGACTGTGAAGGCACAGCCCGGCGGCAGCGTGGCTCTCGTGAAGTTCGGCCATGCCCTGAGCAGCGTCCGCGTGGTGGTGAACATCAACGGCTTCTCCTCCAGCTCATCGGCCGTGGATAACGAGACGGTGGTGTCCGACATGCGGCTCCTGCACCAGCCCACCCACTACATGTGGGAGGGGTCCAGCGGCATTGCCCAGCCTTTCCGCGACCAGACGGTCGGCGCGCACCTGGCCTATGGCGAACAGCGCAAGGACCTGCTGCTGTGGATCCCCCATCCGGAGGGTGTGGGCAGCAACCAGGCTAAGACTTTTACCTTCTACGGCATCACGACGCCCCAGCCCATGAATTACCTGACCACGCTGGATGCGGCATACCGCAAGACGGAACTGAGTTTCAATGTGACCTATCCGGACCCGCTGAACCCCTCCGTGAAAAAGACGCATAATTACACGGCTGTCCTGAAGGATGTCTGCTTCGAGTCCGGTTACAACACCACCATCAACATCACCCTGAACCACAAGGACGAGCAGATGGTCGTCGGGGCCGAGTTCGAGGACTGGCAGTTCGTGGAGACGCCCGACCAGGGCCTGCTCAAGAAGAACTCCACCTTCCTGCACGATACCAACCGTTCCAGCGTCACCATCCTGGGAGACGACAACGCGACCATCGACGACGCTACCTGGCTTTATAAGATGAACGGCGTCGTGTATGACATTTACGGCCATACGGGTACGCCGGAGCATCCTTTCCAGATCAGTACGGCCTACCAGCTGCTCTCCTTCGCCTACGAGGTCGCGAACGGCAACGATTTCGAGGGACAGTACGTGAGCCTGGATGCCGACATCACCCTCCAGCCCGGTTCCGACAGCAGCGTGAACAAGCTCGCGTGGATCGGCATCGGCGACGCGTCCCATCCTTTCAACGGCACCTTCCTGGGCGGCCAGCGCTTCATCTACCGCCTTGTGGGAAGCCCGCTGTTCGCCAAGCTGGGTTCTGAGGCCCGGATCGAGCAGCTGCAGGTGAACGCCGTCTCCGTCACCGGTTCCGGCCTGTTCGCCGAGGTCAGCGAAGGCCTGGTCAGCGGCTGCAGGGTAGTGGGGGATGCCACGCTCGGCGGCTCCGTCTCGGGCGCCTTCGTGGGCTCCAACCAGGGCGTCATCTTCGCCAGCTACCATATCGGCACCACTTCAGGTCCGGCCTCCGTGGGCGGCATCGCCGGCACCAACGGCGGCTATGTGGTAGGTTGCTACAACGCCGGCAAGGTGGAAGGCACGACGGTCGGCGGCATCGTGGCGGCCAACAGCGGAACGCTGTACGACTGCCATTACAACAGCACGCTGCTGCCTTCTTCCGTGCAGTGGAACGGCGTTACCGGTCACTCCACCACGGAAATGATCAAGGAAGCCTTTACGCAGGCCATCAACGAAGGCATCGCGGCCTGGCGTGCGGAACATCCCGGCTATGACAACCACTATTACGTGTTCCAGCCGGCCAAATATCCCTATCTGAACGAGTAGCGTCCGTCTGCCCGACCATTGTCATGCCCGACCATTGTCATGCCCGACCATGCGTCATTGCCGACCTGATCGGCAATCTTTCGTCATCGCTGGCTTGCCCCTTCGTCATTGCCGACCTGATCGGCAATCTCCCTCCCATCACGCCCGAATCATCGTCACGCCCGGCCCCGACCGGGCGTATCATCTTTGTCATTTCGAGCGGGCAAAGCTCTTATACTACTATGCTACCAGGTGTGTTTTGCGCTTTCGTAAAAGATTAATATCTTTGCAGTTGGAAGGATGAGGGGTGATCGTAAAAGGGATAGCACTTCGGTCGCCAAAACCAAAAAGATGCCTTCTTCAACCACTCGGCTACCCGAGTGTTTTTTGTCCTTGTTGCCTTCTTCAGTTTTTAGCTTAGGGTATAAAATAGGTAACGCCCCTCAAGTATGCTGTCTTGCGACGCGCCTGAAGGGCTTATTATATCTAGTATTAGATACTATCGTATTTCGTTTTGCAAAGGTAATGCTTTGAAACTTAATATGCAAACTTATTCGATGTCACTCAAGAATGCTATACGTTTCAATGGAAGCATGTTCTTATCATCATCGGACATTTTATCGTAATACTCTTGCCACATCTCAATAAACTCGTCTCCGTCAATAAGGCGAATAAATTCGCGGGAGTTAGTTCCTGTATTCTTGGCATCTTGTGAGAATGATCCAGACGTGACAAATAGAGCAATGTCTCCCTGACGGAGAACGCCTAGGAGTGAGCGAACATCAGGCGCTCCGATAGTCGTATCCGGCTTATGCTTTACCTGGACTTTAATTCGTGGCGTTTGAGCGCCAAGGGGATCAACATATGCAATGATGTCAACTCCGCCATCTTTTCCTTTGGGTGCGATAAATGGTGTGTGGTAACCCATCGCACGTAGCAATGCTGCAACCATTTCCTGAAATTCATACGGCCCTTTAGCTGCGATGAATCTTTGAATACCTGATCTGGCATTAGATTCAAGCAAATCAAGGTTCATTGAAATGTCAGACTCTGCAGTACTGTCATCAGGCTCATCCTTACGAGATTCTTCTTTTGGTTGGGCGTCCTTCCATGCATGGTATGCCTCATTGGCTATTATCATTACCTCTTCCGGGGATTTCTTTAGAATAGCCTCACCTTCTGGTGTGAGATACCAGTAACCGTTTTTCTTTATAATGAAACCGGCTTTCACATAGTCAATGGAGTAGAACTGGAAACTATTAGTCCAGCGAATATATTGCATCTTTCCAGCTGGTTCCTTTTCCCAGTCGTTCAACTCAACATTTTCATTTACGAAAGGATAAAGGTCTTTTGCCGGCATGCTACCGCCACGACGGCTCATCTCTTTCATAACGGCATACAACGTTTTGGTTGCACAAGCCTTTGTTCTACTGAACTTATCTTTTGACATATTGTTTGTAGTTACTCTTGGTTTACAAAGATGTGTAGAACGTTAGGACGTATAACGTGATACTTATCCTTGCTTTCTTTGTGTCTTTAACTATGGATTGTGCAAATATACACATAGTTTTCGTTAATTAGCTATTTAAGAAGCTTGTTCATTGTGTCGATACACTTTCTTTTCTGCTCCATATTGGGATGGACGTATAAATTCAGGGTGGTGCTGATATTCGAATGACCGAGAAGTACGCTAACGGTCTTGTAGTCGCATTTGCTTTCGATGCAGCGGGTGGCAAAACTGTGACGAAGACCGTGGAAGCGCATTTTGGGTAGACCAAGTTGCTTTTGAAGTTTGTTGAAGTACGTGCGATAGGTACGGGGCTCCGTTGGGGCCACTGCGTTGGTCAGTACATAATAATCTCCACGGACAATTCTTTTGAAGGGCTTTACCATTGCCATCAGGTCACGTGTCATGGGAATCTCCCGGATGGAGTTCTTGGTCTTGGGTTTGTCTATGATTAACTCTGTGTGCTTCTCATGGCCATCTACGAGATAAATACGCTGGATAGTTTTATTAACGTGGATTACGATTACGCCTGCGTTATAAAGAGCGTCATTCCTGGCGTGACATGGAATCTTTTATAAAAGCCACTCAGGTCCCAAAAGATTAATAGCCTTAATAATAGCAATTTAAGATGCAGTTCTTAAGTAATTCTTAAATACTGCTTATGTTATCTTTAATAGTTGTTTGTGGTATGATTGTCGAATAACTGTATCGGTAAAGATAGAACGCCCCTGGAAGGACCCTTTTGTTGATTAGGTGAAATAATCCATTTTCATTTGACATTACCTAAAACATAACGATTAAATTAAAATAGTTTCAACGAAAAACGCTATCTTTGAAAGGTATTCCACTGAAATTTAAAACAAATGGCCGAACTTACTATAGCCAAGTCCTTAAAAAAGGCGTATCGACAGGTTCCCGTTGGTCGTTCCGATTTTGATGCCTTCAAAACGCAACTCCAAAACTATTTTGAGCAGACTTCTGCAATTAATACAGAAGAAAAACTCAAGGGCGACCTGATGGACTTCTTAAAGTACACATTCTATGGCAGTAATTACAAGGTGTCTCCTAATGGAGATATTGATTGTGCTATACATCTCGGCAATAGTATCGAATCTCCCGTGGGCGTTATCATTGAAGTAAAGAAGCCAACGAATGCAACCGAAATGATAACCAAGGAGGATCTAAATCGTAAGGCCCTTCAGGAGCTCTTGCTGTACTATCTTCGAGAGCGTCACTCAAAAAAGAACATTCAGTTAAAGCATCTAATTGTTACCAATACTAAAGAGTATTTCGTCTTTGATGCTCAGGAGTTTGAACGCCTTTTCTATTCCAATAGAAAACTCATTAAACACTTCGAGGATTTTAATAACGGTACGTTAACTTCTGAAAGAACTAATTTCTTTTATAAGGAAATTGCAGCAGGATTCATAGACGAGGTTCTTGACCAGATTACCTATACTTGGTTCGATATTCTCAAATACGGGTCCCATCTTATTAGTGGCAATGATAAACGTATTATCGAATTATTTAAGTTTTTCAGCCCAGAGCATCTGCTGAAGAAACCATTTCAGAACGATAGTAACTCTCTTAATACTAAATTTTACAGCGAGCTTCTTTATATTATAGGGCTTGAGGAAGTTGTTGAGAAAGATAGCAATAAGCATATTATCACTCGCCGCAAGGAGGGAGCGCGCAATCAAGCATCCATTTTAGAAAACGCCATCACTATACTTGATAGTGAAGACTGGTTACATAGTGTAAAAGATATATATTCCTATGGAAAAGACCGCCAGGAACAGCTATTTGGTGTTGCGCTTACGCTAACAATAGGCTGGGTGAACCGGGTCCTTTTCTTAAAGCTTTTAGAGGCTCAGTTAGTCAAATATCACAAAGGGGATCAGAGCTACGCTTTTATGAGTTCATCTGTCATTCCAGACTATGATGAGCTTAATAAACTCTTCTTTCAGGTTCTTGCAAAACGAACCACTGACCGCACAGAAAGTATTAATGCAAAATACGGAAAAGTTCCTTACCTTAATAGCTCATTATTCGAGATTACCCCTCTTGAACGTCAAACAATCCGTATCAGCAGTCTTGACAATAGTGAGCTTCCTCTGTTTAGTAACACTTCGCTTAGGGATGGACAGAAACCTCGATACACTAAACTTCCTACGCTCCGTTACTTGTTAGAGTTTCTTGATACCTATAACTTTTCCAGCGAGGGCTCTGAGGAAGTGCAAGAACAGGCCAAAACGCTTATTAACGCTTCCGTGTTAGGCCTTATCTTCGAGAAAATCAATGGCCATCGTGATGGCTCCGTGTTTACGCCGGGGGCTGTTACAATGTATATGAGTCGCGAGGCACTTCGACAGACTGTAGTCCGTCGTTTTAATGAAGAATTAGGCTGGGAGTGCAAGGACTACGGAGACTTGAAGAATAAGGACATTGAAGATTATTATAAAGCCAATTCAATTATTGACTCTATCCGTATATGTGATCCGGCTGTAGGTTCAGGTCACTTCCTTGTGTCGGCTCTTAATGAAATTATTCGGACGAAGTACGATCTGGGCATCCTTATAGACGACATTGGCGGGCGTATTAAAAAACAAGACTATACTATTGAAATTGAGAACGACGAATTGCTTGTCTCTGATGAAGATGGCAACCTCATTAGCTATAACCCAGGCAATCAAGAGAGCCAGCGTATTCAAGAAACTTTATTTAATGAGAAGCGCAAAATAATTGAGAATTGTCTATTTGGCGTTGACCTTAATCCCAACGCGGTTAATATCTGTCGTCTTCGCCTATGGATTGAACTGCTTAAAAATGCATATTACACTAAAGAAAGCAATTATACAGAATTGGAGACTCTTCCCAACATTGATATCAATATCAAGGTAGGTAACTCCCTCTTGCACAGATTTGCACTTGATCAAGATGTTTCTGAGATCCTTCGTAAGAATAACATCTCGATTAGTGACTATCGTAAGGCTGTGAGTGATTACAAAAATGCTCACAACAAGGATGAAAAGCGTGATTTGGAGGACTATCTGCATCAGATTAAAGGGAATCTTCGCACTCAGATTGGCCTTAATGACCCTAAGGTGGTCAGTCTTAATAAGCTGAAAAGTGAACTGGATAACATTGTTGCTCCTCAGCTCTTTGATATTAACAAGAAGGAGAAAGCTCTGCGTGATAAACAGGTTAAGGCGGTGCAAAGCAAAATTGATAAGATTCAGGCGGAGGTTGATGAAATACGAGATAATAGGATTTTTGTTGGCGCATTCGAATGGCGCATCGAATTCCCGGAGGTATTGGATGAAGATGGTCGTTTTGTTGGCTTTGACTGCGTGATCGGCAACCCTCCTTATATCCAACTCCAAAAGATGGGTGCCGATGCTGATGCTCTTCAGAAGATGAAATATGAGACGTTTGAGCGCTCTGGAGATATTTACTGCCTGTTCTCATTAGTGTCCGGTAAAAATTCATAAAAGTTCTTTGAAAATATTGAGAGTTAGGTAATTACAAAGGTTTTTGGAGTCAACCGATTAGAAATTATCT
>JAEEGK010020897.1_pt1 | contig 13875 bp, 12 predicted proteins | sample 8958771 | NCBI WGS metagenome assembly JAEEGK01 (sample SAMN16246547, study PRJNA631951) | gut metagenome | biome: gut microbiome; feature: rumen; material: SC-attached | host: Bos | place: Iran: Karaj | collected 2018-10 | reverse complement strand
GAATATGCCGGACCCGCCGGCAGATACCAGATCGCCATTTACGCCGGACAAGGATGCGCCGGACACAAGGATATTCATGGTGAAGGATGTCAAGTAACGGCAATCGTTTTGTTCTGCTTGCCCTGAACGCGATGATCGCTGCTCCATTATCTCCGGAGCAGCGATCATCGCGTTATGAGCTATGACTCAATTCAGAAAATGTACAGAAAGCGAGCCTTTTTCTACCAAGATGCATTCGACGCATAACGGTGGGCTTACTTTGGAGAGCCAGCCGTCATGTCTGTTTTTGGAATTATTCTGATTTTTTACGTATTTCCGGGGGAATTCTCCGTCTAAGTTATAGCCGCTTTGTCCGTATTTCGTCAAATACTGGATGTCTTATTTCTATTTCACGCCGCTTGACTAATTTTCTGTAGCTAACTATAATTGGGAATGACAAAAGAGGTAATTTCGCGCTTCAAGTGCTCCGGCAGCGCCTGTCGCTGTCAGAGAGAATAGATAAGCGGGTGAAAGTCCCGCGCGGTACCGCCGCTGTAAGCGTTGAGGGACTGTTCGTCGGTGAAAGCCGGTCACTGGATGCTTCCGGGAAGGCAGAGCAGATCCCGCACAGACGGAGCGCAGCTCCGTTTCAGGCGCAAGCCAGAAGACCTGCTTGAGGCTTTTCATCCGCTTCCTTCGTGTATGGGAAGCGGTGTTTTGTCGCGGAAAAACGGCTGCGGCAGCGATTTCGCTGCCGCGGTTTTCTTTTCCGAAGCGCGATCGGAACCTCAAGAAAAAAACAGGAGGTAATCCAACCATGAACCACAACACGAAAAAGCTTCTGGCGCTGGTGCTGGCGGCCGTTATGCTGCTGGCTTTGTGCGCCTGCGGCGGAAAAACGTCAGGTGCGCAGCCCACCGCGGCGCCCGCGCCCGTGGAGACCAAGGCCCCCGCATCCACAGAGACCAAAGCGCCCGAAGCAGAAGCCCCGGCCGCGACGGCAGAGCCCGCCGCTCCCGCCGTCGATCAGGATCGGGAAATGGTCTTCGCCGCTTCCCGCGACCAGGCGCCGGGCGAAAAGGACGGCCACTATGCCTCCATGACGCTGGGCATCTGGGAGCCGCTGGTCACGAAGGATGAGAAGGGCAAGCCCGCTCCGGCGCTGGCCACCAGCTGGGAGCACAACGAGGACTCCACCGTGTGGACCTTCCATCTGCGCGAGGGCGTCCAGTTCTCCAACGGCAACCCCTTCAACGCCGACGCCGTTCTGGCCAACTTCGACCGCATGAAGAAGGGCCCGTTCAGCTCCTCCTTCTACAGCGTCAACATCGAAACCACTTATCCCGGACTGCAGTCCTATGAGAAGACCGACGACTATACCGTGGTGCTGACCTTTGAAAAGCCGCTGCCGCTGCAGGACTACACCATGGCAAACTACGGTTCTTCCATGTTTGATCCCACCTGCTTCGCCGAGGACGGCAACTTCAACGGCTTCGCCATCGGCACGGGCGCTTATGTGATGAAGGAAAACGTCTCCGGCCAGTACTGCGTCACCGAGCGCAACGAAAACTACTGGGGCGAGCCCGGCATCGTGCGCTCCTTCCGCTTCAAGACCATCCCCGACGCCGAGAGCCGCTATACCGCGCTGCGCGCCGGTGAGGTGCAGGGGCTGTGCGACCTCGGCGCGATCTCCCCGTCCCAGGCCGCCGAGATCGACGGGGATCCCGCCTTCGGTGTTTCCGTCGGTGATTCCGGCATCAACCACTTCCTCAACGTCAACGGCATGGACTTCCCCTTCAGTGACGTCCGGATGCGGCAGGGTCTGTCCAAGCTGCTGGACCGTCAGCTCATCATCGACAGCTTTTATAATGGCTACGGTCTGCCGGCCGGCGGCTTCCTGAACTACACCTCTCCGTTCTTCTCCGAGCAGCCCGTGGACTATGATCCCGAGGGCGGCATGGAGCTGATCCGTCAGGTGGTCGGCAATGAAAAGGTCGAGCTGCGCTTCCTGCTTCCCTCTGTGGACGCCAACCGCTATCCCTATCAGGAGGAAGCGGAATACATCCAGGCATTGCTGGAAAACATTGACGGAACCAACATCAAGGTCAACATCGAGACAATCGACTGGGGACCGTGCAAGGACGAGATGAAGGCCGGTAATTACAACCTCTGCCTGAAAATTCAGGGCCTGCCCTCCGCCAATCCCTTCTCCCTGTTTAACGGCTGGATGAAGACCGGCGGCAGCACCAACATCAACTATGGTCTCGGTTACCACAACGATGAGGCGGACGCGCTGATCGCCGAAGCCTCTGCATGCATGGACGCCAATCGCCTTGCAGAGATCTACACCCGTCTGCAGGAGATCTCCATCGTGGACTTCCCGACCATCCCCGTGCTCTATTCTCAGGAGGTCGTTGGCTTCTCCAGCGACATCTCCGGTTACAAAGCGACCGTCTACGGTCTGACCGGTTACACGCAGGTACAGTGGGCGCGCTGAGCAAGCGCCGCCGCGGGAAAAGGCCTTCGGAACTCGAAGGTCTTTTCCTATAGGAGGGATCAATGGCTGCTGTCAAATACATTCTTCGCCGTCTTCTGATCATGATACCGGTGCTGCTCGGGATCTCGCTGGCGGCGTTTCTGCTGGGCCGGATCGCGCCCGGTGACCCGGTGGACGAGGCGCTGTTCCGAATTGGCGTGGAATTCCCGACAGAGGAGGATCGCGCCGATATGCGCGCTAAGCTGGGGCTGGACCAGCCTCTGGCGATCCAGTATCTCCGCTGGCTATGGCGCGTGCTGCATGGAGATCTCGGCGTTTCTTACATCAACAACAAAAACGTCGGTCAGGAGCTGGCAATGCGCTTTCCAATCACGATGCGCGTGGCGCTGTCCGCGCTGCTGGCCGCGGTGCTGTTCGGCGTCGGGGGTGGCGTGCTGATGGCCGCCTGTGCGGGAACGTGGGCAGAAAAGCTGCTGAAAGCCTGCTCCACGCTACTGCTGTCCGTTCCCGGCTTCTGGCTGGCGCTGTTTCTCATCACGCTGTTCGGCGAGCGGCTGCACTGGCTGCCGACCAGCGGTCTGGACCGCGGAGTGCTGTCCATGATCCTTCCCGCCTTCACACTGGCGGCCGCCAACATCGGCTCCACCTCCCGCATCGTCCGCGGGAACATTCTCTCGCAGATGGGCGAGCAGTACATTCTGGTCGCCAACGCGAAGGGGCTCAGTCAGAAATCGGTCATGCTCCACCACGCATTCCGCAACTCTCTGATGCCCATTATTACGCTGATCGGCAACTATTTCGGCGGCATTCTCGGCGGCAGTACGATCATTGAAAACGTCTTCGCGATCCCCGGCATGGGCAGCTATGTGCTCAGCGCCATCAACAACCGGGACTACCTGGTCATTCAGGGTTATGTGCTCATCACCGGCAGCACCTTTGTGCTCATCACACTGGCCATCGATCTTCTCTACGCAGTCGTGAATCCGAAGATCCGCATTCAGGGGGCAGACACATGAAGCGATCCGAATTTGACCGCCGCCGGCGGCAGAATCTGAAGCTGGGTCTCGTGCTCGGCCTTCTGGCCGTGATCGTGCTCGTCACGATCCTCGCGCCGTGGATCTCGCCCTATGACCCGGTGCAGATCGATATGAAAAACCGCCTTGCGCCGCCCTCGACAGCGCATTGGCTTGGCACGGACGCGCTGGGGCGCGACGTGTTCAGCCGCGTGCTTCACGGCGGAAGAGCCTCGCTGCTGCTTGCCGTTCTGGCAACGAGCTTTTCCATGGCGCTCGGTCTGATCATCGGCGTGGCTGCCGGCTATTGCGGCGGGGTGGTAGACACCGTGATCACCGCCGTTGCCAACATCTTTCAGGGGCTACCCGGCACGATGATGATGATCGCGCTGGTCGGCATTCTCGGTTCCAATACCCGCAGCATTATTCTTGCGTTGGTATTCACCTCCTGGGTCGGGTTTTCGCGCCTGGTCCGCGGTGACGTCATGCGCGTGAAGAACGAGCTGTTTGTGGAGGGCGTTCGATCGCTGGGTGCGGGCAATCTCCGCATCATTCTGCGCCATGTGCTCCCCAACATCCGCACCAATGTCATCATCACATTCACGACCCGCGTCGGCCGGGTGGTGCTGTCCGTCGCCGGGCTGAGCTATCTCGGGCTCGGCATCCAGCCGCCCACGCCGGACTGGGGCGAAATGATCAGCGGCAGTGCCCGCCGCTATTTCCGCAGCGCGCCGCATCTGCTGTGGGCGCCGGGAATCTGCATCATTCTCCTGACCCTCTCCATTAATCTGCTCGGCGATCTTCTCCGCGACCGGATGGACGTCAAGCAGGACTCGGTAAAGGAGCTGTGATCTATGATGTCTGACATTACGATCTCGCATCTGTCCGTAACCTTTGAAACGTCCCGCGGGCCGGTATTCGCGGTTCGCGATCTGAATACGGTGTTTCGCGCCGGGCAGATCTCGGGCGTCATCGGAGAGAGCGGCAGCGGAAAAAGCGTCATGGGCATGTCCATACTGCGGTTGCTGCCCAACAACGCCCATGTGGAGGGGACATGCCTGTACGAAAACGAGGATCTTTACACCGTGCCACTCCGGCGGCTCCGGCAGGTCCGCGGCGGCGTCATCGGTCTGATCCCCCAGAACCCAGGTGCATCGCTGGACCCGATCATGCGGATTCGGCGGCAGATCACAGAGACTATTGAGGCGCATGATCGGAAAAGCGGTCGTCGCACGGCAGACGTGCGGGCTGCGGAACTGCTGCGCAGTTTCGGCTTCGACGAAGCGGAGCGCATTCTCGACCGTTACTCCTTCCAGATGAGCGGCGGGATGAACCAGCGACTGGTCTCCGCCCTCGGCCTGGCGTGCCAGCCGGGCTGGATCATCGCAGATGAGCCGACGAAGGGGCTGGACGCCGTAATCCGCAATCAGGTCTATCAGGTCCTGCGGCAGATCTGTCAGGAGGGCGCCCGGAGCATGATCGTCATTACCCATGACCTGATGCTGGCAAGACGCCTTTGCGACGACATCCGTGTCATGTATATGGGACAGATCATCGAGCAAGGCCCGGCGGAAAACGTAATGGAAACGCCGCGGCATCCCTATACGCAGGGGCTGATCGCGTCGCTTCCCAGCCGAGGCATGCAGCCGATCCCGCAGGCGGACCCGGCCCGGGCTGCGGACGGAGGCTGCCCCTTCTATCCCCGGTGTGCGCGCGCGTCGTCGCGCTGCGCCGCTGCGCAGCCGGGAGAACTGCCCCGCCCTGGCGGCGGATCGGTAAGGTGTTTTTTGTATGAATGAGATTCTTCAGGTCAATGCGGTCAGCCGCGACTTTTCCCACGGGCTTTTTCGCACCGCGTCCGTGCGCGCTGTGGATGCGGTCAGCTTTTCACTGGAACGCGGCAAAACGCTGGGGCTGGTCGGCAGCAGCGGCTGCGGCAAAACCACGCTGCTCCGGATGATTGCCCGCCAGATTCGCCCCACTGAGGGACAAATTCTCTGGAACGGGCAGGATGTTTCTCTTCTGTGCGGCGCGGCGCTTCGGAATTATCACCGGAAGATTCAAATGGTGTTTCAGAACCCGGAGGCCTCCTTTGATCCATCCATGCGTCTGCGGGACAGCCTGCTGGAGGCGCTGGAGATCCATCGCATCGGCAGTAGCCGGGACGAGCGCATGGAGCTGATCGGACAGACGCTCCGTCAGGTGGGGCTGCCCCCATTTCTGCTGGACCGTTATCCGCACCAGATCAGCGGCGGAGAGGGTCAGCGGCTGGTGATTTGCCGGGCGCTGCTGCTGCAGCCGGAGATTTTGCTGTTGGATGAGCCGACAAGCATGCTGGATGTCTCCGTTCAGGCGCACATCATGAACATTCTCCGGGAATTGCAGCGGGAGCTGGGGCTGACATATCTTTATATCACCCACGATATTGAGCTTCTGGGCTGGATCAGCGATCGCATCGGCGTCATGCAGCACGGAAAGCTTCTGGAGTTGGGGGATCGGGATCAGGTCATGAACGCGCCGCAGCATCCCTATACGCGCAGTCTGATCCGCTCATTTCTGTATTGGGGGGAGTCACAATGAAAGAACGCATTCAGTTTTCGGATTTCGACGCGCTCTGGGCGGAGCAGGTTCGCGCGCATCCTTCGGAGCGAATGACAGACGACCGGGCAGAACAGGCATTCTGGCAGCGCTTCATGGCAAAAAAACAGGGTTACGCCCCGGACGCGTCCTCTCGGCTGGTGCTGGAGCAGCTCCGGCCGCTGCTGCGGAAAAAGGAGATTGATACCGCGCTGGAGTTTGGTCCGGGCTGGGGAAATTATACGATCGACTTAGCGCGCATGTGCCGGGCGCTGACATGCGTGGACATTTCAGAGGATGTGCTCGCATTCATCCGCCGGATCGGTGAAGAGCAGGGCTGCGGCAACATCCGGACGGTCCATGAAAAATGGGAGTGCTTCAGCATGGCCGAGCAGTTCGATCTGGTTTTCGGCTACAACTGCTTCTACCGTCAGTCCAGCCTGCGGGACTGTTTTGCCCGGATGGACGCGCTGGCACTGAAGCTCTGCATCGCCGGTATGAACACCGGCCTCGCGCCGGCATGGTTCCGCGAAATAGAAGCGGCGGGCGCGGATCTTCGCTGGGAATGGAAGGATTATCTCTATTTTGTCTGCGTGCTTTATCAGATGGGTATCGACCCCAACGTAATCATCGTCCCGTTCCATAAGGAGCTGGTCTATCCGGACATGGAATCCGCCATCGACGGGGAAAGTGCCCGGATCCGCGGCGGCACGCTCTCGCGGGGGCAGGTCGCCGAGATTCTCGCCCGGCATTTCCGACGGCGGGAGGACGGCTGCCTCTGTGCGGAGGTCCGCTTCCGCGGCGGCATTGTCTGGTGGGAGCCGGCTGCTGTTCGAGATCGGTAAGCTGATTGCAGAAAACGGTCTTCGACCTGTCGGATTCCACAGTCTCAGGCACAGCAGCAACCTGAGAAGAGGTTACATCAAGGCAGTGCAGGGCAACCCAAGCCACGCGCAGGTGGGTATGACTACGAAATCAGCGCTATCGCATATTCATTGATCCCTTGCAGCGCCGGCGGGAGATAGAGCACAAGCATATGGACATAAATCAAGCCGCGAATTTTACCAATCGCTTGCAAAGAAAAGCGAGGAACTGAAAAACTGGTTTTCACATCTCGGCAAAGGTGAATAACTCCTCAAAACCATTATGAATCCGAAAAGATACAGCCCCAACAGAACGATGCCTGTTGGGGCTGTTTCTTTGAGAGGATTTTGTGTGTATGAACCCATACATAGAAAACAATCAATATTTCCCGTACTTCTCAAGCGTCTCGAACATGGCGTCCATGTTCTCCGGCTTGGCGTTTTCCAGACTGCCGTTGAAGTCGAAGATGTATCCGCCGCCGGGGGCGCAGGTATCCAGCAGATACTTCGTTTCGTCGATGATCTGCTGCGGCTTGCCGAACTCCATGTTGGAGATCGACAGATTGCCGCTGATGCAGGCGATCTTGCCCAGCTTTTCCTTGGCCCGCTTCATGTCCACCTTTTCAAAGTGGTAGAGCACCTTGCCGGCGGGCACATCCGTCAGATAGTCGAGGCGAGTATCATACGGTCCTTCAGTGTAGATATACGGAAGAACATCCATGTCGATCAGGGCAAGAATGATCCTCTTCAGCGGCTCCCAATAGAGCTTCTCATACTGCTTGTCGCTCATAAAGCCGTCCATGCCCTTGTGCAGCGGCATAAAAACGAATTCGTTTCCGCTGCCCTTGCCCATGCGGATCATCTGCACCATGCGCTCATAGTTTTCCTCCACCCGGGCAAGAACGAAATCGGGATCGTCGTACAGGTCGCTGAGACTGAGAATGGTGCCCCGCATGCCGTTGGAATAGCTGTCGAAGGGAGCGCCCGCCATCCCGGTGCGGATGTTGGGGTATCCCAGCTCTTCCACGTATTTCACGACCTCGGCTGCGCGCTTGTCGTGCTCCGTATAAAAGTCGTTAATCTTTTTGAACTGCCCGATCATGTGCTGGAAGTCCGGCGTGGAGAAGATCCTGGCCAGTCCTCTTGCGTCGGACCCGAAGCCGCCTGCCAGCATGGCCATGGGCTTCAGCAGGTTGGAGGTACGGGGCATCTGCTTCCGCATGGTCCAGCCGGTGCGGTCCGTTTTGAACTCCTCGAATTCTTCGTCCAGCAGGGTGGGGAACTCAATGTGCTGCTGCAGGGAGTTTTCGTCGATGGGATTGCCGGGCATGCCCGCCCAGCGGAGGTTGTTCGGTTCCGTCAGCTCCAGGCCGGGCCCCTCGCCGGCCAGGATGTTGCAGAGGCCGGGATGGACGTCCGGGTCGAAGTCGGTGACGTACTTCACCAGGGCGTTTTTCATTTTCTCCATCGTGGCGTCGTAGACCACCTCCGCCACGGTGTAGCCCGCGTTAAAAACGGGGAAGAGCTCTGCTGACGGCGTGGCCGGGATCATATCCGGTTCCCGCAGAGCGACTGCATCGTAGATGCGCTTCAGCTTCGCATCATACTTTTGTTTGTTTTCGGACGTCATTTCATTTCCTCCTGTCTTCTTGTTGAAACCGGGAATTGGCAAAATTGCACAATATTTCCGAATAATAATATCAAAATATTGTGCAATCGTCAAGAAACATTCTGCGCGTATTCAGATAAATAGAACGATCGGGGAAGGAATTGACAGAAACGCCTGGATTCCGATATAATTTTCGCAAGAATCACAGGGAGGGAAGGCAAATGACGAAAGAGGACGTTCGGGAATCGGGAACAGCCGCGCGCATCTCGGCCTGCGTGTGCAACATCCTTCTGGTCGTGCTGACCGTGCTCGGCATGGTGAGCTTTTTCACCCGGGGCGGAGACGGGAATATGTCGGTCGTTGGCAGCCGCTGCTTCGTTTTCTTCACGGTGGATTCCAATATTCTGGCCGCCGTCGCCGCAGCCGTCTGCCTTGCCTGGGAGCTTCGGGGCAGAAAACCGCCGAGGGCGGCCGCAGCGTTCAAGCTCACGGGGGCCGTGTCCGTAGCCGTCACCTTTTTCACGGTCCTCCTGTTCCTGGGGCCGGTCTTCGGATTCCGGGGCATGTATGCGGGGGTCAATTTCTTCATGCATCTCGCGTCTCCGCTGCTGGCCATGATCTCCGTCTGCTTTTTCGAATTCAGACCGCAGCTGCGGTTTCGCAGCATCTTCTTAGGCCTGCTTCCCACGGTCGTCTACGGAGCGGTGTATCTGACCATGGTCGTCCTGCTGAGAAAATGGATGGATTTTTACGGCTTCAATATGGGCGGCATGTGGCCGCTGAGCTTTGCCCTCATGCTGCTGGCGACCTGGCTCCTGAGCCTCCTGCTCTGGGCCGTGCGCAGGGCCGTCGGAAGAAGGGAAGCGCGAAAGACAGGGATCGCGCCATAAAGAATCGGCTGCCCAGCGGGCAGCCGATTCAGACTGTAGATAAACTCTTGATTCAGTGTCTCGATATGCATGGGGGATGTGTGCAGGGGGACGGGAATCCCCCTGCACTCTCCGTGTGTCGACAAAATGTCGACACACGGAGAATCGGCTGCCCCGGCGGGCAGCCGATTCTGTTTGAGCTTTTCTGCGATCAGAACTTGACGACGCGGTCGGAGCCTCCGAAGGAGGAGAAGGTGGCGGTGGCGTCCTGCAGGTAGAGGACCTGGGTATTGTCGTCGTCCGCCTTATACATGTTCTGGAGGTTGGGATAAGCGTCGAGCATGGACTGCTTGGCCTCGATACGGTCGTCGTTGATGGCCTTGGCGGCAATGCGCACCCACTCGCCGCCGGCGAAGGCGCAGATCTCCACCTTGGGATTGGCAGCCATCTGCTTGGAGCAGGGCTTGATCTTGCCGGTCTGGATGTAGAGCTTGCCGTCGAAGATGTTCACGGTGCCGAAGGGGCGCACGCGGGGCTGATCGCCCTCCACGGTAGCCAGATAGTAGGTGCCGGCCTTTTTCAGAAAATCATATACTTCCTGCATGAAAATACCTCCTATTGATGATTGATTCGTTTTGCTTCGATCCTTCTGCAATCATCATAGCACAGAGGCGGGTTTCTTGCAATCCTTTTTCACCCGACGGCGCCGCCGCACCGGACGCCGCCTCCCTTGCAATCCGGAGGGAATAACGGTATAATACGGTAAAGTAAGAGTTTGGCCATGTCTGTGAAAGGAGCAGCTTTATGAAAGTGATCGGTTTCAACGGGAGTCCCAGAAAGAACTGGAATTCCGCCATTATGCTGGAAAACGCCCTGAAGGGAGCGGCCGCCGCCGGCGCGGAGACGGAGCTCGTCCACCTGATCGACCTGAACGCCACCGGCTGCCGCAGCTGCTTTGCCTGCAAGCGGCTGGGGGGCAAGAGCTTCGGACGCTGCGCCGTGAAGGACGATCTCACCGATATCCTTACCCGCGCCCTGGAAGCGGACGCGATCTTTATCTCCGCTCCGGTCTATTTCGGGGACGTGCCGGGCATGGTGCGGAACCTTTTAGAGCGTCTCTGGTTCCCGGGGCTGATGTACCGGAGGGACGGCGCCTGCGCCTACGATAAAAAGGTGAAGGTGGGCCTCATCTATACCATGAACTGTCCGGACGAGCATTTCTACGACTCGCTGACCGGAAGTCACAAGGCGACCTTCGAGCGGTTTTTCGGGGAAACGGAGGTGCTCTGCGCCACGGAGACGCTGCAGTTTGACAATTACGACCTCTACGTCGGGGATATGTTCGACGTGCCCCGGCGCAAGGAGAGGCGTGAAAAGGTCTTCCCGCTGGACTGCGAAAAGGCGTTCCGGCTGGGACAGAAGCTGGCCGAGTAACGGAGGAAACGCAGATGCCTGTTTTGGGATTCATAGGGACCGGGAATATGGGCTCCGCCCTCGTCCGGGCCGCAGCGAAGGAGAAGGGGAACCGGCTGCTGCTGGCAAACCGCTCTCCTGAGAAGGCGGAAGCCCTGGCGCGGGAGCTGGGCGGGGAAGCGACGGACAACGTCGGCGCCCTGGCGGCGGACTACGTTTTCCTCGGCGTGAAGCCGCAGATGCTGGAAGCGCTGTTTCAGGAGCTCCGTCCGGCGCTGGCTTCCGCAGAGACGCCGCCGGTGCTGGTGAGCATGGCGGCGGCCACCTCCATGGAGCGTATCCTGTCCCTCGCCGGCAGGGAGCTGCCGCTGATCCGCATCATGCCCAACACCCCGGCCGCCATCGGGAAGGGGATCACGCTGTATGACTGCAATCCGCTGGTATCGTCGGAGGCGGAGCGCGGCTTCCTGCAGGCCATGGCAGCCTCCGGGCGCTTTCTCAAAACGGAGGAGAAGTACATCGATACGGGCGCCTGCATCTCCGGCTGCGGGCCCGCCTTCGTCGATCTTTTTGTGGAAGCCCTGGCCGACGGCGGCGTCGCCTGCGGGCTGAGCCGGGCCGCCGCCCTGGAGCTGGCCGCCGCCATGACCGCCGGTGCGGCGGAGCTCATCCTGGAGACAGGAAAACACCCCGCCCGTTTGAAGGACGAGGTGTGTTCTCCTGGCGGGACCACGATCCGCGGCGTCCGCGCCCTGGAAAAGGGCGGCTTCCGCAGCGCGGTCATGGAGGCGGTGATCGCCGCCTACGGCCTGGACAAATAAGGATTTCAGGCCCCGTAGCGCTTGCTCATGTAGAGGTAGATGGAGGAGCTCCAGGCAGACCAGAAGAGGAACTTCTCGTCAAAGGCCACCATGCCCCGCTCCGGCTTGCCGGTGAGGGCGTTGTGGGTGTGGAAGAGGCCGTTGGCCTTCAGGTTGCCGATGTAGTTGAGACCGGCTTCCTTTGCCAGGTCGAAGCGGCCGCAGGCCTCCAGCGCGAGGCAGAAGATGAGCTGCGCCGGCGGGATGATGCTGCCCTGGGCGAAGGCGTGGTTGAAGTAGGGGCTGTCCAGGGCCTCGGTGGCGAGACCGTAGGGGGTGAGGTACTTGCCCTTCGCCCACAGGGTGGCCACGGTCTTGTCGATGATGTCCTGGGGCAGCCGCTTGCCGAGGATCAGCGCGCCCATGAGGCTGATGGTCTCCGTGGCGGAGCGCTTCCCGGTGTCGGAGTTGTAGGCGGTCCACTTTTCCCCGTCCCAGAAGGCCTTGATGATCTTCTGCACCATCTCCTTGGAGCGGGCCTCGAACCCGGCGCAGACCGCCTCGTCCTTGCCCAGCAGACGGCCGAGACGGGCCTGGGCCTCCAGCTGAATGGCGAGGTAGGAGTTCATATCCGGGCTGGCCAGGGGGAAGCCCACGTTGAAATACGGCGCGTCCTCCCAGCCGGTCTCCACAGCGCCGATATTCTCCATCAGGCCGTCATTATTGCGGTCGCGGCAGAGGAAGAAGAACTCGCTCCAGCGGACGATGCCCTGATAGATGTGCTCCGCGTCCTCCCGGGACACGGCGGCCAGCTGGGGATCGTTGTCCAGCAGGTGCATGAGGGCCAGGCCCTGGATGGGCGGCTTCATGGCGTTGCGGGGCCAGTTCACGTCCGTCAGGATGTCGGCGATCCTGCCGTTGGCGTCCTGATAGTCGAAGAGGCCGCGGAGGATGGTCCAGCAGAGCTTCGGGTCCTTCTCGCTGAGGCAGATGACGTGCATGGCCTGCTGCCAGCCGGACACGTGCTCGAAGGTGCCGTGGAGCATTTTGATCATGCTGTGCTTGAAGATGGTCTCCCCGGCGTCGTTGTCGTCGGGCTCCACCATAAGGCCGAAGATGGTCCAAAGGGCCTTGCGGCGCATGGGCTCCCAGGCCTCCGGCAGGCTGGGGCAGACCTCCTCGCAGAAGGCGTCGAACTCATCCTGATAGCTGCGCACGCATTCCTCGTAGGAGGGATATTCCTCCAGGGGGCGGTGGATCGCGTCGATGAAATACTCCTCCACACCCACGTCCACGACGCCGTTTTCATCCGGGACAATGTCGAAGCTCGCTCCGGTGGCGCCCTCCAGGCTGCCGCTCATGCGGCCGAAGGGCTGCAGCTTTCCGGTGAAGGTGAGGAGCAGGGCCGTGGTGGTGTTGAAGCTGAACTGCCAGGTCCCGTCCTTCAGATCCACGAGCGTGCCGCCGAATCTTCCGAGATTGGGAATGAGACGAAGGGTAAGCCCGTCCGTCCCCTTGATGCGGACGAATTTCCGCTCGCCGATGCAGAAGCGGAAGGAACCCGCCAAGCTCTCCAGAATGACCTCGCTTTCCGTGGAGGAGATCACCGTGGGAAGGGGATGCCCGTCCTTGATGATCTGCGCCTGGATCTGACGGTAGGGGCCGTTGCCCCGGACATTGCTGATATAGAGCTTGGGCTTGCCGAAGAGCTCCACGCCGTTGGTATCCATGAAGAAGCCCAGGTAGGAGCCGCGGCGGGAAAAGGGCGCGTCAGAGAGGGAGATGAAGTTTTTTGCTTCCAGCATTGGATTCGCTCCTTTCAGTATTCATTTGCCTTATTCTATCATGGAATCCTTCCCGAAGCAAGAGACAGATAGGAAACGGCGGGCGGCTGAACACCCCGGTGGCAGCCGACCGCCATTCGATTTGCGATCAGGAAAGGATCTGGCGGATGAGGTAGGCCATATCCTTCGTCATCTCGCCATAGTGGCCGGAGAAATAGAGGGCGCCGTCGCATTCGGTGACAAAGCGGCGGAAAATGACCTCCGCGAACCAGCGCAGCGCCACGTAAAGAACGCCGTCCTTCATCCGGGCGGGCATGAACATGGCTTCCAGGAAGCCGTTATGCACGCAGGCCACGCTCTCCGCGACGATCTCCAGATCTTCCTCCTTCGTGTGGATAACGGCGCCCTTGCCGTCATGAGTGAGCTCCACCTCCGCGCCGAAAAACTGGCTGAGGGCGCTGACGGGGACAT
>JAEEGK010020896.1_pt1 | contig 13875 bp, 12 predicted proteins | sample 8958771 | NCBI WGS metagenome assembly JAEEGK01 (sample SAMN16246547, study PRJNA631951) | gut metagenome | biome: gut microbiome; feature: rumen; material: SC-attached | host: Bos | place: Iran: Karaj | collected 2018-10 | reverse complement strand
GGGTGTAGTGGCTCCTGTCACCAGTTTGCGGCGCACTTTCTCCGTTATGTCGTTCCAATTATTAGTCATCTCAAAAAAATGACTATGTACTTTGCTAACTTCTCCGTAGTCCAGATTATTAAGGTATGGAGGTGAAGTGATGCATAATCCGCAGGAAGCATCTGCAACGTCTTCATTCTTCACACGTGAATCCCAATTATACACCATGGCTAGTTGTTCGTGATGGGGCATTTGCTGTATATCAGAGTACATTTGTTCCGATATCCGCTGGAACTTTTCCCAAGCCTTGCCTGGATCTGAAAGAAAAGTGGAGCGTGAAATATACGGCACGGCGATAGGGTGTATTGCCGCTTTGTGTAGCGTCTGGCTCAGTGCCAAATTGAAGAACTGCTGTACATCTTTGTTCCGTAGTCGTTTTATTCCGTCACGGATGCAATACAGTTCTCTTAGCGATGGCTCATCGTAGAGAGTAACCAGCAGAGGGTGGAACTTGGCGGCAGTTTCCGCTATCCTTTTGTTCTCCTCAACGTATTTCTTTAAATTGTTTTTTGCTCGGGTATACTGTTGTTTTGTAATGGTCCAGTTCAGTTTGGCATGAATCACGTTGCACATGAGTTCCTGGCTTTCGTTACCAATGGAACGGAAACCTAGTTTCTGGCATTCCACCAACGTTGTTCCGCAGCCTGCAAAAGGTTCGTACACAAGGATATCTTTGTCCTTATAATCTTCCAATATAATGTCCACAAACTTATACGAGAAGCCAGCCGTGAACTTATACCAATTGTGCACGGGACTACTCATATTGTCTTTCGCAGAACCTATGTTTGTGTCCAAGATATTCATTTTATTTCATCTCATTCTTTACTTTTCTTCCTACATCAATCTCCCCAACAACTCTTCCTTAACCTTCTCCCACGCTAGGGCGGGATTATACTCTAAGCCGGGATGCAGAATCATATCCGTATCAGTCAGAAACTCCTCATCCTGCAGCTTGCCTTCCATATTCAACACAAACTCCTTGTAGGAGGGCAGATGCGATGCCGTGAATCCCAGATACCGCTCATAGCTCTGCATCACTTTTCCCTTATCCAGCTCAGGCACCATACTCAGTATGTTCCACAGATCAAACAGGTCGCGCCCTTTCCGTCGTTGGTATAGGGCCCTTAACTTTGTTCCAGTCAGTTCTGTCAACTCATATGTCAAAACCTCGCAAGCCCCCTTGAACCACGAATTCTCCACCGCAAACGGAGCCTTCACCATCGGGAATACTGAGAAATGCTCCTTGCAGTTAATCTCCACCTTCAGGTGAATTTCTCCTGCATCCACATCCGTCGGTTGCACCTTGAACACCAGCGTATTGTTGTGCTTCTTCTGCTTTACTACTGGCTCACCTAGCCATGAGAGCGCATCCCGCAAATGGACTATCGTTTCCTTGATGGGCTCTGCCATAACCTGCACCAGGTCTATGTCCTCCGAATATCGGGGCTGCGGCCTAAGATACAACTTTCCTAACGCCGTTCCACCCCGGAAAGCCAGATGCTCTGCTAGGAACGCATCACTGTATATCGACACTAGCGCACGGCAGATAATCAAATCCTGCTCCACCTGCACGTTCAAGCCCCAAGGCGCCTTCTCGCTCCATTCTGTTATATACGATACCGGTATCATAGTTCGTCAATTTCTATCTCTTCGTTCACAACAATCTTCCAACGCCCGTTCATCTCGCAGCTCTCAATGGGCTTTCCGGGCTTCAGAGCCGCCTTCTGCAACCGAACCCCGGCACGCTTCAACAGGCCATAAACTGTATCAGCAGCCTCAGTTTCTTCTAGAACCTCATCCAGGATATACCCCAGCCGCTGAAAACAAGCTACAGGCGCCACTTTCACAAACCCTGGTTCCAAGCGTCCAAAATCCGTTTTCTCCACTAGTTCCGTCAGCACCGTGGCGGCCCTTGTGATACTTCCGGCACTCTCCTGATAAGCCACCAAATCCACCGCCGTCAGCTCCGGACATGACACATTGATATATCCCGTTCTCGTCTGCCGCCGCTCCACATACTCCATCGGAATGGCCGAGCGGTAAAAATACTTCGTAGCATACTTATCCGTTTTCTTGCCCCGCATTGTGGGCGACTCCAGCATCACGCAAAACATCATTGGAGCTTGATGCGCCGCACCATGGTAACTGCCTGCACTCAACAAAGCCACATAATAGTTACGCTCCAAGTGTCGCATCATATCATCCAAATAGAACGGTTGCGGAGCAAACCCACGTAGCGCATACTCATCGGGGATGATTACATAAAACCCATTTACGGGAATCATAATCCGTCCCTTTCTCACCTCCCGCGACAGCGTTGCCGACAGCACTTCCGCTGACATCTCAGGGAAGGTCGCCGCCACCTCCTCACGCGAGAAAGTGTATCTGCCACGTTTTGGTTTGGCAGCTATCCAGTCCGCTATGCTTTCTGTTCCGCTCATATCCTCATTGCTATTTCGTCTGCAAAAATAAACATTTTCTGTTAATTATCGCATACGCACCAGCGAATTTTTTATTTAGTTAACGTAAATATCATAATTATTGCCCAAAACAATCAGAATAAAGCCTCCCGCTAACTTTACGCCTTCATTTCTTCATACTATCTTTGGTCAAAAACACTGCTAATAAACATAGCAGGTTTCCATCCGTTGTCACAATAGAGGTTGCCTATTATTTCCTATTCCAGCTGCAACCCGGAATAAGGATTGCAGCTGATCCTTCAGTTTATTGTTACATCCCCATTAACATTTTCAATATAGACATTTCTTTCTCCGTTCTGGTTAACGATTCTGGCATCCGCAGGTTGTGTAGCATCTGTAGGCACAAACTTCCCATGGTTTTGAGTATTGTTATCGGAGAAGGACTTCTTCAACTCTTCCATTAGCAATGCTGCATCATTATCAATCAGTTTCTCATAACTGCCAGAGAATTCGCGACACAAAAACATCCACAGGTCATCCATCGTTTTGAGGATATCATCAATTTTCATTAGTTCACTTAACACGAACGTCGAACCTCCTGGTTCTGTCTTTATCTGCTCGGTTTTTCTTGCTTTTTCTCCTTTCCAGTAGTCCTTAATCTCCTTTAAGCCGTCACCATTCCGACTTATACCCCCCATGTCGACGACTGGAAATATACGCTTTTTGACATTTCCATTCTTAAACATCTGAGTCATTTCAAACATACAGTCTAGAGATTTGAGATAGTTTGGTATTACAAACATGATGACGATGTCTGATGCTCCTATTTCCTTCTCATAGTCATCTATGTTATCACGGTACATGATATCATATTCATCAATCGAGTACTGGATACCATTTCTTTCAAGTCCTGCTTTGATGGCATTCATAGCGTTCTCATATGCAGCATCATGTTTATATGAGATGTGCACAATTTCAGTTCTTTTTTCCATAAGCCTTAATATTCTTTCTTCTTTTAAAACAATTATATTTATTAGCGGATCATATTCTGTTCCAACGGCACTCTTCTTTTTATTGACTATGATAATTGGATGTGGAAGGTCTGTCAACACCTCATTTAGTTTATAAAGATCTTCATGTATCATTGATGACAAATCTGTTTCGCCACACATATGAATAATCGTTTTACGTTTCTCACCCAGATGCTTCATCATGAGCACCAGAAGACTCAATATAACATTATCTCTTTTCGTCGTCGCATCTGAAATGAGCAGTTTCCTCAAATCCTTGATTTCTTCACTTTCAAATTCATGACTAAATTTTATAACAAATAATTCAAAGACGGAACTGTCTATTGTTGGTATCAAAGACCCTTTTACATAAGAGCAACCCCCTATTCCCCTTATGCAAGCCTCAATCTCTTTATCATCCAACTCCGTATCAATCAGATACAGACCGGATTGAGCTGTTGGGTTCTCTAGCAACCTTCGCAATGGTTCTAACAAGCAGTCCTTACTCATTATCAAGCTTATTAATGAAGTTGGAAATCAAGTACTTGTTGCTCGGATTCTGCATGATAGCATCTATCAAGTCCATCGCATGCTCCAACGTGTGTTGGTATCTGCTATTATTGAACGACTTGATACCATTATACGACTGTATAACCACATCAACAATATGATTCCAGATAAAATAGTCATCTGTTATGTTTGCATCCATTATCAGCTCCAGCCATCCAAGTGTTTGAACAGGGTCTTTAATGGCAAAACCACCCAAGAATCCTATAAACGTGGTTACCTGATGTTTGCTTAACGGTGAGTTAACATATGCGTTAGTAATCTGACGCTGAATTTGTTCAGGCCATTTACCAATATGATGATACAAATTGTCAAAGGCCACTCCCATCTCTTGTGTGTCAAAATCAGGATCCATGAAGTACAAAATATAACGTACGGCATCCTCATTGACCTTGTCATCTAACGTACTCAGGAACTTGAGCAGCGATAATCTGGCTTCCTGGCTTGTTGTGCACATTTTATTGAGTAGTACCTTTATACGTTCGTCCCTATCATTATGCGACCATGCCAACCACAAAATCACGACCTGTTCTTGATAGCATTCCGGGCAATCTGCAGCATGTCTGAAGAAATCCATCAAATCCTCAATGGCATAATTGATAAAATATACCAGAGGATTATAATTATGAACAGGCATCGCCATCAGTCTGGGGTTAAAATCATGCATCAGTTTCTTGAACAGCTCAACATTTCTATTCTTATCCTGTAAGTTCAGTACGGCTAAGTTCAATAGTATAGCCGCTCTCGTATATACCGATGCTGTCTCTGCAACGCTTTCCAATGTTTGAAATATAACCTCTTTATATTGAGCATCACGGGCACATTCCACCAGCATATAGCCAGCATTACCCCTAGATTGATTGACACCCACAGTGTGCACGTCTTTATCGTTTTGATGAATATCTTTCTCTGGCTCCTTAGCATTAATGAGCGCATCGCAAAACAATCGCACCACGATTTCTGGGACAGGGTCTTGTTTGACAATATCATTAAGAGCGAACAGTAGCGAATGAATACTAAAACCCCTCTCCGTTGAATTAACATCATGATCGACTGCATTAAGAATACCTTCTAACGTATGCATGGCGTCATCCGTCCTTCCTGCATCCATCAAGCCCTGCATGCCTGCTTCTGGATAGGCCAGCGGAATTCTGTCGTCTTTTATTATTTGATCAATCAGACCTAAAAACTTGTCTGGATCCTTGCTTACCACATCGCGGAACAAATGGCACTGACCAGTTAATGACGGCTTTTTCCAATCGGAAGGATCATCAGTATACTTAAGCATGGAATTGATCCATGTGTCAGTGCTCATCTTCATTCCCTGCTCCTTTTTCAGAGATGTCCATCCAGAGTGAGTCGAGAAACTTGAAGGCTTTCCATTTTTTAGTCGTACGGGATTAAACTTTCGGTCAATCCTTTGACGCTCCTGATATGCTTTCCACGAAATACGTTTCAGTTCCTCTATCGGTATAACCTCCAATGCTTTTCCTTTGTGTAAATCTATATCAAGAAGAGGATGACCATAATTCAGTCTCATTTTCACGACATCCTTATACAGTTTGTATTCACCCTTATCATCAATAGCAAGTATCCTTTCTACAATGTTACCTTTTTGTTCATCAGTCATTAAGGCAAAAGACGTTTTTAACGCCTCTACAGCTTGATATTCTACCCAGCTTGGTGCATTTGCCAACACCTGACGATTCATGATGATTTCATAAACATCATCCTTAAACAATTCTGGACGGAAAGTATAGATATATAATGCAATATAAACAAATCCCTCATGTCTGCTTTTGCTGAATTCCGCAATGTAGCGTCTTGTCTTTTCACACTCTATATTCTTCAAGAAATTGTCGATAAGAATGTTGGCTGCATCTTCTACAAAGTTGGAAGCAAAATACTCACCTGATGTTCTTTGGAAACTAAAGAATTCTGTCGAATTGAATATCTCTGAATTATCAAGTTCGAACTTGGTGGAATCATAGACAATGGTCAATATGTCCACCAGCAGTTGGATTGCCACTTCATGATGCTTTTTAAGTAGCTCCTCATAAAGGTATTCTACATCATGATCGTTTCCTATCTTATATACATAATTCTCTTGCTTCTCCTTCAGTTGCAACTTGATATTCTCCTTCAACTCTTCACATACAAAGGCAGGATTATCATTGAGTATTTCCTTCAACAGGTGTGTATATTCCAGCGGATTTCTAGTTTTGACAAGTCTGTTATAAAAACTAATCAGCTTGTCACTTCCACAATTCAGATTGTTGTGCTGAAGCAGGTTGGCCAGATACTTACAATCCTCTTCGTTCCCAAAATCCAGTTCTTTTTCCAACTTATCAAGGACGATGTCGGCATCCATCCAAAGTGTCCTTTGGCACATCACCATCACTTTCTCTTTATACTCTTTGCAGAGTTCTTTCCATCCACCATTGCTATCTATGATTGTCCAAATGGAAGTAAACCAACTGGCTGTATATACCGATTCGAATAATACATCCATATAAACCTTTCTCGAATAAATTTTCGTCGAGATAAGGTTCAACTCTTCTTGCAAAGGTGATTCAAAATATGCCATGTTGCTCAGCGCAAGCGATTTCAGATGATATCTGTACGTATCCTTGTCTTCCTCATTTTTCGCATATAATAACTGCTCAACATTATGAATATACTCTCCTCGATTCTGTTCTCGCAAAAAAGTTAATATACTTTTCACTGACGCTCTGGAGAACAATCCTTGATGCTGTTTCTTGAGCTCTTCCAACAAATCATACCCATTCTCTATAAATCTTCTGGCATAGACATAGTCGAACAATGTCTGGTGGAAGAACTGAACCTGTCCGCTTTTTGTGATGATCAGCAGTCCGTTTGTGAAAAGATACTTCAGCTCAGCGTCATATTTTGTTTCATACTCCCTAATGTGTACCGACAACTCTTGTCGGCGATACATCGTGGACACGAGTGTATCAAGCAACGACAGAAGCTGGACTTTATCCACCTTGCGCACACTGTCATCATTCACGTACTTTCGCCACAACTGGTGATATAGTAAATCTGTTGATAGTGGATTCGTCAGCTGTTCTTCCGGCTTTACCTTTAGAAACAGATACAAGTGTAGCGGATTACCCAGAAATCGTAATAGATTGTCACTCAATTGCTCATTGCATTGGTAATCACGTAATGTTTTTAATACCTGCTCTTTGGTGAGCTCCTTCAACTCCCACTTATACCTTATCCGCAGGTTATCAAGCAATGGGTCATATTCCAGGTCGTATGGCCGGCATGAAATAACTACTCGCACATGGGGTATATGCTGTATCTGCCCTATCAGCTTTAACAATGAGCGTAATGGAGTACGATTCGAAGACAGCGAAAGTGACAGCGCATCAATTTGGTCAATCAGTAATACAACCCTTTTGTATTTCAGAGCCATCTCCCTCACGACCACCTCTATGGGTTGAGCTAGATGTATCTTATGTGCCAGATCATCTGTGTCTACAAACTCCATTTGATCCGATTTCAGGCCAAGTACCCGATAGTCATCTATGGTTTGGAGCTTTTTCAAAAGATCATGCATCACTACAGACTTACCGATACCAGCCTTCCCATATAGCAAAGCTAGTCTGGCTGCATTCTCCGTTGAAGCTTTTTTCTCTATCCACTCCATAATCTGCCCCACCTCTTCCCTTGGAATAGGCGGTTCTATCGTCGGAGTGTAATCAAGCAACTCGTACGACCCGTTACAAAAAGCTGACGAAACCTTCTCTACGTATTCATCTCCAACGTAGATGTCTCCTTCACACTTTTCTATATATATGTTTCTTCCAAACTGATTAATCGTTCTTCCTTCCATATAATTGTCGTTTACTATTTGTCTTTTCTACTCATACCACCTTCTTTCTTCAGCATGTTTTCAGGTATCTTTTCTACATACAATGATTTGAGATTATATGTAGGATATTCCGATATTGAGTTCTCTAATTTCATTTTTGAACGACGGTTGGTATATTTTGACAGAATTCATATTTTTCATCTGCAAAGATACAAAAAAAAATTCAAATAGAAGTGGAAGGAAAGACATATTTATGTCTTTTTTGCATTTTTGTGTGATTTATGGTTGACTTTTCCCAACCATGATTCTAGATTACAAACTTCTTGACAGAGATACGCTTGTTAACGAGACCGATGTACATATAAACCCAAACAGCGCACCCTTGATTGGATGCGCTGCTTGCTTGTTGGTCTCTGATGTAATGCATAATGGTGTTTTTTGGGGTTTCTTACTGAGCATTTCTCTCGCCGATTGAAGCGGTGAGAGGCTGCAGGGCCTGATATTCCGTTTATCAAAAGATTGTGAATAGCCCCCTCGGGGGCAGAAGGGGGGCTTCTTTTACGGACGAGGCTCATCGCCACCGGTGTTGTCACCAGAGGTGTTGCCGTCGGTGCTCTGCGTGCCGGTGAGGGCAGTGGCACGACGCAGCGTGGCCACCAGGTTCAGCGCCTTAGGCACGAGGATGCCCGTGGCACGCGAGCGCAGCTTCACGCTCTGGATGTTCTTCGTGACAGAGAAGTCCTCCTCGGTGTCGGCACCACCCTTCTGGTTCTTGATGCCGATGGAGAAGATGGCGAGGTCGTCGATCTTCACGTTCTTGCCCTCCAGGAGCAGCTCCTTGATGCAGTTCACCATGTCGGTGAGCAGACCCTTGATGACGCCCTTCGAGAAGGGAGTGTTGTGGCTCGACATGTGTTCCGAGAGCCCTGCCAGGTCGACGGTCTCCTCGATCACAGGGAAGGCAAAGAACTTGCCGAACACCTTTGACAGCTCATTGCTGTTCTGACGTAGTACGTAACGAATCATCTTTTTGATTTGAGAGTTGAGAGTTCTTGCGTCCCTCCGGTAGCAAGCGACCAGAGGTCGAGCGGAGGTTTGAGATTTGGCTGCGCGCCGGCACAAATCCATCAATGCGTTTCATTGACGATACAAAGGTACTACATCCGTGAGGGGCGAATCATACGCAACGTGCGTAGGCGGACTTACAGATACAATAAATGCTAATCTTTTTTATAAGCCGATCGCATTGAGACGAAGATCAAGCCGATGAAATGAAAAAAAACAGACGAATTATTTGGTGGTTTCACTAGAAAGCACTATCTTTGCACCAAAATGACAGAGGAATGAATCAAGATGTGATACGCGCCATCAGGGACTACTTCAAGACCCAGCCAGTGGAAAAGGCTTGGGTCTTTGGCTCGTTCTCCCGTGGGGAGGAACGGGCTGACAGCGATGTTGACATCCTGATAACCCTTATCCCTGGCACCCGCATGGGGCTTGGCTTCTTTGCGATGAACCTTGAACTGGAGAATCTTCTCCATCGGCCTGTGGACCTGGTTATCGATGGCGACCTCTTGCCTTATGCCGAAAAGACGGCCAATCGTGATAAAGTATTAGTCTATGCGCGAGCCTGAAAGAGACAAGTCACGCCTGGAAGACATCCTCACTGCCATAAATTGTGTCGAGGAGTATACAGGCAATCTTAGTGAGACGCAATTAAGGGAAGACAAACTGCGTCTGCATGCCACCATCTATAATGTTCAGATTATTGGAGAAGCCGTATACAAATTAACAAAGGAGTTCAAGCAAGAACATCTTGACACTCCATGGCATCTAATCGAGAAGATGCGCCACATCCTCGTCCATGACTATTTCAGAATTAACTTTGATATACTTTGGATAGTCATAACGGAAGACATACCCCTACTGAAAGAACAAGTCAAACGGTATTTGGAGTAATCTGAGCTCAAATTGCCAGCAGCTCGCTCATGTCCATGCAGCGTGACTCCTTGGTTGCCCCCACATCGCGAATGTCCTGCATAGTCTCATCGTTGAGATAGGATCCGGCCTCGGGGGCATACAGGCTGTCGATGGCCTACGGCTCTCCCAGATACTCCACGATGAGGCGGACGGACTGTGCGGAGAAGAACTTGGCATGGGTCGACTGGTGACACCCCGCAAGAGCCTTTCTGAGCTCTTCGCAACGGCGGATCCAGCCGTTCAGGCGGTTCAGCGCCACATGTGGGCTGGCATCCGGGAAATAGAGCATCGCCAGCTCCGATTTTGCATAGCTTCTTATAATCATAGTCTTTGCTCTTTGTAATGATATGGTTTTTACATGCTAACTACTATACTTTCCAGTGCTAAGTACTATACTTTCCAGTGCTAATCTATATAAATACAGATTACAGATGATACACTTATATTTCAGGAAAATTCCGCGCGTACGTGCAGGCGCGCAGGTACGCACGGCCTTTTTCAGAAAACATCTGTATCATCTGTATGTGTATCGGCGTCGCCGCTCTCGCTGGAGGCACCGGGCGAGACCGCCATCTGCGCACGCAGCGACCGCATCTCCTCAGCACTGCGACGCACGACGACATAGCCCCGCACGTTGTGCGACGTGCGACGCTCAAAGCCCTGCTCCACGAAGGCACGGCCCAGCACCACCGTCGACAGCTTCTGCGTGATGCCCGCGCCCACGATCTGCAGCGCCAGCGAGACCGGCATGAACTCGCCAGGCTCCAGGCCCACAGGACGCCGGAAGTACTGCTGCACCAGCTCGCTCTCCAGACGCGGCGTCTCGAAGGCCGCGTTGTGCGCCGCCAGCTGCTGGATCTCATCGCGCGAGAACCAGTAGCGGAAGCCCTGACGGTACAGCGTGTAGGCCTGCGCATAGATGCCCGCGTAGTCGAAGGGATGCTCGCGCGGCGACTCTATCGACTCCACCTCGAACGGCAGCCAGCGGCGGTTGCCCGTAGGGTCGGAGAGGAACTGCACGCTGTTGCCCGTGCCGCAGAACGACGCCACGTGCTTGCGGTGCTCAGGATAGTGCGCGTAGGGCGCACGCTCGTCGATGGAGCCCATCGTCACCGCTGCCTTCAGCTGGTTCAGCTCCGAGGGACGCATCGTGTCCAGCTCCTCGCAGCACACCAGGCCGTACTGCGCCAGCGTCAGCAGGTCGTCACGCCCCATGCGGTTGGCGTTCGTCTTCGTGTAGAAATAGCGCGAGAGCTCAGGCGGCAGCAGGTAGCTGAACCACGTCGTCTTGTACGAACCCTGCTCGCCTATGAGCACCAGGATGACGTTGTTCACCACCGCCGGGTCCACCCATCCCGCCACCATGCCCACCAGCCATTTCTTCAGGTACTGCGCAAAGCGGTACTGCTCCTCCACGTCACCCTTCACCGACACGCTGACCGACATCGCCAGGATATGGTCGCCGCCGTCCCACGGAGGCAGGTGCTCCAGGTAGTAGCGGAAAGGATGGAAATCGGGCACGAAATCCGACTCCATCACACGCCGCATGTCCTCCGCCCTCACCACCTTCTCCTTCGACATCTCTGCCCACAGAGAGTTCACGATGCGGTCGTTGACGGGCTGCCACGCCGGATGAGAGTGGAGAGTGGGGAGTGAAGAGTTTGCTACCGCGCTCATGGCGCTGCCATTGTCAATTGCGGTAGCAAACTCTACACTCTCAGTTCTACACTCTTCATTATTCCAGGGTTTCCTGCATTCCACCCTACCTGTGATCACGTTATGCCGGAGGAACATCCTGTCGGCGATGAACATCTTGATGTCCTCCACCGTCGCCGTATATTCCTTCCAGTTCGCCTTCCGCTCCTTCTTGCTCTTGTTGTCTTTGTTGTCCATGTTGTCTTTTATTAAACTTGGCTGCAAAGATAATGAATACAGATCAATAAATCAAGAAAGATCCATATTACTGGGTACCGAGTCGGTACCTAAAAAAAAGGTACAAAAAAGGGTACAACAAAAAAGAACTTCAGAACCTTCCCCTCCGGAACTGCAATCCGACGCGAGGTTCTGAAGCCCTATATTCCTTTATTCTGCCTTATGCTACAAAGGCACAAATGAAGTAATCATGTATTCATTTTACACAGGTCTTACTATGGAAAGGCCTAAAGCATTGATGATGCTCAAAAACAGGCCAGCGCTAGGTTCTACACTTCCTGTTTCGATACGCGAGATATACGATTTCTTTGCTCCCACCTTATCGGCCAGTTCCTGCTGGGTCATGCCCTCACGTTTGCGACTGTCGCGAACGATGGCTCCCACGCAGTAAGCATAAGCCTCGCGCCTGAATTCCTCACGCTGTGGCGTTCCTGGTTCTCCATAGAGAGAGTTCAAAACCTCATCGAAGCTCCCGACATCTTTTCTATTTTCCTGCATAGTATTCGTTCTTTAGTTTAATTGCCTTATCTATTTCATTCTCCGGCGTCCTTTGTGCCTTCTTCTGAAAACCATTGAAAAGCATCACTATATTGCCCTCGTCAAATATGAAGAACGCTCGGTAGATGTTCCCGTCATGCTGAGCTCTTAATTCGTATACTCCTTCCCTGACGTGCTTCACAAAGTTCTGGCTGGGCCTTTGCTGTGTTTTCAGCACATCAAGCACGTATGCCACTTTCCTTTTGGCTCCTGTACTCAACGAGTTAAAGAAGTCTAAGAAATATGTCTTGTAATATAGAATCTTTCTTTCCATAGTGCAAAAGTACACAAAAGTTTTCAAATCTGAAAACTTTTTGCAGTTTTTTTCATCACCGCTATAAAAAACTTACCGATTTCGACTATTCACACAGTTTCTTATAGCGTTTAAGCTGCACATAGAGTGCATTCGCGCTTTTGCTCAGGTTGGAGTGTTGAAACATATACGTGGCGAGAGCGGACACCGAAGACTGTAGTCCACCATGATTGATAAGATGCGCCAAGTCCAGATAGATTATTGACGGACGTATCTGAGAAAGGTCGAAGAGAAATGTGTTAAGTCCCATCACATCTTCTGCTTCACCTTTCAGATATGGTCGCCATGTTTCCAGAACCTTTTTCAGTTCTTCATGGTGACTCTTCCAAAATAGGGCAGACAGTGGAGTGTTCTTATCAAAATTGTTCTTTGCATTCTTTCTCTTCACCTCCGGCAACTCCCTCCTTCTCGGAGGTTCCGCGAAAGAGGTATTTACTCCCCTCTCCCCCGCGAGAGGGGTCGGGGGTGAGGCTTGGGTCGGGGGTGAGGCTTCTATATATTGTGTCTCCACCCTGTCCACATGCTGGCTACCCGGCTTGTAGATGTTGATATTGATGCTGCCAAGTGCTTTATAGCCTGCCTGGTTCAGCCGTTCCAGCAGCTCGTTCAGCTGTAGCAATTCGTCCTGATAGTTTGGTATTTCGTTATGTTCATTCATTGTCACGTTTCTGTCTTATTTTAATTAAAAAACATATTACACGCCGTGAGGCTTTTGTGAGAAGAAAGAAACGGAGAGCGTGGACTTATTTTAGACCATAACATCCAACCTTCGGGCTCGTTACACCCTTACGCAAATGCCATAGCCAAAGCTCACGCCTCCATTGGAGGTGTGAGCTGGCAGACATCCTTTCCCGCGTATTAATTTGTATAACGATTTTGAAGGTTGGGAAGAAAGCTGTCAACACTTTAGGCGACAAAATTACTAAAAATCTTGCACACCCGCAAATTATCTGTCATTTTTTATGGTCCCATAGCTGTTTTTTCTCGTTATTGGTTCATTTAGTTTTTACCTCACTACATGTTTGAGCCTGCAGTTCCGGGGCATACGAACGTAGTTTTGAAAAGTTCCTTCTTTTTCTCAAACTCCCTCCCTACGGATTCCTTGCGTTCTTTTCGCTGTGGCATGTTGAGTATATAAACGTTCAGTCTTTTCATCTCTTCTTCGGCTCCTTCTTGAATTGATACTGCAGAGAGAGCATCCAGTAGCTGGGGATGGAGTTTTGCCATGTCTCAGTG
>JAEEGK010020891.1_pt1 | contig 13878 bp, 9 predicted proteins | sample 8958771 | NCBI WGS metagenome assembly JAEEGK01 (sample SAMN16246547, study PRJNA631951) | gut metagenome | biome: gut microbiome; feature: rumen; material: SC-attached | host: Bos | place: Iran: Karaj | collected 2018-10 | reverse complement strand
GTTTTGCGAGCTCTCCACCACCCTCACCAATTGCCATTGTACCAAGGGCACCATAACGTGTGTGAGAGTCAGAGCCCAAAATCATAGCACCACATTCAGCAAGCATTTCGCGCGCATACTGGTGAATTACAGCCTGATGTGGAGGAACATAAACTCCACCATATTTCTGTGCACATGTCAAACCAAACATGTGGTCATCATCATTGATTGTACCGCCTACAGCACAAAGTGAGTTGTGGCAGTTTGTAAGTACATAAGGGATTGGGAACTTTTCGAGTCCAGATGCACGGGCAGTCTGGATAATTCCAACGTAAGTAATATCGTGTGATGTGATTTTGTCAAACTTGATTTTAAGTTTGCTTTCGTCTCCGCTTGTATTGTGTTTCTGCAGAATTGAATAAGCAATTGTCTTTTTTGCGCCGTCTGCAGATGCGGCTGCGTCACGGAGTGCACCGTTTTCATAGATTACGCCAGAATTGTGGAGTTTCATTTTTGTTCCTCTTTATAGAAATATAGAGGAAAGAATACCATATTTAGGCCTATTTGTGAAGATTACGAGATTCTGATATTTGTCAGAACACACTGATCGCCGGTCAGAGCAACATAAATATCAGGAATATCTTCCTGCAGAACAGTTACACTTCGAATCTGAATACCGGCATTTTCTGTAATTACAGTAATTCGGCGGCTTTCGCGGTGAATACTAACCTTACAGTCCATACCAGCTTTATTCAGTTTTTTCCAGGTTTCCCAGTCTTCAAAATCATCAGTTTTATTGATAATCATATTGTTTGTGGCATGACCATCTGATTCCCAATGCTCACCATCAAGACGAATAAGCGCAAACTCTTTATAGCCGGGCCCGCGAACCTGCTTATCAGCAGAATAATAAAGAACAATATATGGACAATGCCAGATAAGACGAGCAGTAGGCAGACTCATTGTATGGAAACTGATAGACATGCGTTCTGTAACAATCACACCCTCAGTAAAAGCTGAACACCAGTCATCAATCTGAATACTTGGAATATTTCCCTCAGGACCTGAAATATAATTCAGTTCAGGAGCAATCCGCGGAATATAATCTGCCGGAACAACGTTTTCAGATTTATGAACTTCAACATCTGATATTGTACAGTGAAGACCTGTAAGTCCAAGATAGCAGTAATGAGAACAGTCCGGCAGTGCCATAATAAATCTTACAGTGCTAAGCGGACTTGAAAGCTTGAGCATCATATGATCTTTTACACGCACAGCTTCAATATCATAATCAATACCTTTTTTATATTCTTCAATAAAATCTACCGTGCCAGGTGCATTCTTTTCAAACTCTACCCTGATGTCACGGGCTGCAACACATTCAGTTTTACCGTCAAAGCGGATAGTTCCATATTCCAGATAAAGCAGATCTTTACGCTTGGATTCTGTTTCATGAATACGTGAATCCAGAGAATCAAAAACAACAAAAGAAGGAACAGAATCAAGACCTGCATTCTCTTCATCACAAACATAATGAAGACGCATTTTAGTAATACTTTCATTAAGTAAAATGCCTTCAGATTTATCTTCACGATACCCGCGGCAGTGCAGAACATTCTTACCGGAAAGCTCAGTAACTTCCTCGTGCTCCTTCATTGAATATTCAGTATCAAGATCAATAAGATGAATCATGATTTTTGCAAAACCCGGGTCAAACTGAGTTCCAGTACCCTTCACTATTTCTTCACGAACTTTCTGCTGAGGAATCGGATCGCGGTAACTACGTTTGGAAGTCATTGCATCGTAGGAATCGGCTACAGAAATAATGCGGGCAATTTCCGGAATATCTTCTCCCTTAAGTCCTTCAGGATAACCACGTCCGTCATAACGTTCATGGTGAGAATTTGCCGCAATAGAAAGATACGGAGACTTTGTAATGCTTGAAAGAATCTGTTTTCCAATTACAGGGTGTTTTTTAATTTCCGCAAACTCATCTTCCGAAAGTTTTCCCGTTTTATTTATAATGCTCACAGGAACACCAATTTTTCCTACATCATGAAGAAGGCCTGCATAATATATATCTATACAATATTTTTCATCTTTACCGGCTGCTTCTGCAATTTTTCGAGCATATTCTGCAACACGCATAGAATGTCCGTGAGTATATACATCTTTAGCATCTATAGCATTTGCAAGAGCCATTGCAGTCTGATTGAACAGAGTCATGATATTATTCTGTTCATCCTTAAGATACTGAACTTCAAGACGGTTTACCTGATTAACCCGCTTATTCATATCAACAAGTACAAAAATATATAGCAGAGCTGCCATTCCAACACTGGCAATATTCTGGAAGGAAATACCGTAAAAAAACAGCTGCAGTAAGGTTGCACAGGCTGGAATCAGAGAGAAAAACAAAAGCGGTATACGTATATTACGGGCGATTCTTTTGTAATACTGAAGAATCATCGAAAGCTGCAGCAGAATCATTATAACCGGACCAGCATAACTCATTAAAAAGCCGGTTCCACGATGATAACGGTTCATTTCATCAAAAGTATAATAAAGCCCTGAAACAGTTCCCAGAATAAGGAAAATAATGCTTACGCCAAAAATAACTTCCGCAATCTTTAACCTGCGCGGAATTGTTTTAAATCCACCCTCATTTGTAAATAAATCGCACAAATAAAGTGTAAAGGCATGAAGAATACAAATAGAAAAAAGATAAACAGAAAAGTTTGAAATGCGGACCATCCACCAGCCTAATGTTGAAGAATCTCCACGGAACAGATAGGCAAAACGGTCCATAAACAGAAGCAGAGCCGCATAAACTTCAAGAAGAGTCAGCGCACGCCTTCTCTTTTTGGGCATAGAACTTGTAAAAAAACTCAGAATAGCAAGAACAGTACAGGTTCCGCTCAAAAACAGCATAATCGAAAGCTGGTGCTGCCGTAAAAACTCCATCGCCGATTCTCTCCTGTAAATAATAATTATACTTCATAAATTTCAAAATTGCTAATCAATATTTTATTCATATTTGAATTATAGTTAAAAATGCACTATCATAACATTTATGACATTAAAGGATTTAGCAATTGGAGATTCTGCACGGGTTACAAAAACCGGCGGAAACGGAGAACTTCGTCAGCACTTTCTTGATATGGGTGTAATTCCAGGCACCATCATAACAAAAATAAAGCTAGCGCCTATGGGCGACCCTATAGAATTTGATGTAAACGGTTATGAACTGACCATGCGTCTTGCAGATGCAGAAAAAATCGAAATTGAAACAGAAAATCTTGCAGAAACTGATAACAAACATAAAACTACAACAACTTCAGCAAATGCAGCTGTAAAAACCCTGCACCCTGGTCTTGGTGAAGACGGAAAATTCCACGCTAAAGGAGACGGAGATCCTCTTCCAGATGATACTCTCCTCACCTACGCTCTTGTGGGAAATCAAAACTCCGGAAAGACAACTCTTTTTAATCAGCTTACAGGCTCAAATCAGCATGTAGGAAACTTTCCAGGAGTTACAGTAGACCGAAAAGACGGCGCAATCAGAGGACAGCCGAATACCCTTGTAACAGATCTTCCGGGCATTTATTCAATGTCTCCATATACAAGCGAAGAAATCATTTCACGAAATTTCGTTCTTAATGAAAAACCACGTGGAATTATAAATATTGTAGATGCCACAAATATCGAGCGCAATCTCTACCTTACAATGCAGCTGCTTGAAATGGATGTACCAATGGTAATTGCCCTTAATATGATGGACGAAATTACCGGCAACGGCGGCTCAGTCGATGTCAACAAAATGGAAGAGCTGCTTGGGGTTCCAGTTGTTCCTATTTCCGCTGCTAAGAATCAGGGTGTTGATGAGCTTATAAAACACGCCGTACACGTAGCACACTTTCAGGAAAAGCCTCTTCGCCAGGATTTTTGTGATGAAAATGATTCCGGTGGTGCCGTACATCGTGCCCTCCACGCAGTTATTCACCTTATTCAGGATCACGCAGTAAAAGCCGGCATTCCGGTTCGTTTTGCAGCCAGTAAACTTCTCGAAGGTGATAAGCGAATTTTATATGCCCTCGACCTCGATGTTAATGAAAAAGAGATTCTCGAGCATATTTCCCTTCAGATGGAAGCAGAACGAGGACTGGACCGCAGCGCCGCTATGGCAGATATGCGCTATTCCTATATTAAAAATGTTTGCCGGCAGACTGTACATAAACCTCATGAAAGCAAAGAAAGAATCCGCTCACAAAAAATAGATACACTGCTCACAGGAAAATACACAGCCATTCCTTTCTTTATTCTGATTATGGGATTAGTATTCTTCCTTACATTTAATGTAATAGGAGCCTTTTTACAGGGACTTCTGGAAAGTGGAATAGAAGCACTTACAGGACTTGTTGATTCAGGCCTTACAGCAATGGGCACAAACGAAGTACTCCATGCACTTATAATAGATGGAATTTTTACAGGTGTTGGAAGCGTTCTTTCATTCCTCCCTATTATCGTAACCTTATTCTTCTTTTTATCTATGCTGGAAGATTCAGGTTATATTGCGCGAGTTGCCTTTGTGATGGATACCCTGCTGCGTAAAATTGGACTTTCAGGAAGAAGTATTGTTCCTCTTTTAATCGGCTTTGGCTGTACTGTTCCGGCTGTAATGTCTACACGCATACTTCCGAGTGAACGTGACCGTAAAATGACAATTCTTCTGACCCCGTTTATGAGCTGCACTGCAAAACTTCCAATTTACGCCTTTTTCACAGCAGCGTTTTTCCCAAAGCACGGTGGTCTTGTTATGACAGGACTGTATATTCTTGGAATTATTTTAGGCATTCTGAATGCACTATTATATAGAAAGACTTTATTTAAGGGCGAACCGGTTCCTTTTGTGATGGAACTTCCAAATTACCGCCTCCCAAGTCCTAAGAGTGTATGTCAGCTTCTTTGGGAAAAAGCAAAAGATTTTCTTGAGCGTGCTTTTACAGTAATCTTCATTGCAACTATTGTAATCTGGTTCTTGCAGAGCTTTGATTTACATTTGACTTTTGTTGAAGATTCTTCACAAAGTATACTTGCAAAGATTTCCGGCCTTATTGAACCACTTTTCCGCCCTCTCGGACTTGGCGACTGGAGAATCTGTACTTCGCTGATTTCCGGAGTTATGGCAAAGGAAAGCGTTGTTTCTACACTTGAGATTTTGTTTGCAGGAGGTGTTGCCTCTGCACTTACACCATTATCTGCAGCAAGTCTTCTTGTATTCAGCCTTTTGTATTGCCCTTGTATTGCTGCAGTAGCTTCTGTAAAGAGAGAATTAGGTGCAAAATGGGCTTTTGCGATGGCTTTCTGGCAGTGTGCAGTTGCCTGGCTTTGTGCATTCGCAGTTTATATGATTGGCGGCCTATTTTAGTCTTGATTTATATATTGTTATCGCACATAATTGATGTATTATATTTTATAGGAGCTTAGTATGAGCAAATACTCAGGAACAAAAACAGAACAGAATCTTTTGGCTGCCTTTGCAGGTGAATCTCAGGCGCGCAACAAATACACATATTTTTCTGCAGTAGCGGAAAAAGAAGGACTTTCTAAAGTAGCTGAAATCTTCAAAAAAACTGCAAGCAATGAAGAGCAGCATGCAAAGATGTGGCTTACAGAACTCGGCGGTATAAACAGTACATCTGAAAATCTTAAAGCTGCAGCAGACGGCGAAAATTACGAATGGACCGACATGTATGTTGGTTTTGCTAAAACTGCAGAAGAAGAAGGTTTTTCAGAGCTCGCTGCAAAATTCCGTGCAGTTGCTGCAATTGAAAAACGCCACGAAGACAGATATCGCTCACTTATTAAAGATGAAGATTCAAAAGCAGAATTTGCAAAGAGTTCTGTAAAGGTTTGGGAATGTCTTAAGTGTGGTCATATTGTAACAGGACCAAACGCACCAGAATACTGCCCTACCTGCGGTGAATACAATCAGTATTTTGAAGTTCGTGAAGACAACTACGACCTCATTCTTACCTGGGGACGCTAATTTTTTTAGACTTCCGTAGAAAGCCCGAGCCTGCGCTCGGGCTTTTTCATTGCAACACACATATTTTTTCTATATAATAACCGCATTATGGCAAAGATTCAGATGAAAAATGCAATCGCCGAACTTGATGGCGATGAAATGACACGTGTTTTGTGGAAGGTTATCAAGGATGAACTCCTGTTGCCTTATATTGATTTGAAGACAGAATATTTTGATCTCGGACTTAAGAGCCGCGATGATTCTGATGACAAAATTACCTATGCTGCTGCAGAAGCAATTAAACGTCTTCATGTAGGTGTTAAGTGTGCAACAATCACATCTAACCAGGCACGCGTTGAAGAATATAAACTGAAACAGCTTACTCCAAGTCCTAACGGAATTATCCGTGCAGAACTTGACGGTACAGTTTTCCGTGAGCCAATCTTTGTAAGCAATATCCACGGTACTGTAAGTTGCTGGAAAAAGCCAATTGTTCTTGGTCGTCATGCTTATGGTGATGTTTACAAGAACTGCGAAATTAAATGTCCTACTGCCGGTAAAGCAGAACTTGTTTTCACAGGTGTTGATGGAAAAGAAATCCGCAAGACAATTATGGATATGAAGGGACCTGGAATTATTCAGGGAATCCACAATCTTGATAACTCAATCGAAAGCTTTGCACGCTGCTGTTTTACTTATGCCCTTGACCGCAAGCTTAGCGTTTGGTTTGGTGCAAAAGATACAATTTCTAAGACTTATGATGGAAACTTTAAGGCAATTTTCCAGCGTGTATTTGATGAAGAATATAAGGCAAAGTTTGATGCAGCAGGAATTGAATATTTTTATACTTTGATTGATGATGCTGTAGCACGTGTTATGAGAAGCGAAGGCGGCTTTATGTGGGCAACTAAGAACTACGACGGCGATGTTATGTCTGATATGATTGCCTCTGCCTGCGGTTCTCTTGCAATGATGACTTCTGTTCTTGTAAGTCCGGACGGAAACTTTGAATACGAAGCAAGCCACGGAACTGTACAAAAGCACTATTACCGCTATCTTAAGGGTGAAAAAACTTCTACAAACCCTGTAGCAACAATCTTTGCATGGACAGGTGCTCTTGCAAAACGCGGTGAACTGGACGGAACTCCAGAGCTCACAGATTTTGCAAAGCGTCTTGAAAAAGCAACTCTTCAGACAATTGAAGACGGCTATATGACAGGCGATATTGCAAGAATCGCAGAACCTGCTGCAAAGGAAGTTCTCGATTCATGGCAGTTTATTGCGGCAATAAGAGAACGCCTATAAAAAACTGATGCAGAATAAAAGTAAAAAAATTAAATTAATAAAGATATTTTCTTCTGCAGTTTTTATTGCTGCAATTCTATTTCTTCTGCTGTTTTTATTCCTGAACCGAAATACCGGTAAAAACTCAGGACAGAATTCAGCAGAACAAAATGGAAAACTTATCCTGGGCTTTTCTCAGATTGGCTCCGAAAGTGCCTGGCGTACCCGAAATACCCAGTCCATTTTCGAAGCCGCAATGGAAAATGACATACAGATTATTTTTGATGATGCTCAGCAGAAGCAGGAAAATCAGCTTAAGGCAATCCGCTCTTTTATTGTTTACCAGGTAGATGTAATTGCCTTTGTTCCTATTGTAGAAGACGGCTGGGACAATGTTCTCACCGAGGCAAAGGAAGCTGGCATTCCTGTAATTCTTGTTGACCGTCAGATAAATGCTGACCCTTCCCTCTATGCAGGCTTCCTTGGAGAAGACGGCTTAGAAGAAGGCCGTCGTGCAGCCCGTTTCTTATTAAATAAATGCCGCAACCGCACAGGAAAAGTCAGCATTTACGAAATGTCCGGCACAGAAAACTCTTCGGTTGTCCGCGACCGTGCAAGGGGCTTCCGCGAAATTATTGCCACCGACAGTAAATTCCAGATTATTCATTCTGAAGATGGAGACTTCCTCCGTTCCCGCGGAAAAGAGATTATCGAAAATCTTATAAAAAGCAGCTATAGAAAAGACGGCTTATTTTTTGAAGGCGAAAGAATTGACGTAGTCTATTCCCATAATGATTCTATGACTCTTGGTATGCTGGACTCAATAGAAAATTATGGCATAAATACAAAAAACACTATCATCATAAGTGTGGACGCAGAGCAGAAATCTATAGATGCCCTGGCCGAAGGAAAACTCAACTGTGTTGTTGAATGCAATCCTAACCTTGGTCCAAAGCTTATGGAGCTTGTAAAAGAGATTGCCGAAGGAAATGAAATTCCACGCATAACTTATAATAACGAAACAGTATTCACTGAGAACGACGATTTTTCTACTTACGAACCGCGTGGTTATTAATGGAGGCCTAAGGTGAAACGCAACAAAAGCCTCAGAAAAACCCTTCTTATCACCTACATTTTCCTTCTTTTTATTACCCTTATTCCTTCAATTTATTCTGTAGTTGTTTTTCAGATTCATACAAAACAGTACAGTCAAATTATTTCAAATGTCGGTACAGCAAACAAAATCAGTTCTATTGCAAAGGATGATCTTCCTTCTGAATTGTGGAATATAATTTGTGGAAAAAAAGAAATTGAAGCTGCAGACCACAATAAAATGCTTGATGAAATTAATTCCGGTCTTTCAATAATGCTGCTTGCAAATAAAAATGAAGAAAGCCGTGGAAAACTTGAGGTTGCAAACAGAGCTTACACCACCCTCCGCCGTAATGTTGATATGCTGATTTCTCAGATGCAGAGAGGCAGCCCTGTTACACAAAATGAAGCAACTCTCGATGAAATCAGAACCATTACTTCTCTCTTTTCCGACATTATGCAGGACTTTATTGTTACGGAAATTGAATATGCAAACCAGACAAACCATTCGCTTAGCAATACTTCAATTATTCTTACAGCAATTCAGGTTATTATAACCGTATTAGCTATTATTATTTCTTTAAACAGCTTTATTACAGTTTCTGCCTCAGTACAAAAACCAATTGCAGACATGGAAAAGCTTTCTACAAAGGTTGCAAACGGCGACCTTACTGCCCGTATAGATATTCCGCATGTAAATGAACTCGATACACTTGCCGGAAACCTTAATAGCATGACAGAGCAGATTGATGTGCTTATCAAAAAAAATATGGAAGAGCAGAAAAACTTTCAAAAGGCAGAAATGAAGGCTCTTCAGGCCCAGATTACCCCCCACTTTCTTTATAATACTTTTGATACTATTGTCTGGCTGGCAGAAGAAGAGCATACAGAAGAGGTTGTAAAAATCACAAAAGCCTTTTCCGACTTCCTCCGAATTTCTCTCAGCCGTGGCCATGAATGGATTACTATTTCTCAGGAGCTCGACCACATAAAAAATTATCTTACCATTCAGAAAATCCGTTATGCAGATATTTTGAGTTATACAATTGATGCTGATGAATCTCTTATGGAATACAAAATCATAAAGCTTGTGCTTCAGCCTCTTGTAGAAAACGCAATTTATCATGGAATCAAAAATAAAAGAGGCCGTGGTATTCTTAAGGTAAGCATTCATTATGCGGATGAAAAAAAAGATGCAATCTGTTTTACAGTTGAAGATAATGGAGCAGGCTTTACGGAAGAAAGACTTGGCCAGGTTCGTAATGAGCTCAGGACTGGTGCGGAGGATTCAGAAAAGCTTTCTTCTGTTTATGGGCTCTATAATGTTAACAAAAAATTAAAACTATATTACGGAGAGAAGACAGATGGTATTATTATTGAATCTATAGCGGGTAAAGGAAGCAAGATTTCTTTTACCATTCCTATTTTCATAGATGTGCCATTCACAGGAGACAGCAATGTATAGCGTTTTTGCCGTTGATGATGAACCAATTGTACTCGAAGGAATCCGCTCAAAAATTGACTGGGAAGGAAGCGGTTTTACATTTGCCGGTGAGGCTACCGATGGTGAAATTGCCCTCTCCATGATTCACGAAATTAAACCTGATATTCTGATTACAGATATCAAGATGCCTTTTATGGACGGCCTTCAACTGGCAGAAGCCATTAAGCGTACCCAGCCCTGGATTAAGATTATTATTCTCTCTGGTCATGATGAATTTGATTATGCCAAGAAGGCTATTTCTATTGGAATTGAAGACTACCTTTTAAAGCCTTTTACTCCGGAAGAACTGCTTACCAGCCTGAACAAAACTGCAGCCCAGATTGATAAAGAGCGTAAACAGATGTCTGATATAACTCGTCTACGCGAAGAATTAAAAACAAGTGAGGCCTTAATCAAAAAAGAATTCTTAAATAATCTTGTTCACGGCTCAGAAGAAATGAGCACTGTAATTCAAAAAAGCTCTGAACTGGGAATTAATCTGATTTCCCGTTATTACAAGGTTTTAATCAGCCGTATAGAAAGCCGCAGTGGAAATACCCAGACTCAGCAGGAAGCCTGCTCCCTCTTGAACTCTTATTCAACTGCCATTAACGAGGCTGTTTCTTTCTTCCACCACTCTAACCTTCTTGTCTGCATTTTTAAGGGAAGCACACAGACAGAACTTGATGATAATACATTCCGCGCTGCTGAAACCATAAGCCATATCGCAACAAAAAATGAAGACTGTACAGTTCTTACCGCAATGGGAAAAACCGTTGAGCACCTTTCTCAGCTAAAGGCTTCATATGAAGATGCAAAAAAGATTCTCGAGGCAAACAGTATTAAAGAAAACAGAATTATCTCTTCCGACGACCTTACAGATTCTGCTGGAGATGGCACTGCTGCAGATGCTCTTCTTGATTTGAACGAAGGAGACCCGCTTGTTGATAAACTAAAATATGCGGCCAAAGGTGATATTCAGAGCATTATAGAAGAATCCATGGAACTGATAAAAAAGAATCCTGACCAGTTTAATGTATTTGCTTCGTATCTTTTAGTTGATTTGATTTTTGCAGTTTCCAAGCTGGTAGAAAAACTTGGCGGAAACATTAAAGAATTAAACCCGGAGATTTTGCAACGTAAATTTATTGATGATGCAGTTTCTGATGAGGCTCGCTTTACAAAAACACTAGAACAGGTTTTAAACTTTGCCCTTGAATACCGCGACTCAAAAGTTACTGGAAAATATGCTGATGTTATTCTGAAAGCAAAGCGCTACATAGAAGAAAACTATGCAGATCAGAATACAACACTTACAACTGTTGCAGAAGAAGTTGCGTTAAGCCCTAATCACTTCAGTACGATTTTCTCTCAGGAATGTAAGACTACCTTTATTGAATACCTAACGAACGTTCGTTTGGAAAACGCAAAGCGTCTTATGCGAGAAACAGATATGAAGGGCTATGACATAGCTTACGAATGCGGCTTTTCTGACCCACACTACTTCAGCTACATTTTCAAAAAAAATACGGGGCTTTCGCCCCGTGAATATAAACTTAGTAGTGAGCGTTAGCCCGCCATATTACCAAGCTTCTTCTTACGCTGTGAAAGAATTACACTCTGAAGCAGAATAAAGAAGGCCAGCATAAGACCTGTTGTAATAGACTGCCAGTATGGCTCTCGCAAGCCGGAAGCTACAACGATGTTATTAATAGTCTTAAGTGACATAACACCAAACATAGTTCCAACTACACTACCTACACCACCACTAAGCAATGTTCCTCCGATAATCGAAGAAGCAATAGCCTGCATTTCTGCAGCAGTAGCATTAGAGGCATTACCGGCTCCTGTATGGAGGAGATAACAGAAGCCTGCAATACCGGCAAGTACTCCACAAAGAATGTATGCATAGAACTGAGTTCTCTGAACATTAATACCAAGCATAAGGGCGCTTTCGTTGTTTCCACCAACTGCATAAAGATTGCGTCCAAAGCGGGTCCATTTAAGCATTGCCCAAAGCAGTAGCACTACTACCAGAGCAATTACAACACCAACTTCAATAGAAGCCGGAATCCAGTTACCGTTTCTTGCATAAGAACCAAGGAAAGGAATATCAATATAATGATCCTTCAAAGCAATAAAAAGTTCATTGCTTGCAGTTCTTGGAACCTTGCTGACAATTGTTGTCATACCGCGGGTAAAGAACATACCTGCAAGAGTTACAATGAAAGGCTGAATCTTAAGATAAGAAACCAGGTATCCCTGAACAAGACCCATTGCAAGACCAATTCCAAGAGCAATCAGAATTGAGCTTAAGATACCGCCATTATGATCTTCCATAAAAACTACAGAAGTCATTGTAATAAGGGCAATTGAACCACCAACCGAAATATCAATTCCACCGGTAATCATTACAATTGTAAGACCACAGGCTGCAACAATCAGGTAAGAGTTATTGTTGAACAAATCAAGGAACTGCTGAGGATTCAAAAATCCGCCGCCCCAGATAATCATAGCGAGCAGATACATTCCCACAAAGGTACAGATAGTAATTGTAAGAAGCAGTGCTGTATTTGAAAGCGGCTGTTTATTTTCTTTCTTTCCAAAAAGATTAGTAATAATATTTGCCATAATTATTTAGCCTCCTTCTTTGCTACAATTTTATCTTTAAGCTGTCCAAGCCATGCTTTTACAACAGGTGAACCTGCAATTACGATTATGATAATTACGATTGCCTTGTAAGCCTTTACTGCAGTAGAAGAAACCTTCATTGCATAAAGAGTAATTGTAAGAGCCTGAATAATGTAAGCACCAAGAATAGAACCGGAAAGCTTAAACTTACCACCGCCCAGTGAGTTACCACCGATAGCAACTGCAAGAATGGCATCCATTTCTATATCAAGAAGAATTGTTTCATGGTTGATAAGACCAATACGACAAACGTTTATAGAACCTGCCATTGTTACACATACGCCAAGAATTACAAATACAGCAAGTTTCCAGATTACAGGATTAATACCGTTGAGTTTTGCAGCGCGCTCGTTAATACCTACAGCCTGAATGTAAAGACCAAGTGTTGTCTTTTTCAAAAGTAAGTTTATAAGCAGAATGAAAACCACAACTACAATAATAGGAGTTGGAATTGCAATATGCGGTATAAAACCTCCTATGTAAGTAAGCAAAGGGCTTTCTACGTTAGGAGTTGCACCACCGTTAATCCAGTAAGCAATAGGACGTCCTGCCGTAAAGAGAATCAAAGAAGCAATCATCGGCTGAATATTAAATTTAGCGATGAGTGTACCATTGAAAAGACAGAAAAGAATTGCAACAATGCAGGCAAAAACCAAACCAATAAAGATAGTTCCTGCATTTATAGAACCGGCACGAAGTATTTTTACAAATACAGAACCTGCAATAGCGGCAGCCGCACCAATGGAAATATCCTGTCCCTTTGTTGCAGAGGTAACCAGAGTCATTCCTATAGCAAGAATTACAAGCTCAGAAGCACCGTTCAAAATACTGATTAAGTTACCAGAAAGAACTGTGTTACCAAGATTATTCTTCTTAATTACAATTGAGAAGAAAGATGGATCACGAATAAGGTTGAATACAACCAGAACAATCAGAGCAACAAGCGGAATTGCCAGCTGCGAAGCAAAAAGCTTCTTTATTTGATTTACAATTTTATTAGCCATTTTGTGCCTTGCCTCCCGCAATAGTCTGCATAATTACATCCTGACGCAAAAGGTCATCCTTAAGTTCACCAACAATCTTGCGGTCACGCATAACGATGAGTCTCTGACATACAGAAAGCATCTCTTCAATTTCTGAAGAAATAAAGGTAACACTTACACCTTCTTCTGCAAGCTGAAGAACGAGCTTCTGAATTTCGATTTTTGTACCAACGTCAATACCACGTGTAGGTTCATCAAGAATCAGATACTGAGGATGTGTCAAAAGCCAGCGTGCAAGAATAACCTTCTGCTGGTTACGACCAGAAAGTGATTTAGTA
>JAEEGK010020890.1_pt1 | contig 13878 bp, 15 predicted proteins | sample 8958771 | NCBI WGS metagenome assembly JAEEGK01 (sample SAMN16246547, study PRJNA631951) | gut metagenome | biome: gut microbiome; feature: rumen; material: SC-attached | host: Bos | place: Iran: Karaj | collected 2018-10 | reverse complement strand
AATTCTGTTAATTGTTTGCGTATTGTCTGACGGGCAACGTAGAGGTTGCTCTTGATTTGTGTGGCGTCCAAGCCGGTGATGCGCTGCACTTCGTCGGTGTCGAGACCTTCCAACTGGCATAGCGTAAACACTGTTTTCTGTTTGTCGCTTAGCCTCGATGCCAACAGCCTGACGATGGCAACCCATTCGCTGTTTTCCAAGTTGACTTGGCTGTCGGTGTCGGCGGCAAATCGGGCGAGCGCGTCCACGTCTTCGGGCATTGCGGCGGTGTGTTTTTTGGCTTTGATTCTGTCTAAACAGAGCCGCGTTGCGATGGTGTAAATCCAAGTGACAAAGGATTTTGCGGTGTCGTATTCGCCGATGTTTTGCCACACTCGGATGAATGTGTCTTGCACCGTGTCTTTTGCCTCCTCCTCGTCGCAGAGCATTTTGAGCGCGAGTGAGAACACCATCCGTTGGTACTGCCTCACCACCTGCCTGAACGCCTCCTTGTCGCCTTCCCGACACTTGATTAATATGTCTTTTTCCAATTGTTCCATTTTGTTCGTTTGTCTGCACAATATACGACAGGGAATGGCAAAAGTCAAAAAAAATTTTTGAATTTTTCATTTTTTCGTTTTAAATTTGCGGTAGTCGCTGTTCAAAACCTAATTTTGCAAGTGTCGCTTGCACAAATTACTTGGTATCATCATATTTCTTTGATACCCAAAGTAAAAGACATCCTATTGGAGATGGGCAGGGGCTTCGCCTTTGTGGGCTTATATTAATGGTAAACAATATAGCACCATCATTAAACGTTATATTTTTCAGTAAACACAAATTTTAATCTGTACCAAAAATGAAAAAAATAGTACTCTTCCTTTCGATGCTACTTGCCACCATTACAGCATCGGCGCAATCGGACGACGACAAATTGTACGACGGTACAATCGGCGACTTTAAGATAAAAGTTTGCATTAGCATTCGCAACGTGGTTTATTCCGAAGTAGGCGATTCTGTGGGATATTATTACTACATCGACCGCCCTAAAACCAAATTCACCCTCCGCCTTAAAGAATTTGACGAGAAGTGGAATGAAAATCTCACCGTTTCGTATCACATCATCCTCAACGAGCACACGCCCAAAGGTTTTAATTCAGGCACATTCGACGGCTGGACCAGCGGAATGTGTGATTACAACGGAACATTCAAAAACAGTCAAGGCAAGGAATACGATTTTTTGTGGGGTGTATCGCCAATGGATGATTAACTTTTCAGTATTCCTGACTCACAACGGATTAAGTTTAGTGCAGGACAAAGATTTGGTTGGCTATCGGTATTTTGTGCAAAAAAACTTTTTTCCTTCGTCCTTTTGTTATATATTTGCGATTATTAACCATAATACCATTTTGCTATGTACACGTTAATAGAATTGCCATATATGGGAGATGCCTTGCAGCCGGTGATTTCGGCGCAGACGTTGAGTTTTCATCACGGAAAACATCTCCAAACTTATGTCAATAATCTCAACAACATCGTGAAAGACAGCGAGTTTGAGAAGATGACGTTGGAAGAAATCGTAAAGAAGTCGTCGGGCGCGGTGTTCAACAATGCCGGTCAAATCCTCAATCACAACCTGTATTTCTTGCAGTTTAGGAAGCCTGTCGCCGACAACAAGCCTGCCGGCAAAATCCTCGACCTCATTAACAGAGATTTTGTAAGTTTTGAGGGCTTCAAGGACGAATTTTCCAAGAAAAGCGCGGGCCTTTTTGGCTCGGGTTGGGTGTGGCTGTCCAAGAACGCCGACGGCAAACTCGAAATTTCGCAGGAGGCCAACGCACAGAACCCCGTAACCCGTGGCAATGTGCCGTTGCTGACCATCGACGTTTGGGAACACGCCTATTACCTTGACTATCAGAACCGTCGCGCCGAATACATCGAAAAATTTTGGTCGATAATCAATTGGGACGAGATCAACAACAGGTTGGGATAAAACCCAAGGAACGCCTTTGGAACGCCAACTATTGCAAGGTGATGTCGGCAAATCTGATGCTGTATTTCTCCTTTTATCTGTTGACGCCGCTATTGCCGTTGTACCTGAGCGAAGAGTTTGGGGCTACGAAGGATATGATTGGGCTTGTGCTGATGGGATATACCATCACAGCCACTTTGACGCGCCCGCTGAGCGGTTTCCTTGTGGATTCGTACCCGAGGAAAAAGGTCTTGCTGTGGTGCTTTTTCGTGTTTTTCATATTCTTCGGCGGATATTTGGCGGCGGGGACGCTGTTGCTTTTTACGATAGTGAGGACGCTGCACGGCGCGCCTTTTGGGGCGTTGACGGTAGCCAATTCCACTGTTGCGATAGATGTGTTGCCGTCGTCGAGACGCACGGAAGGCGTTGGACTTTACGGACTTAGCAACAATATCGCTATGGCTGTGGCTCCGTCGGTGGGTATTTTTGTTTATAATCAGACCAACAATTTTATGCTCCTGTTTTGGATAGCGTTGGTGATTGCGCTGATAGGTCTGTTGATTGACAGCACCGTTACTGTGCGCGACCGCGAGTTGGTCAAAAACAAGCAAAAACTCTCCCTCGACCGGTTTTTCCTCGTGCGCGGGTGGCTGTTGGCTGTCAATATGCTGTTTTTCGGGTTTTGTTTCGGAGTGTTGAGCAATTATCTTGCAATATACGGACGCGACGAACTCGGCATCGCCGGCGGCACGGGTATGTATTTTATGGTATTGTCGGTAGGGCTTGTGGCGTCACGGTTGCAGGGCAGAAAGTCGTTGCGCGAAGGTCGGCTGTCCAAAAACGCTTTGGAGGGCATCATCCTTTCCACGATTGGCTACACGGTGTTTGTTGCTGTCAAAAATGAATATGGATACTACTTGTCGGCGTTGTTGATTGGACTTGGCAACGGTCATCTGTGGCCCGCCTTCCAAAATATGATGGTTCAGATGGCGTCGAGCAATCAGCGCGGCACCGCCAACAGTACGATTTTTGTGTCTTGGGACGCGGGGCTTGGCATCGGCGTGCTTGTGGGCGGTGTCATTGCCGAACTCGTCGGTTACAGGGCGGCGTTTTGGACTGTCTCGGCGATGCACGTCATAGGTTTGGCGTTGTTTGTGTGGAGGACAAGAGGGTTCTTCGAGAGAGGACGGCTGTGTGAAGGATAAGTAGTTAATAATCAAAATATTCAATAATATGAAACATCTAATAACACTGTTAATCTTGATTGCTTTTTGCGCGGAGATTTCGGCGCAGGAGGCGGTGGACACCACCAATTGGAAGGCGTTGTACACGGCGGCGAAGGGCAGGATTGCCAAGACCGACTATTTCACCGCGATGAACTATTTGCAGAAGGCGTTGCAACTCCACGAGAGCGACACCTTGAAGCGCGAACTCGCCGTATGTTATTACAACAGAGGCTATTACTACGAATGTGGCAAGATTTGCCGGTCGATTTTGTATCCCGACAGTTTGGAGTCTGATATGGTGTTGCTCACCAAAAGTCTCAAAAAGACCGAGGAGTTTTTGGATATGATGTCGTATCAAAAAATAATCTTCAAGAAAAACCCTCTCAATCAGGCAAATACGATTGGCTTGGCGCAGAGTTATTTGGACTTTTCGCGTCCCGATTTGGCAGTGGAATGTCTTGACGAGTATTGCCAATTGGACTCTACCAATCTGAGTATCAACACGATGAAGGCGCGGGCGTTGTTCGCCGGTCAGAAATACCAAAGGGCTGTGGAGGAGTACGAAAAGTTGATGCTTGACGATGGTGGCAACACGCCGGTCAACTTTTATTATTACGGAGTTTCGCTGAGAATGACGGGCAATTATCTCCAATCCGTTACTAATCTTACTCTTGCCAACGAACTGACCGAGTGGAAAAATCCACAGATTTTGACCCAACTTGGTTATTCACAACTAAAAATCGATTCGTTGGCGTACAAGGGCGCGGAAAATTTGAAGAAGGCTGTCGAGGCGATGCAGCCCGACCCACAGTCTTTGAAAAGTGTCTATTACCGTCTCGCCGACTACCACGAACAACGCAACAATTGGCGCAAGTCGCTTGATTATTACTTGAAAATCAAGGCTTTGGACAATATGGATGCCGCGTTGTCGTACAGGATTAGTTATTGTTACAAGATGCTCCAAAACACCGAGAAGGAACTTGAATACCTCGACAAGTTTCTCGCCCTCAGCGACGACAGCGTTGCCTGCGTCCGCGTCAAAGAACGCATCCAACACCTTAAAAACGAGCGTTTTATGAATGGTTCGGGGAATAAGTAAAATGTTAAAATAAGAGAATTGTTTGTTATGAAATCTAATTTGACAAAATCTGTTTTGGCACTTTTTATTTTTGTGCTGTACTATTGCTTGACAATTTTGGCTTTTATTCCATTAGCCGACGGCGACGCAATTACTGTTACGGGATATGTTTTAGACTTGGTTAATTGTCCGGAAACTTGGTTTAAATTGTGCAAATTTTTATTAGGCTGCATAATACTCGTTCCGGCAATATGGATAATCAGCGGCAAACAAAACGTTCTGAAAGCGTGGGGATTGTCAGAAGGGATAGTTAAAGCGTTGATTTTTAGCCTGGTGTGTGTATTGCCGATGTTGTTGTGCGGCGTTGTTTTCGGACGGTTTGAGTATTCTTTTGACACTTTTATTGCAAAAGCATTTACGGCAGGAGTTGTTGAAGAAGCCGTGTATAGGGGCTTTATGTTTGGAATGTTGTTCAGATTTTGCAACTGGGGTTTTTGGACGGCGGCTCTGCCTACGGCGGTGATTTTCAGCGTTGGACATTTTTATCAGGCTGACGATTTTTTAGGATGTCTGATGGTATTTGGCGTTACGGCATTTGGCAGCATCTTTTTCTCGTGGCTTTATACGGCTTGGAAGTACAATTTGTACGTGCCAATGTTTTTGCACATTTTTATGAACACGGTGTGGGGAATGTTGCCAATTGACGGTGTTGATAATTCAGTCGGCAATATCGCTGCAAATACGGGACGAGTCCTGACTTTGCTCCTCGCAGTAATTATAACTTGTTGGTACAGAAAACGTAACGGCGAAGAAAGGTGGTTCGTGGTTGCGAATGATTCAAGTACGAGTGAGTGTTAAAATGTGTTATATTCTGCGGAATCGCTTTTTTTTTGACAGATTCCGCAGATTATAATTTTGTTATCTGAACAAGTCCTCTGCCGTAACCTCGTTTTGAATTTCGCCGTAATGCGCATTTTTCGCAAGTCCAAATGTGGTAATCATCACCAAGTGCACGGCGTTTTGCGTTTTTGTAACGGTTTGATACACAGATTTCTTTTGTAATAATTTCTCCATATATTCTGATGTGATGGCATATTCCTCGTTGCTGAATTTGATTTCGCAAATGTCGGTGATGCCATCGCCACGGTTGATTAGGAGGTCGATTTGTGCGCCCGGAACACCGTTTTTGGCAAAATTATAATCTGCGGAATCTGCCCCAAAAAACACGATTCCGCAGATTATAACGTTTGTTAACAATTAATGGCTTGTCTTTCAATTAGTTCTTTGTTTGTAGTAAAAATAATATGGTTTTTGAAAAGTCTTGATATTGAGATATCTATATTTTTCTTAAAAAAAACTTCCATTTCTATTTGGTTTTATTAAAAATTCTTCACATATTTGCGGTGGATTGCAGTTTGTAATCCGTTATAGGTAATATAATGAAAGGCATTGTGCTGTAACCATCAAATGAAACGTGGAAAATTTCAAAAGGAAACGGTTATTGCACAACTGCCGCGCCTTCCGTACAGAGGCGTGGTCTGTTGTGTTATGTTGTTTCCTTGGGTACTTTCCACGACCTCATTTGGTAATATGACACATTTATAAAGGCTACGCTTTTTTTGTGTCCGTACAATTTCCTTTCTACATTGTTTCACCATCAAATCCATCAGCAATATGGATGTAACAAGTATCTTGGAAACGCTGAATAAATCATTGAGTCAGCGAGACAAGGATTATCTCCGTGGCTTGACAGAGAGCCAAAAGGAGAAGATTCTTAAATGGCTTGAAGAAAGCAAAAACGCTAAGGCGAACATTCTCGTCACGGGTGCTACCGGTTGCGGCAAGAGTTCTACTATCAACGCACTTTTCGGTATGGAAAAGGCTGTCGTTGGTACAGGTTCTGATCCTGAGACTATGGACATTCAAAAGTATGATTTGGGTAACCTTGTCATTTGGGACAGTCCGGGTCTTGGCGACAGCCCTGAGAAGGATGAACGACACAAAAGAGGAATCATTCAGAAGTTGGAAGAAAAGGATTCAAAAGGCGAATTGCTGATTGATGTCGTGCTTGTAATTCTTGATGGTTCAAGCCGCGATATGGGAACTTCCTACGGCTTGATAACAGATGTGATAGTTCCTCATCTTGGCAAAAATCCGGAGAAGAGGCTTCTCGTTGGCATCAATCAGGCGGATATAGCAATGAAAGGCAAGCACTGGGACGATGTTAATCACAAGCCTGATGCGGAACTCTACGGTTTCCTTGCGGATAAGGAACGCTCGGTAAGGCAACGAATCAAAGATGGTTGTGGACTTTCTGTTGAAACGCTTTCTTATGCAGCGGGATATAAGGAAGAAGGCAAACCTCAGGAACCGTCGTACAACATTTCCAAGTTGTTGTACTACATCGTCGATCTGATACCGAACAACAAGCGACTTGCAGTAGTATCGCAAAAGAACACGGATAGCAGTAGGTATGCGTCTGATGACGGCAAGAAGGACTACAACGATGAAATCACCAAGAAAACGGCAACTGATTATATCGGAGATATAACAAGTGGTGCGGCTATTGGTGCAGCGTTGGGTAGTGTGATTCCGGGTATTGGTACTGCAATAGGTGGCGCAATTGGCGGTGTTTGTGGATTACTTAAATCCATCTTTTGGTAATTGAGCGTATTAAGCGGACGAACAGATATGAGTAATGAATTGTCAAATTATCGGTTGGATGAATTTATGGCGAAAGTATCTGTTCGCCCGCTTGATATTATGCTTGTGGGTGTAACGGGTGCAGGTAAATCGTCAACAATAGACGCGCTAATCGGCAGTGAAACTGCAAAAATAGGATACGGCGTAAATCCTGAAACTCAGGACTTTAATTTTTATTTCCTAAATGATTATGTCCGCTTGTGGGATACGCCCGGCATCGGCGATTCTCCGCAAAAAGATGCAATCCTTTTACAAAATGTAGCAACTTATTTAAATGAAATTGTCGATGTGTATAGAGATAATGTTTTATCTAAACCGTGTTATTTAATTGATATGGTGCTTGTTGTTATCGACGGCTCGCGCAGAGATTTAGGCGGCATATTTAAGTTGCTGAACCAAACACTTCTTAACAATATTGACGACAATCGCATCATTTTTGCCATCAACCAAGCGGATGTCGCAATGAGTGGACGCCATTGGTCAAATGGCAGACCTGACAATGTTTTAATTGGTTATTTGAACGACCAAATTAATTCTTTTCAACACAGAATAGAGTCAGAGATTCACAGAAAAATCCACCGTCCGATCTGTTATTCTGCATCTCAGGAATATAATGTTAAGGCATTGTTGGATTGCATTTTGGATAATATGAGCGATTGCGAAAGACAGACTAAATTGTAAGTCTTGATTTTATCCCTCCCCCTCAATCACTTCCATTTCCACCTCGTGCTTTGCTGTTTCCTTGTTGTAATTGATGCCGCATAGCACGATGCGCTTGGAAAAACCTTGAAGGCTTTTGGGGTAATTTTTGCGCTTGATTTGTGAGATGGCTGTGTCGGCGGTCTTGTCGTATTTGAGTTCGATGACGATTGCGGGACGCGGCGACTTGGGCAGCGGTATTAAAACCATATCGGCAAAGCCTTTGCCCGTGGGCAGTTCGTGGAAAATCTTGTAAAACGGTTTGGCGGCATAATAAGCCAACGTGATGGCGCAGCGCATAGAGTTTTCGTCGTTGAATTCCAAAATGGACGACGCTTCAAAATGGTAGTCGTCGAAGGCGCGTGCCACCTGTTCTTTGTGGAGGTTGATGGTATCTTCCAAAAGTTGGAGCGACTGCCCCACAGCCTTGGACATTTCTTTCCAACCCGCCGCCCTCACAGCGTTTTTGAACTCCGCACCAACTTCTGTGTTTGGAATCCTTACTGTTTGAGTTTCAGGATTATAAGACAAATATCCAAGATGTGCCAACAGCGTGAAAACATCGTCGCTTGTTTCGATATTTTTCATATCGTTGCGGAAACTTGCCGGTTCTATTACAACTTCCTCGCCGTTCATCATCCTTAGAATTTTGGTGCGCACTTGGTCTGCATCGATATTTAGGTAACTTTCTATCGCCATAAACGATGCAGTTTTTGACCAAAAACTGTTGTAATTGTGTCTTAATATCGACTGTTTCACTGAATAGGGATTGAACATCGACCTTTCTTCGCCAATGATGTAGCCGTCGTAGGCGTGTTTCATCAGTTCAAGGTCCATATTATGTTTTTCGCAGAGGATTTTGACCTCGTTCTCCGTAAAACCATAATACTTCGCTGTATCGGCAGGATCTATGATGCTACATTCCACAAAATTGTTCAATGCAGATTGTGTCTTAATCTTGATAATTGGCAATATGCCCGTCATATAGACGAGAAGGAACGTCCTTTTGGCGTCGGCACTTTTGAACATTGAGCGCAGGAAATCTACATATTCGTCTTGAATTTCCTGACTAACATCCCTTACAAGCATATCCCATTCGTCGATAATCAGGATAAAGCGGTCGCCGGTCTTTTGGTTGATTTCTGCGAGTGCTTTGCTGAGCGAATTTTTTTCTTCCAAAATGTCATACGTTTTTTTCAAGTCGGCGATGACACATTGCTGCGCTTCTTTCAGTTTGTCTTTGTCGGGAACGATGGCGAAGGTGTTCCAATCGATGAAAATCGTCGGATACTTGTTGAGATGTTTTTCATAATCAGGCGATTGGGTAATTTCCAAACCATCAAATAGATTTCTTGAATCGGATTTCCTGTCGTAATAGGCATATACCATCTCTGCCGCCACCGACTTGCCAAAACGTCGTGGGCGGGATATGCATATAAACCTGTTTTCAGAGTTCATATTCCGGTTAAGAATATTCAACAATCCCGATTTGTCAACGAAATTGCTGTTGATAGCACTTCTGAACCCATAATTTTCTCTGTCGATAAACTGTCCCATTGCAATCCTGATTTTGTTTTTGCAAATGTAGATTTTTATTTTTGATATGCAAAATAAACAAATAAAAAAAACACGAAAAACAATTGATATGTCTTTCGTGTTTTTTGACAGTTGAAATTCAAAAAGGTTTATGCAATCACCATACAAACGATGCCCATAATGAAACAGTAGATTGCGAAGTATATCAACTTGCATTTCTTGACCATCTGAATCATCCATTTGCAGGCGAAGCATCCGCTTATGAATGCTGCAATGAATCCCGCCAACAATGCTGTTGAGGGTATGCTAACGAGGTCGGCGGCGTGTTCGGCGGCGTATTCTGCGCTTGGGGCAATTATGTGTTTTACCTCCAACAACGCCTCGCCCAAAATCGGCGGTATCACCATCAGGAACGAGAATTGCGCCAACGACTCCTTCTTGTTGCCGAGCAAAAGTCCCGTTGCAATCGTGGAGCCTGAGCGAGAGAGACCGGGCAACACTGCAATCGCCTGTGCGATGCCTATTATAAAGGCGTGGAGTGGCGAGATGTTTTCCTTCTCCTGCGGACGGTAAAAATGCGTGAGAGCGAGCAAGATGGATGTTACTATCAGACAGCAACCTACCACTACCAAACTGCCCTCAAATATTGCCTCTACATAATCCTTGAAACACAGTCCAACGATGCCCACGGGTATCATTGAGATTACAATCAGGATTACGTAACGCTGATGGTCGTTGAGCCTGTGCCAAAGCGAAACGCCTTCTTCCGCCGGAGCCAACGGTTTGAAAAAGCCCTTGATTATCTCCAAAATCTCTTTGCGGAGGATGACGAGGGTTGCCAATACTGTTGCCACGTGGACGGTAACGTCAAAAGTCAGTCCGCCCTCGTTGATGTTCATAAAGTGCTGACCTATTTGGAGATGTCCCGACGAACTCACCGGCAAAAACTCCGTCAAGCCCTGCACCAAGCCGAGTATTAATGCTTCTATTTCCGACATAATGCTTACAATGCTACGTTAGCGCGGATTTTGGCGGCGATGTCCTCCATCTCCTCTTTTGGGAGAGTCATCTTGTGTTCAAACGACATATCGCCAACATTGTTGAGGGGCGCGAGGTGGATGTGTGCGTGGGGTACTTCGATGCCCACAACAGCCACGCCGACCTTCTTGCAGGGGATTACCTTCTCGATGGCGAGGGCAACCTTCTTTGCAAACGCCATAAAGCGGCCGAGTTTGGCGTCGTCGATGGCGAAGATGTAGTCAACTTCTTCCTTGGGTACTACGAGTGTGTGTCCCTTTGCGATGGGGTTGATGTCCAAGAACGCAAAAAACTCGTCGTTCTCGGCTATTTTGTAGCACGGTATTTCACCGGCGATGATTCTTGAAAATATTGTCATAGCAATGTATGATTTGTTGATTTATTGATTTGTTGATTTCGTGATTGGAGCCGATTAGATGCCAATTTCGAGGATTTTGAATTCGAGTTCGCCGGCGGGAACGGTGATTTTGGCGGATTCGCCCACCTTCTTGCCGAGCAAGCCCTTTGCGATGGGGGTCTCGATGGAGATTTTGCCCTCTTTGAGGTTTGCCTCGCTGCCGGCAACTATTGTGTAGGTTACTTCCTTCTTCATCTTGACGTTGAGAAGTTTCACCTTGCTGAGAATCTGCACCTTGTCCGATTGGATTTGGCTCTTGTCGAGCACGCGGGAGTTTTTGATGGTCTCCTGCAACTTTGCGATTTTCAGTTCCAACATTCCCTGAGCCTCTTTTGCGGCGTCATACTCTGCATTTTCAGAGAGGTCGCCTTTTTCGCGGGCCTCGGCGATTTGACGCGATATGTTGGGCCTCTCGATAGCGATGAGGCGATTGAGTTCGTCATTGAGTTTTTTCATTCCCTCCTCAGTGAGGTATGTTACTTGTGCCATTTTTTTGTGATATTATATGGTTTGTTAATATTTGATTATTGTTTCGAGAGAGTAAAAAATAAAGAGAACCCAAATCTTCAAAATTTGGATTCTCAACAACTTTAACCCTCAAAATTTTCGCTGCAAAGATAATACTATTTTCACGATAACGCAAATTTTTTCACAAAATTTTTGTAATTTTGCATTCGTAAACGCGAAGCACCGCCTTGCGGCGGAGTCTTTTATAAACGATAATTACCAATAATTATCCGTCAATTACCAAAAATTTTTAGATAGGAAATTGATGGTAATTGATGATGAATTTTCGGTAATTGATGTCAAAAGAAAAAACAAACGCCGTAGGCGGTTGTAAATAATAATTATTGTTATGGAACTTTGTATGATAGTGGCTGTTGACGAGCGCAACGGCATCGGCAGGAACAACGAATTGCTCTGCCACCTTTCGGGCGATTTGAAAAATTTTAAGTCGCTGACATCCGGCTGCCCCGTCATTATGGGCAGAAAAACTTACGAGTCGCTGCCAAACGGCGCGTTGCCAAAGCGCGTGAACATCGTCCTCAGCCGCGATGAAAATTACGTACTCGACGGCGCGATTACGTGCGAGAGCGTTGAGGAGGTGTTGGGCTTGCGCGTTGTCAAAAACAGTCAGCGCGTCTTTGTGATTGGCGGCGAGAGTATTTATAAGGCGTTTTTTGACCACGCCGACAAACTCTACGTCACCTGCATCCGCCATCATTTTGAGGATGCCGACACCTTCTTCCCCGAAATCGACATCGACCATTGGCGCATCAACTCCGTTTCCGACGAGTTCAAGGCCGACGAGAAAAACGATTATCCCTACTTTTTCGCCGTCTATGAGCGCATTAGGGGCAGTGTGCATTACGTCGAAGATGAGTTCAATGAGATATAATTAGTATATAACCTCCAACAATTATGAACGCAAAGAAGTTTATAGAACTCACACTCATAGGCGAGTGTTATACTGTTGAGTATAAGACTTGTACAGAAAACGTGTCGGATTCTGTATATGAAAGTGTGTGCGCGTTCTTAAATCATAGTGGAGGTGTTATTTTGTTGGGCGTTAAGGACAATGGCGAAATCCGTGGCGTCAATCCTGTTCGAGCGGATATATTGAAGAAAGACATTATAAACAACCTCAAAAATCCCGAATTATTTGTGCCTTGTCCTTATTTCGCACCGCAGATCTTGGATATAGATGGCAAGACGGTTTTGTCGTTGGAAGTGCCGTGTGGTCAATATGTATATAAGTACAAGGGGCATTATTACGACCGTAACGGCGATGCTGATATTGATGTTACCAATCAGCCTGAACTCTTGTTGTCGCTGTTTGAGAGGAAGAATCCGCATCTTTTTGAAGAACGTTTTATTGAAGGTGTTGGAATGGAACATCTTGATAGTAATACGTTTCAGTATTGCAAGAATATCCTTTCGGTAATTAAACCAAATCATTATTGGTTCCAGATGAGTATCGAGGATATTCTGTTGAGTACCCATTTGGCAAAGCGCGATGACGACACCGGCAGATTGGTGTTAAAGAACGCCGCGCTCATATTGTTCGGCAAGGAAGATGCTTTGTTGGAATTTATGCCGAGATATAGGTTTGAGGCATTGTTTCATCTGTGTACATATCAGCAATACAATGACTTGACTCAATTCCCTAACCGTTATGACGACCGTGTTACGCTGCATTGCAATTTGATAATGGTTTACGACAGTCTGTCTAAGTTTGTGGAGCGTTATCTGCCCGACCGTTTTTACTTGCCAGAGGGCTCGCTGCATCGTGTCGATTTGCGTTGGAAGTTGTTCCGAGAGGTGGTTGCCAATCTATGTGTCCATTCTGATTTCAGTAGTGGCTATGCGTGTTTCCTGCATATTTTCAAGGACAGAGTTGTAACCCAAAATCCTACGCGCCTTTTGCCAGACATCCCCGAAGGCCAGTTGAAAATCAGTCAGTTGCCTAATTATACCAAAAATCCGCTTCTTGTGCGTATTTTTAGGGAATTGGCATTGGTGGAGGATATGGGGTCGGGAGTCCGCAATATTATGAAGTTCGCGCCGTTGTATTATCCCGAATGCAAAGTGGAAATTAGTAGCGGTTCGCAGTTTGTCTTTTCGGTAACATACAATGGAAATGTCCATAACTCATCCGAAAATGTCCATAACTTTGTTGAAAATGACCATAACTTTGCTAAAAATGTCCATAACTTATCCGAAAATGTCCATAACAGCCTTGAAGATTCAGATTTGGACATCGAAAATGTCCTAAACCCAAGGGATGAGAAAAAGAACAAGCGTCAACAGGCAATCGTTGGACTGATAAAGAAGAATCCGTCAATTAGTCTTGACGACATAGCGGAAAAGTTGGATGTCAACAAGAAAACAATATGGCGCGACATTTCCGAATTGAAATCAAGCGGGGTCTTGGAGCGTGTGGGCGGTAGCCGAAATGGTGGCGAATGGATTGTAAAGAAGCATTAATCATATTTTGTATAATTAATATTTTACCCCAATATAAAAAATAAAGAATTAAAAGGATTTTCATACACCATAAAAATCCTTTTAATTCTTTACTCTTTTTGGTTGGAAACCATTTACACCAATCGGTTGGTTCTTGTGTCGGGGAATATTACCGACGGGGTGAAGGTCTTTGCCTCCTCGAAGTCCATCGACGCATACGACATTATGATTACAATATCGCCCACGGCTACTTTGCGTGCCGCAGGGCCATTGAGGCATACGC
>JAEEGK010020888.1_pt1 | contig 13879 bp, 14 predicted proteins | sample 8958771 | NCBI WGS metagenome assembly JAEEGK01 (sample SAMN16246547, study PRJNA631951) | gut metagenome | biome: gut microbiome; feature: rumen; material: SC-attached | host: Bos | place: Iran: Karaj | collected 2018-10 | reverse complement strand
GAAGAGAGGCCTCCTTCGAGAAGTTGCAGCAGATAGGCGCTGATTTCTGTCTCATCGACGATGGGCACATCAGCGAGCAGTCGTTACCCGCCAAGCCCAACAAGGTTCTGGAGTTGGTAGGTCCTAAGACCTTGCGTGACAGTCTGCTCACGGTTTCCCATCCAGGCTATGTCTGCAGTACAGGCGTCTTGGGAAATGTGTACACGGTAAGAGATTTCGACCCCATCAAGTACATCCCCAACGGCACCTTCCTCACGGGCTTTTTCAGCAACTTCCCTACGCAGCAGGTCATAGACGATCTGTTTGCCCTGATACGTGAAGCCCACATCCGCCCCCTCTATTCCCGAGTGTTCACACTCGATGAAATAGTCCAGGCACACACCCTCTTGGAAAAAGGAGGAGCCGGAGGAAAGATCATCCTCACCCTTCACTCTTAGAGACAAGAAAAGCGGAAATCCCTACGTGAAAGGATTCCCGCTTTTTTCATTATGAACAGTGAAACTTATTTCAGGAAAGTCTCGATGCTCATGCCAGCTGCCAAGCCCTGAATCTCAGGCACCAGGCGGGTGAAGTGAGCAGAAGCGCTGTGAGCGTCCAGAGAAGGCTGATCCTTCCAAGTTTCATAGATCATCAGCTCCATAGGGCGAGTCACGCTAGAGAGGATGTCATACTCTATCACACCGCTGTCCTTCAAAGAAGCAGCCACCAGTTCCTTAGCCTTGGCAATGATCTGCGCCTTAGAAGCTTCATCCTTAGCCTGTACGTGGCAGTTGATGCGGATGGTAGTACCCTTAGCCTCTGGAGTCAGGGCGTCGATGCTCAGCTCACCCAGAGCCTGCATCTGAGGTACGATGGTAGTGAAGTGTGGGGTTGCGCTGTGAACATCCAGAGAAGCCTGGTCTTTCCAAGTCTCATAGATCAGCAGCCAGCCCGGACGAGTCTCGCTCTGGAACATATCATACTCCATAGCACCAGCATCCTTCAGTGAAGCAGGGATCAGTTGGCGAGCCAACTCAATGGCTGTACCAGCCTTGTCGGCTGTCACCACCAGAGGGGCATTCAGACGGATAAAGGCAGGAGCCTCTGCTACTGGCTCTGCTGCAGGTTCAGCTGCAGGAGCAGCCTCTTGTTGATTACCTTTGTTACTACAAGCTGTCATAAAAGCTACGCTCATCAGAGCCACACCCATAAAAATCTTTTTCATTTTACTTTCAGTTTATTTGTTTCATTAATTCTGATACAAAAATAGTACGTTAAATACATCTCCACAAGAACGCACGGAAAAGTGAGTCACTTACTTATGGTAAGTATTGGATGAACACGGCGTTTTCATCCATAAACCTTAACGCTATTTAAGTCTTTTCAGCAAATCACACATCGTAAAACACATCCTTATGAGCTGAAGAGCCTATGACGAAGCGCCGAATCTGCATGCTTTGCGCAAAGGTCTCCTGCTGCATCAAGTGGAACATACGGCTGATACGTTCCTGGTCACCTGAGGTGAACAGACTGATATGTGGCTGGAAACGAGCATCGAATTTATCGATAGGTACGCCATACTTATCAAGCAACATTTGATCAAGTGCCTCATGCAGCTGTTTGATGTCTCCTGTATTAGCAATAGGCAGCCATATCATCTGACGATGAAGCACAGCCTCTCCCACTTCACAACGGACAGGTCCCATCTGCTGTATGAGCTGAGCTACATCACCTCGTAATGCCTCAAAGTCCTGACAATGGAAACTCTTCTTCAATGAGATATGCAATGGGAACTTAAAGACATTTTCTGGCAGAAAAATGTCTGCATTAAGCGATTTGCACAGCATTGTGATTTCCTTATTTACCGTTGGTGGCACAATGCCACATACCCAACCTAACTCTCTCGTCATACACTTCAATGCTTATCTGTATAGCGATGCAACTTGGCGCTGCGGTCTTTCTGTACCCCACGGGCATATTTTATCTCTGGATAGCCGAATCCCACGATGATGCCCATGTAGTGATCTTCTGGGATGCCGAGAAGTTGGCGGGCTTGAGGCACATCCTGAATCACGCTAGCGGCATAGCTCATCATCACAGTACCCAGTCCATGAGCATTGCAAATCAACTCGAAGTAAGCGCTGGCTATATTGCAATCGGCAATGGCATCGGCAGCCCACTGCCCCACGGCTTTCTGATGAGCCACAAACAGGTGTGGTGCTCCGCAGAAGAGCATGTCATCCTTACGGAGTTCTTCCTCCGAACGCTTCATGATGTCATACATCCTGCGGTTCATCCCAGCACTGAAGTAACCCCTGCGAGCATTGGCTTCCATACCCTTATACGTTACCTCCCAGAGGCGATACATGGCATCCACGTCGTCTATCACGGTGAACTCCAAACCCTGGGCATTGCCTCCCGTAGGCACATTGTTCATATCTTGCAAGATGGTATCCATCAGGGAGCGCTCCACATTCTTGTCGATGTATCTACGACAAGAACGGCGGGAAGCCACGAGGCGGTCTATCTGCTGCCCCAAGGTGGCATCTGGCAGAGGCAACGATTGCTCTGGCCGCTTACCAAAGATACTGATGGCACCTTGTGGACACACGGCCAAACAATGCTGACAACGCCAACAACCACTCCATCCGAAGCGCTCGAATGACTTCATGTGTGGCACACCGTCTTCCATCTCCAGCACCATGCCTGAGCATACTTTCACGCACTTGCCACAACCTATACACTTGCGCTCGTCAACGAAGAAGCGCGCTTTCTGTTCCATTCCCATATTTGTTTACAATTTTCTCAGTAACTCCACATCCAATGTCTCCTGAAATACCACGTAGCGCTTCAGCTGCGGAAAGGCCAACTGTGGATAGTCTCGATTGAACCTCACCAGCGTAGTGTCGTCATTCTCAGCTGCCAGGCGTTCGAAGGGGAAGCGGATGATGCCAGGCGTGTTGAACCCCACACCAAACTCCAGAAGCAGCAGCTTATGCGCGCTGGCCGTATCCCTGAACTGGCAGTATCTGTACGCCTGCTCATGCCAGTAAGCATCCTCTACGAACGTATCATCCGAACGCAGGTTGGGTGCCAACGGCTCACCCGTCTCTGGCACCCTGGGCACCAACTCCGTAGGGATGCGACAGTCTTCCGTAGCAGCCAACATCCGCATCACCATCTCCTCGTTGTAATAGAGCTTCTTGGGATATCCCGAAGCAGGCTGAAAGTAGGCATAGTCGCCTTGCGTAGCGAAAATGCGCGCCTTCTCAAACCCAGCCTTTTCAAACTGCGCATCTACGTTGGTGGTAAGCACAAAGTAATCCTTCCCCCTCACCAGTTCCAGCAATGCCTTATAGAGAGGAGCTGCCTCAGGCCTGAACCTGGCATACCAGATGTGGCGTGCCCAGTAAGCCCACTTCTCCTCCTCCGTAGGGAACGGATAGAACGAAGACGTGTAGAGATCCTTGATGTGGTAGCGCTCTATCCAGGGGCGGAACTCACGCTCGAACGCCTCACCGCTGTAGGTCAGTCCCGCAGCAGCCGACAGTCCAGCCCCAGCCCCTATCAGCACATAGTCGGCCTCATCGATGAGACGCCTCACCTGTTCCACACGTTGTGCCAAGGGTTCCTGCACCTTCACATCCTTACCTATAAATTGATTGAAAATAAGCATCGTATAAAGCTATTATAACGTTAAACCAAGCGCCTGTACAGCTCCAGGTCCTTGTCCTTAAACACGTTGAACACCACCGTCTTCACACTCTGGCACGGAAACCTGCGCACCGTCTCCACAGCTATCTCTGCCGCCCGCTCATTAGGGAAACGGAACACCCCCGTGGAGATGCAGCAGAAAGCGATACTCTCCAAGGCATGCCTCTCTGCCTCCTCCAGACAAGAGCGATAGCAGCTGGCCAGTTGCAGCTCCTGCCTGCCCGTAGGCAGTCCGATGCTGATGATAGGCCCCACCGTATGCAGCACATGCTTCGACGGGAGGTTATATCCACCCGTGATCTTCGCCTTGCCAGTGGGTTCCTCATGCCTCTGAGCCTGCATCAAGGCATGGCACTCCTCCCGCAGCTGTATGCCAGCCGCCGAGTGTATGGCATTGTCTATGCACGCATGGAGCGGCGCAAAGCACCCCAGCAGCTGCGCATTGGCAGCGTTCACTATGGCATCCACCTGCAGGCGTGTGATATCTCCCTGCCACACATAGAGTTGTACGCCCTCGCCAGCCCTGCCAGCTATACCCACACGCGCCACATCCTCCAGCGTCACTATGCCCTTGTCCGTCCTCTGCTGCTGCAGTTCGGCATCCTGAGCCTTCAGGAAATCTTCCGTCACCCCACCAGGCTGTCGCACGTTCATCAAGGCCTGCATCAGCCGCTGCTTCTCCCGCAATGAGGCAGGCAGCTCCATCTCCTCGCCCCGCTCCTTCAGCATATAGCCGATGATGAAATCCAGGTTGTCCAGTCGCTCTTTAGTCTCCATAAGAATCTATTTAGTGAAACATTTTCTTAGCACAAAAGTAGTCAGAAATATTCATCCCTGCAAGAACGCACGCAGAGGTGAGTCAGCCACCTTGAAGAAAGTATTGGATGCACACAGCGTTTCCAGCCTCAAGCCTTAACTCTAATTAATAATTATTATCCCTATCGTTTGACATTCTGAATTATTGTCGTACATTTGTAACAGACAATCTTAAAATATTATACTATGAAAAACATTTCTAGAAGAAACTTTCTGCGTACCAGCGCCACTGCATTGGCTGGTTTCACCATTGCTCCGGCAAGTATCTTTGGTAAGAGTCATGGCTTCGTCGCTGCTCCGTCCGACAAGCTCAACATCGCTGCCGTAGGTATCGGCGGTATGGGTAACAGTAACATTAAGAACATGGAGAAGACCGACAACATCGTAGCTCTTTGCGATGTGGACTGGAAGTATTCCAAGGAGGTGATGGCTCGTTTCCCTGCTGCCAAGAAGTATTGGGACTACCGCAAGATGTTCGATGAGATAGGCAACAGCTTCGACGCTGTGCTTTGTGCTACGGCCGACCATACCCATGCCATCATCACCTCTGATGCCATGACCTTGGGCAAGCATGTCTATACTCAGAAACCTATGACGCACTCCGTGTATGAAACCCGCCTGCTCACTAAATTGGCCAATAAGTACAAGGTGGCCACACAGATGGGTAATCAGGGATCATCTTCCGAGGGTACCGATCTGGTATGCGAATGGATATGGAATGGTGAGATTGGTGAGGTGACCAAAGTAGAATGTGCCACCAACCGTCCTATATGGCCTCAGGGACTCAATGCTCCTGAAAATGCGATGCGCGTGCCAAAGACTTTGAATTGGGATCTCTTCACAGGCCCTGCTAAGATGCGTCCATTCAACGAAGTGTATCATCCATGGAACTGGCGTGGCTGGTGGGACTATGGCACGGGTGCCCTTGGCGATATGGCTTGCCACATCATGCAGCCAGTGGTAGCCGCTTTAAAGTTGGGCTATCCTACCAAGATACAAGGTTCTTCTACCTTATTGTTGGCCGATTGTGCCCCAAGTTCTCAGCGCGTGAAGTTCACCTTCCCTGCACGCGACAATATGCCGAAGGTTGGCATGCCCGAGTGTGAAGTTTACTGGTACGATGGTGGCATCATGCCCGATCGTCCAGAGGGCTTCCCAGAGGGTAAGAACCTGATGCCCGACAATGGTGGCCTCTGCATCTTCCATGGCACCAAGGACACATTGATTTGCAGTTGCTACGGACAGGAGCCTTGGCTGCTCTCGGGTCGTGTGCCTAATGCGCCAAAGGTATGCCGCAGGGTTGAGAATGCCATGAGCGGCGGCCATGAGCAAGACTGGATCCGTGCTTGCAAGGAAAGCCCAGAAAACCGCGTGGAGACCAAGTCCAACTTCAACATTTCTGGTCCGCTGAATGAGGTGGTAGTGATGGGAGTGCTGGCCGTTCGTCTGCAGACACTCAACAAGGAACTTCTCTGGGATGGCGAAAACATGGAGTTCACCAACATCAATCCGAACGAAGAAATCCGCATCGTGAAGAAGGATGACTTCAAGGTAGTGGATGGCGATCCGAAGTTCAACAAGATCTACACCGATCCTGTGAACGCTCAGGAGTTTGCCCGTGAACTGATACGCCACAACTACCGTGAAGGCTGGAAACTGGTTGATATGCCAAGATAAGACACAAATATCCCCCGCCAAGCGAATCATCAGACTGCTGGCGGGGGATTTCTTTGTAGTTTCGCTACCCTCTCCTACTTCAAATTCTTAGTCTTCACCTCTACCCATTTCTTATCGGTATAGAGCAGGGACTTGGTGCTCTTGAAGATCTTGGCGGCTTTCTTGCTGCGCTTGAACTGCCAGTCGAGCCAAGCGACGCCTGCCTGACCGAAGGAGCCACCGTTCTTCTCACGGAAGGTGCCGCCATGGGCATCGCCTGGAATCTCTCGCACGGCATAGACCACGGGCACAGGGCTCTGGATGCGGTCATAGTCCATGGCTGCGTTGGGACGGGCGGCATCGGTATCTCCCACGAAGTAGGCAATGGGAATGGTGAGGTGGATGAGCAACTCTTTCACAGCGGGGGTGATGCCCATCAGACTGCTACGGGTAGGATCGGCATTGTCGGCCATAGCGCCTAAGCCGCTGTTCCAGAGGCCCAGCAGGGAGACACGGGGATCTCCTGCGAGCTTCAAGGCTTGCACACCTCCACACGACTGCCCAAAGAGGGCGATGTGGCGGGTATCTACCTTCTGATAGTACTTGCTGCCAGGGCGCTGGTTCTCTGCCAATATCCAGTCGATGCCTGCCTTCATGTCTTCCTCGGTAGTGGCACCCATAGCGGCACGCACCCCATCGGGAACAGGCTCACCGGTAGCTATGACCAGATAGCCGTGTGAGGCAATCTCTGTCCAGAACGGACGGAAGGAGTCTCCATCGTCATCGCAGCCAGGACCCGACATGAGCACCACGGGGAGCTTGTCTTTCTTGGGGAAGGCACTCAGATCTACGGGATGGTAGATGGTATGGTCGGCCAAGGTGGGATCTACCTCCATCACCACAGGGTACTTGCCCGTGGGATCTACCCACTTGTCGGGCGTAGGACGGAGGTCGAAATAGGCCTTCAGTTGCTCTTGGGTGAAGGTCTGGGTGGTGCCTTGTGCCTGGACAGTTTGGGGGCACAGCATGCCTAAAGCCCACAGGCAGATGGCTGCGGTGCCGACTTTCATCATGGAATGGAAGCTTGTTCTCATCGTCGTTGTCTTTTTAAGATTCCTAACCTATGGTGATGGTGTATCTGCTCATGAACGAGGCGCCTGGCAAGAGGTGGTTCATGAGGGGCTTGTCCTTGAACTCGCCGCTGAAGCCACGTGGATCGCCAATGCCGTACCAAGGCTCTATGCAGACGAAGGGGGCATGCTTGCCGTAGGGGCTCCAAAAGGCGCAGACAGGTGTCTTGTAGTCCACCGTCACAGCGGGCTCACCATTGGTATCTACCAGCATGGCACGGTGGGTCTGACACTTATGTATCTTCACAGAGTCGTTGCGGAAGAAGTCTTCGGTGATTTCCATGATGCCCATGTCGGCCTCCAGAGGCACTTCGTCCATGTCGTGACTGCCATCGGGATAGCTCTTCAGGGTAGTCATAGGGGCTTCGTTGTCGAGCTTGATTCTGCCTTCCAGCTTACCGCCTGGCACGTTGAACGCAGGGTGGCCGCCTATCTGGAAATGTATCTCGCGGCAGTCGGTGTTCTCCACATGCCAGATGACCTGAATCTTCGAGCCTTCCAACTTATAGGAGATAGCAAGGTTGAAGCAGTAGGGATAGACCTTCAGCGTGTCTTCAGACTCATGCAGTGCCAGAGTGACCTTCTGAGGGCCCTGGCTCACCACGGTGAACTCGGCATCGCGTGCAAAGCCATGACGGGGCAAGTGATACTCCCTGCCATCCACCACGTAGGTGTTATTGTTCACACTGCAGACAATGGGGAACAAGATGGGTGAATGGCGGCTCCACTCGGGACCTGCCTGCCACATGTACTCTCGCCCATCGGCATCTTTCACACTCTGGAGCTCGGCTCCCTTCTCAGCCACGCGTATCGTGAGCTGTTCGTTCTTCAGTTCTATCATAGTCGGAAAAAGCAATTATTCTCTAACAAATGGCTTCAGGCCTATCACAGCATCAGCAGCTGTAATGCGCTTGCCACCATTGTCAAGGTCGATGAGCACGTAGCGGTTGTTGCCCATACCCAACTCCTTCATGTAAGAAAGCTGGCGATGTCCGTGACGGGTCTCAATGCGCTCTACCATGGCGTGCTGGTCTTCTGGAGTCATGGCGTAGATGATATCCACACATGCCTGGTCGATGGCCAGAATATCGGTAGAAGAAAGAATACCTACATTAGGAGTTACCACAGGCTCAGCAGCCAGTCCCTCGCAGTCGCAGGATACAGACATGTTACGCATCACATTCACATAGGTGACGTGCTTGCCAAAGTAGTCGATAGTAGCTTTGGTAGATTCCGTCATGCGCTCCATGAACTCCTCTTCCACGATGTCCCATTGGTCGTCCTGCAAAGGTGTAGTGTGAATCCACATCTTGCCGATGCGTCCATCTGCACAGCCAATGCCGATGTTCTTGTTGGAGCCTCCGAAGCCTCCGCAGGTATGTCCCTTGAAGTGTGTGAGTGCTACCAAAGAATCATAATTGGTGAGGTGTGCTCCTACAGACATCTTCTTAAACCACTTTCCGCCCTTTACTGGCAAGGTGGTGGTACCAAACTCGTCCATGATATCCACAGGACAGAAGGTCCAGCCATTCACCTCGATGGTCTTACGGTGCAAGTCGGTGGTGTAGCGATCACCATCATAGTAGGTATTCGTCTCGATGATATTGGCGCCACGCAGATCTTTCTCTATCAGTTCTTTTACCCATTCACGCGGAATGATGTTAGGGCCATGCTGCTCGCCCGTGTGCAACTTCACACCCACATGTCCGCTAATTCTGGAGCATACTTGCTCATAGGCCTTGATAAGTCCCTCTGCAGAAAGTTTACGGGTGAAATACACAATTGATTCATTGCCGCAGCGCTCTTCATAAGGCACGTAGGTCTGACCACCAGTGCCAGGGGTTGGGGCCCCACATTTGTCACATGTACACATAATTCTACTTTATTTTAAATCTGATTAATCGTTTTTGCAAAGATAACAATTTTTCTGAAATACCTGCAAGATTTTTTCGAAATCGTGTATTGAAACGACAAACAAAAAAGGGGCAACGATTTGTTACCCCTTCCCTGTATCACATTACCCCATCCGTATGGTAATTTTCAATTATCGTGCAAACCGAACGCAGAGTCAAGCTTGCTTGAGCTATGCTGAGGTGCAGCCGATAATCATAACGAAGTTATAATTGTCAATTGTGAATTAGTATCCCAATCCGTTCAGCCAGCGCAGCACGGTGGCCTTGCCGCTGCGGACATTATGGCCGGCAATAGAGAACTGGCCAGTGATGGTGGCATTTGGATAAGCCTTCTTGACATCGCTCACCACATTACCCAATCCGCTGCCCTCGTGGGTGGTGAATGGGATGATGGTCTTGCCATTGAGGTCGTTGTCGCGGAAGAAGGTGAACATCACGCGTGGATAGGTGCCCCACCAGATGGGACCTCCGATGAAGATGGTATCATACTGTGAGAGGTCTGGTACCTGGCCCTTATAAGCAGGGAACTCGCCATTGTGCTCTTCGTCTTGGGCCAACTTAATGAGCTGACTATAAGGCATGTCATAGCTCTTCTCTGCCACAATCTCAAACACATCAGCGCCAGTCTGCTCCACGATATAGTCGGCCACGATCTTGGTGTTGCCCACTTCGATGTTTCCTACGCTGTAGTTCTCACCTGCATGTGAGAAGAATATAACCAATGCTTTTCCGTTTGCTTTCATATCTGTTGTATTATTGATTGCTGTCTCTTCATTCACTTGTTTTGAGCCTCCTCCAGCGCTGCAAGAGACAGAGGCAAACAGCGTCAGGGCGGCTAAGAACAGACCTTTCATACTTCAACACTGTCTTACTCGCTGAAAAGGATATACTGGTCGCGCTCTACGATCCACCAACGGCCATCGATCTTCTCGTACTTATCAAAGTAGCGGATGTACATGTGGCGGGCATTGCCACCATTGACCATCAAAGCGGTGAGGTAAACCCATCCGCTGGCATGGGTGGCGTCGGCAAACTCGAGGGTCTGCTGACCTGTCTGATGGAAAGAGATGTCAACAGCTCCAGCTGCCTTGTAAACGTTGATCATGTTGTCAACGCCGTTGATTTCGTTCACATTATTACCCATATGGATACGAAGCTTCAGGTCTTTAGCGAAAATCTCGCTGTAGTTCTCCTGCTTGAACTGGTCGCTCTCCACCGCATAACGGTCGACGAGGGCGCGGATTTGGATTCTGTCACTCATTTCCTGTGCAGAGATGGTCTGCTGTGCTTTGATGCCCATAACCATGGTAAGCATCACTAACATTACGAATAACTTTTTCATATTTATTTTTGTTTTAAGTTTCATACTGCAAAGATAGGACATTATGCTGAGCTGCCTGTTACACAAAGTGCTTCCAGATTTTCAAATTTCGCAGATAATGTCAGATTTGTTTATAAATTCTTGATAAATTTGGCAGGATTGCCACCCACGATGGTATTGGGTGCTACATCCTTAGTGACCACGGCACCAGCGGCAATGACGGCATTTTCGCCGATGGTCACACCTGGCAGGATAATGGCGCCTACGCCTATCCATACATTGCGGCAGATGTGCACGGGTTTGCAGCGCAGCACCATGCGATTGGTGAAGTCGTGATTGTCTGTCACGATGCGGACATTAGGTCCTATCATCACACCATCATCGATGGTGATACCTCCTGCTGCCATACAGGTAAGTGAATGATTCACAAATACATGCTGACCTATGTTCATCTGACACGCGAAGTCTATTTGGAGGGGTGGCATGAGGTAGCTGGTGGCATCCAGACGGCCCTCAAAGAGCTGTTCCTCGAGCGGACGAATCACCTCTGGCTTAGGCTCTGAGGTATTGATCTTGAAGCAGATGTTGTTGCACTCAGTCATGTGCTGAATGGCGACTGCATACTCTGGGGTGGCCATATCTACATCGGCACCTGAACGAAGTTTCTCGAAAATATCCATAACGGTTCTTAGTTTAAAAGTTTGACAATGCAAAGGTAGAGATAATGTGTCGACAGAGCGTTATCCTATTTGCTTGCTAACTTTCACAAAAGGCGCTTCTTACTGTTGGCGATACTCAGAAGGCGACTTGCCCAGTACTTTTTTCACATAGCGTGAGAAGTAAGAAATGTTGGAGAAGTTCATCAGTTCTGAGATTTCCGTGAGGGTCTTCGAGGTGTCGTTGAGCAAGGACACCAGTTCGAAGGCGGCATAGTAAGTGATCCACTCAGAAGCAGGCAGATTGGTCACCTCTCGGCACACCTGTGAGAGGTACTTAGGCGTGATGCAAAGCTGATCGGCATAGTAGGCTGGCTCACGGTTCTCGCGCACCTGTTCCTGCACCAAAGCCAGGAAGCGGAGGAAGATGCGGGCGGCATTGTCGGTGGTCTCCATGCTGGAGAGGCCATGTCGATAGACGGTCCACATGTCGTAGAGGAAGAGCTGCATCACACGGCCCAGCGCCTCACGCTTGAAGGTCTCATCGGTCTGCTCCAAGCGGAAACGGAACAGGCGGAAGTCGGTATCGATGAGTCGGAGGCTCTCCTCGTCGAGGTGGAAAGAAGGATTCAGACGGATGAAGATGAAGCCCTTGGTGGCCCAGATCATCTCTGGATTGTAGTGCAACAAGAACTGGGAATCAGCAATCAGGAAGTCAGCTTCGAAATCGTCTGAATAAGTGACGCGTGAAATGCGATTGGACATCTGCCAAATGACAAGGTCGTCCTTTCGCGAGGTGAAAAGGCTCTTCCCATCGAAGAACTCCATCTCTCCCCTACGCACCAATACATGCACGTGGTAGGCATCTGTAAACTCAGAGGGCAGACGCCCATCCACGGCTGTATTTAGAAGGTTGCATCCGAATCTTTCTTCCATATTGTTTATTCTTTGTGACGACAAAAATAAGAAGAAAAAAAAGAATGATAATTCGCTATTCAGCTATTTTAACACAAATCATGTGTGTCTGGTCACGCAACAACAGTTTGCCTTCTGCCAAGGCCATAGCAGCCCAGTTCTGCACGCCGAAGCTTGACATGAACTGGTTGCTGCCATCGTCTTTCTGCTCTATCAGCAGCTCTGCCTTGGCCAACTGCTTGAAACCAGCTGGATCGGGCTCTACCAGATAGAGGGTCTTGGCACCGTCGGTAGCCAGCATCAGGCCATCGGCAATGATGATGCTCCCACGGTTGAAATCAGGGTTGCGGCGTGTCTTCCACAACAGGTTGCCATTCAGGTCCATGCACACCATGCCATCTCGCTTGGCATTGGTGCGATAGAGGGCGTAGAAATGGTCTTTATAGAAAATAGCAGGTTTGGTCTGGTCTCCGAATTGGGTAGTGGTGAAGAGTTCCTTGGCCTGATAGTTGCCACTAGCATCCTTATTCACCTGCAGCAAAGTGGCACCACGCTCATAGCCGCCCACCACCAGCAGGCGATTCTGGCCTGCATCTGTAGGGCTGGATACAGGGATGTGGCACTCCCAGTCGTCATAGCGCCAGAGGATCTTGCCTGTGAGGGGCTCCATGCCTACCACGCTGCCCTTCGTAGGCTCTACCTGCGGACCACCTGGGAATCCGCCTGCCTGAGAGGCTGTAACCATCACCACATGGTCGGCTCCGTCAATCTTTATCAAGGTAGGGCTCACATAGCCCACAGGTCCTAGTGGATCAGTCTTCCACTTCACGGCACCAGTATTCTTATCGTAGGCCACTACGCCTGCCTGTGGTGCTTGAGAGGCAATGATGAGCAGGTCGCCATAAAGCAATGGGCACTGCGAAATGCCCCAACCAGGAATCTCGCCACCTCCGAAGTCTGTCCACACATTCTTGTGCCACACAGGCTGGTGGGTATTGATATCGATGCAGTATAATTCGCCATTCAGGCCGCAGGCGTACACGTGAGTATCGTCCACTACAGGCACGCTGCGAGAGCCAGGGAACATCACGGTGCCTGGAGAGCTGTAGCCGTAGTTCCAGAGTTCCTTACCAGTATTCAGGTCGTAGCAACGCATGGTGTCTCCCACTTCATCATCACGATCCAGCAGATATACCTTTCCGGCTTTTACCACAGGGCCTCCGTAGCCGATGCCCAGATTCACACTCCACAGCGTCTGCGGACCACCTTCTGGCCATGTGCGCAGAATTCCCTTTTGAGTGGAGTAACCATCACGATTAGGGCCCATGAATTGAGGCCAGTCTTGAGCTTGGGCACTTAGTGCCACAGCTAGCAGTGCGATAGCAAATAGATTCTTTTTCATAATGAGATACATTTATACAGATGCAAAATTAAAGGCTATCCAATAGATATCTCATACACAAATTACCGAACAAATTGCACAATTTACTGATTGTGCGTCACAGCGTCACGCGTCACAGCGATTTTTAGGAAGGGTACCCATATCACATTAACCCATCCGCATGGTAATAACACTATACTGACAGCGCAGCCATAATTGTCAATTGTGAATTGTCAATTGTGAATTAGAACGTCAGTCTCGTCGTAAGCTCCACAGTGAATGGACGGATGAAGGTACCTGCCATCACGTAGTTCTTATAAGGTGTAGGATCGGTCACCAAGTCGGCAGAGGTGATAGAGCCGCTGGCACCCTTCTGATTCAGGATATTCACGATGCTG
>JAEEGK010020887.1_pt1 | contig 13879 bp, 13 predicted proteins | sample 8958771 | NCBI WGS metagenome assembly JAEEGK01 (sample SAMN16246547, study PRJNA631951) | gut metagenome | biome: gut microbiome; feature: rumen; material: SC-attached | host: Bos | place: Iran: Karaj | collected 2018-10 | reverse complement strand
GCGGGCTCAGCAAAGATTGTGAGATGTTTGAGAAAGTTGTTTCCTTATAACAGCCGAACGTCCAGTCAATACGAAATGCAATATCGACCGAAGTTTTGTTCTGTTCGCCAAAAAGCGGTGACATTAAAACGATAATGCACAAAGCCGCTATCAAAAAAGTTTTTTTCATAAAACCTCCTTATTACAGGTTGATGATAACCTGAGGAGGTTTACGAAAAAATTAGGGACAACACTAGATTTTTATGAGTTTTTCAAATTTAGGGGAAACCCCTAGAAGCTTTTTTCAGCGGATTATATGCACAACATGCCTTTTTTAAGCTGTGCGGAGGCTCCGCTGCCCAAAAGCACGTCCACGAGCGCAAAACCGAACTCGCCTGCAGTTCCCGGCCCGCGTGAGGTGACAAGATTGCCGTCAACGACAACTCTGTCTGCTTTCCAGTTGCCGTCATTCTGCGGAGGCACTTCTTTTTCCATTCCGGGGTAGCATGTGTAAGACTTTCCTTTAAGAACGCCGAACGAACCGAATGCGACAGCCGGGGACGCGCAAATAGCGGCTATAATCTTTTTCGCGTCGTTCATGGCAAGCACAAGCGAACTAACGCCTTTGCTCTGGGCAAGGTTCACTGCACCAGGCATACCACCCGGAAGAACGACTGCATCGGGCAGCGGAGCCGACGAAACTTCATCGAGCAAAACATCGCCTAAAATCGTTATACCGTGCGCACCTTTTACTGCAAGTTCCGCGCCACACGACACAAGAACTACATCCAATCCGGCACGGCGCATAATATCAGCTGGGAAAATCGCCTCTGTTTCCTCAAAACCTTCTGCTAAAAAAACGTAAACCTTCATTAAGAATCTCCTTTTTTATCAAAAATTCGCATATTTTGTGCCAATTTACGGCTAGTTTTACATCATCTTTTAAATATTGCTTGTAAGTATAAACAATATGAAGTAATATTAAGTCATGAAACAAGTACTGATAGTAGATGCTACGCCTCTATTCAGAGAATATCTCAAAGAGAAGCTCAAGGAAGATAATATCGACGTTGAGATAATCCAGGGGCAGAACAGCGCTTTCACAAAACTCGTATCGCAGCTTCATGATCTGATAATTCTTAATATACCAGATAATTTCTATGATGCAATAGATTTCCTCGAGAAAAAGCAGTCAAATCCGAATACAACACAAATTCCTATAATAATGACAGGACCAAAGCTTGAAAAAGACCAGATAGAAGCTCTTGTTCCTTACAAAGTCACAAAATATTTCAGCAAACCGATAAAATTCGACGCTTTCTTTGAGGCAATCGGACGCATAATGAGAACACAGTTCTCGCTTGACACAACGCAGTGCATCCTTGACCTTCACCAGAACGAAAACTTGATTCTGGTTGAGATTGCAAAGGGTCTTAACAGAGAGAAAATCTCGATTCTCAAATACAATCTTGCAGAAATCATAAATGAGAAAAAGATACAGTCGCCAAAAATCGTCTTGCTGATGTCAGATATGACGCTCAACTTTGTTGACGGTTCCAACCTTGAGTTCCTGATGCAGAATATACTCAGCGCTCCTCACATCACAAGGAAGAATATGAAAATCCTTTCGCGGGATGTTTTTACGCACGAGCTTATTTCCGGTCACAAAGAGTTTGAGGGAATCGAGGTTGTGGACAATATCTCCACGATTCTTCCTGAACTGCTCGGAAGCGGCTTCTCTGCTGACATCCAACAGATAATTGAGGAAAAAATACTTACGCCGTCAGATGACGCTACGCTCACAACTGCGGAGATGCGTTTCCAGTCCGAGATTGCAGGCGAAGAAGAAAAAGCTTCTGAGCCAAAAACACGCATGAAAGTCGCCGTTATTGATGACGATCCTGTTATCCAGCAGATTCTGCAGTCGACTTTCTCACGAATAAACGCGGACACAGATTTGTTCAACTCCGGAATAGATTTCCTGAACAAAGTGAACACAGAAAACTACAACCTTGTCATACTCGACATCTTCATGCCGGGTGTCTCTGGGTTCGATATAATCACAAGCCTTCACAACAGAAACTACAAGGTTCCGATTATCGTCTATTCAAGCGCGACGCAGCGTGAAGTCGTTATACAGGCGCTAAGCCTTGGCGCGCGCAGCTACCTTGTTAAGCCGCAAAAACCGGAAGCGCTTCTACAAAAGGTAATGGAAGTCCTGCGGGCATCCACATGAGCAACTAGGAGAGAGACAGATGGCAGAAGTGAATCTGACTTCAGGCGTTTTTTTTGCGAACGCAGTGCATGAGCTTAGAACGCCAATCCAGACGATAATAGGAACGCTGGAACTTTTCAGCGACACACAGCTGAACGAAGAGCAGACAGAGTACATACGCCAAATAAAATTCAGCGCTGATATTCTTCTGTCCCTTGTAAACGATCTTCTTGATTTCTCAAAACTCCGCTCCGGTAAGTTCAAGATTGAGCGCATACCTGTTGACCCGATTGAAGTCACAGAATCCACGGTTGACCTTATCAGCATGGAAGCTCATAACCGCGGCCTTGAAATAATAACCGACATTGACTACAAGCTTCCAAAATCAGTTTGGGGCGACCCGACTAGGATTCAGCAGCTTCTGCTCAACCTTGTCAAAAATGCCTGCAAATTCACGTCACATGGATATATTTGCGTAAAGCTTTCCGCAATCGAAGACAACGAATATCTTTTGTTCGAAGTAATGGACTCCGGCATAGGCGTTCCTGACGATAAAAAGGACTTGATTTTCAAAGACTTTACGCAGGCGGATGCATCGACATCGCGAAAATTCGGCGGTACAGGACTTGGACTTTCAATCTGCAAAAACCTTGTTCAGCTTTTGAAAGGCGAAATCGGCATAAAAGATAATCCGGAAGGCGGCTCAATTTTCTGGTTCAAGCTGCCGCTTGAGATCTGCCCCGATACGCCGGAGCGCAAAGTACCGGAAGCCGTTGTGGACATTCCAAAAGACATCAAGATTCTTGTCGTGGACGACCACAAGCTTGCCCGCAAGAGCCTGCTCGACAAGCTTTCGAGTCTTGGGCTTACGAACGTGCGCTGCGCAGCGTCCGGCGAAGAAGCTCTTGATATGCTTCATCTTGCGGCAAGAGCAAAAGATCCTTTCAAGATTGCGCTCATCGACATGATAATGCCTGTAATGGACGGCTGGCGCGTTTCTTCGGAAATAAACGCAGACCGCGAAATAAACAGCACGCTGCTCTACCTTATCGTTCCAGAAGGAAAGATGGGCGGCGAGGCGAAGATGAAAATGCTCGACTGGTTCAACGGATACCTCTACAAGCCGATAAAGCGCCATCTGCTCGCAAAAATACTGAACGAAGGCAGAACGGAGCCGCTTGACCTTGAGGTTGCAAAACCTGCCGAAGCACAGGCTGTCGCAGCAGTTCCTGCCGAGCCGGAAAAGCCGAGCTTTCCGTGCACCGTACTTGTTTCTGACGATCACCCGATTAACCAGAAGCTTCTCAAAACGTTCCTGGAGCAGCTTGATGTCACAGTTTTCTCTGCTTCGAACGGAAACGAAGCCGTTGCGCAGGTTAAGGAGCATCCCGAAATTTCGCTTGTCTTCATGGATATCCAGATGCCGGAGAAAAACGGCGTAGAAGCGACGATAGAGCTGCGTGAGGACGGCTACAAAGGCGTAATCATCGCCTGTACAGCGAACTCCGATGAGGCAGATTTTGCGATATACAAAGATGCCGGAATGAACGACACGCTCATAAAGCCGTTCAAAAAGCAGAATGTCCGCGAGTCCATGGAAAAGTGGTATTCGGTCATTTCTGGCGAGGATTTGGAAGTTGCCGAGCTGGAAGAGATTACGGACGAAGAACCGGAAGAACTGGAGCCGATAGAGGAAGAAAAGCCGAACAAGATGCTCACAGACATCTGGGACATCGACGACATGCTGGACAACGTTTCGAACAACCTTACTCTTGCGGAGCAGCTTATAGAACAGTTCATAAACCAGACGCGCTCTTCGCTGATAACCGCAAAAGAAGCCTTGTACATGACGAACTACTCCGCGCTCTCGCACATTGCCCACTCGCTGAAAGGAAGCTCAGGCGCTTTGTCCGCCAGAACTCTTGCAGAAGCGGCTAAAAAAATGGAGCAGGCAGCAGACAGGCACGACCCGCAAAAAGCAAGCGAATACATAAACGAGTTCTCGGCGGCATTCACGAAATTCGCGTTCCTCGCCGACGAGCAGATTTCCATTTGGAAAAGGAAAATGCGCTAAAATGTCACAGCTTCGCTTGCCGTCCGCCGACTTCCACATGCATACGGTTTTTTGCGACGGCAACAACACGCCCGCAGAAATGGCAGAAGCCGCATACCGCAAAGGCTTTTCATCAATAGGATTCTCGACGCACTCCGCGTGGCCGGTGACGACTGGCTGCGAAATGCACCCAGACCGTTTTCAGGAATACAGGACGGAAATCTGCCGCCTAAAAAAGCTTTACGAAGGCAGAATGAACATTTTCCTTGGTCTGGAGATAGACTACATGCCGCCTGTATCCTGCTCGCAGCTGCCGTTTTATAGCACATTCGGGCTGGATTTCAGCATCGGTTCCGTTCATTACATACACAACCCGGACGCACCGGAACGCGGCTCTTTCGCGATAGACGACACGATTGAGCATGCTGCGGTGGGAATACGCGACGCTTTCGGCGGCGACAAGAAAAAAGCCGTACAGACATATTTCGCTACAGAACGCGAGATGATGGCAACAGGCGGCTTCGACATAATAGGCCACATAGACCTTGTGAAAAAGCGGAACAAAGCCCTGCAGCTTTTTGATGAGAACGACGCTTGGTATAAAAAAGAGCTTGAAGCAACGGCGGACGCTGCCGCGAAAAGCGGAAAACTCGTAGAGATGAACACAGGCGGAATGTCTCGCGGCGCGATTGATTCGCCCTACCCTTCACAATATATGCTTGAGATTCTGCACGACCGCAACGTGCCGATAGTAATAAACTCTGACGCGCACTCGACGGAAAACATCGGATTTGCGTTCGATATCTGTGTCGAAGCCGCCGTCAAAGCCGGATATAAGGAAAGTTTTGTGCTTACAGAAAGCGGCTGGAAGGCGTTCCCGCTCGTGTAGCGCGCCTTACAAACCGCCCTGCCCTAATTAATGCAAATTAACTCAAATTAATGCAAATGGCGCTCGTCAGAAGACTTGCACTCTATGCACATAACTGCGTATGGAATAGCTTCCAGACGCGCCTCAGGAATATGCTTTCCGCACTTCATGCAGATGCCGTATTTTCCCTGCTCAATGCGGATAAGCGCGTTGTCAATGAGCTTAAGCTTGTTCACGGTCTTTGAGCCGAGCGCGACAATCTGCTTTCTGTCTATGTCGTCAGCAGCAATATCGATAACATCCTTCGACTCCATTCCATCGACAATCTGCTTAAAATCTGCATTGTTATCCATAAGTTGTTCAAGAAGATCACGCTTCATAGCAAGAAGGGATTCCTTCATCTTCTCAATAAACTCTTTGTCCATTTTAACTCCACCCTTTACATTAAAGAAAGGCTGCAAAATATCAGTATTGCAAGCCCGTATGATAAAACCTCAACACCGAGGCATTCGGGACACAGCATCGCTTTGCGAGGTTCAGATTGACCGCATCCCTAAAATACGGCATGAAGCACATTACCCTGGCAAAAATACCCGTGTTGACAAAGTGCCGTATTTACTCATAGAATTATAAGCATGAAATCCGTAAAAATCAATTTTTTTTTACAGATTTTCATGTTTTTTCTGTTGGAGGAAATGTGGCTAAAGAAGAAGCTATTGAAGTAGAAGGAATTGTCCGGGAAGCGCTGCCGAATACTATGTTCAGGGTGGAGCTGCAGAATAAGCACATAATCCTTGCCCACCTGTCGGGAAAAATGCGCAAGCACTACATCAGGATTGTGCCGGGTGACAGCGTAAAAGTCGCGCTATCGCCGTATGACCTTAACCGTGGTCGTATTATTTTCAGGGAAAGATAACTCCCAGCAATTCGTAAAAGCCGTTCAGCCGAAGTTTCGGATTGGAGCGGCTTTTTTTATGCCCAAGAGACAAGTTTTACAGTGATTTTTGTGGCGCGTTAGTTTTCGCTGGCGTTGATACGTCTGGTCAAGGCACGTACGCCTACGGCTATCTTAAAGCCTTGACTCAGCCGTTTTAACGCTGGATAACGATTATCCAGCGTTAATTAGATAGCGTATAGAACGGATTGTGCCGCCGATGCCGCTGATTATCGCGGAGATGCTGAGAACAGGTCCAATCGGGAAAAACACCATTGAAGGCGTTACAAGAATCGCGCCCGCCATAAAAGTGATTACGTTCCGCAAGAGCATTGAAAAGGCTTCCCTGCGCGTAACATTCGCTGTCTCGCGGCGGCGGAAAAATGAGTTGTCCGAACGGAAGCTGTCGTCGTTACGCTGTCTGAACGGATTTTCCGAAGAACTCCATCTGTATGTATAATGAGTTTCGCCCGAAGAAGCTGTTGTCTGCTGAGAGAACCAATCCCAGAACGGATCGTTCGTGTATGTGCCGGTGCCTGCTGACTGGCCGCGTGAACTGGAGCTTGCATAAGCGTCCGCAGAACCGTACCTGTCATATTGCGCACGTTTTTGCTCATCTCCAAGAACAGAGTATGCGGCGTTTATCTCTTTGAATTTGTCTTCCGCAACTTTGTCGCCCGGATTCTGGTCGGGATGGTACTTAAGAGCAAGTTTTCTATATGCCTTTTTTATCTCCTCAGCTGTCGCCGTTCTTGGCACGCCGAGGACATGATACAAATCGGTATTCATCGATGTTCATTCACTCCATGGTTCACGAAACAATACATCTTAAAAAATAAACAAATAAATCAAATATTACAAGCTTTTTATCACTAAAACCTGAAAAAAATCTTAAATTGCAGGGGGAAGTCTCCCCCTCGCCCGCACTCGGTTGCGGGCTACCCTCTCTCCTAGTGGGCTACCGCCCCCTAAAACCCCTGTTTACCCTAAAACCGTCTTTTCGCGCACGATTACCCAAGTCGCGCCTTTGCCGCCGTCTTTTTTGTCGGGATGCCCGGACTCGCCCAGCCTGTAATCGCGCTCGATAAAAGAACGCACCATGCCCGAAAGCACAGGCGCATCCTCGGAGTGGTTGCCTTTTCCGTGAATTATCAGGATTTTGCGGATTCCGCGCTTGTAGCACTCGCTCACGAACTGGTCAAGACGCACAGTAGCCTCGTCCGCCGTAAGTCCGTGAAGGTCTATTTGTGCTTCGTAAGGCATGTCCAAAAGCCAGGCGCGGTCTTTGTGAAGCTCCCTTTCGGCGGCTTTTTCCGCGGCGGCATCCTTATCAACGACACCATAACGACGCATCCATTCCGTCATCGGGTCAATATGAACCTTGTTCTGCTGCTGCGCCTTGCGCTCCGGACGCGCCTCGGTTTTCTTTACTTTGTCAGAACTTACAGCGTCTTTTTTCGCCGAATCCGGCTCAGTTTTTTTGTTGCGCCATTCCTGTCCAGTAGACTTTGCGCCTTTTTTTCCCGCAGATTTCTGTTCCTGTTCCCAAGCATCAAGAATATCGCCGAAATTCATAAACCGCCTCCTAGTCACCGCAATAAATGCAGTCTTCCGCCTTAAGCCAGCCTTCGCTTCCGTTCAAAAGCCTTACGCTGTACCAGCCGGTTCGGACCGCTTTTACTTTCATCACTTCGCCAACAAGCACGGACGAAACAGAAGATGACCTCTGCTCCGGAATTGAATAAACGGAAGCGTCGTAAAGCGCGACACCTTTTTTATTCGACACGAGCACCGCAAAGACTATAAAAAGCACAAGGAAGACGACACACGCAATCACTGCGATTTTCGCGAACTGCTTCATCCGTCTGTAGATAAACACTATGAGCGCCACGACGCACAGCACAAAAAACGAAAGGCTCAGATACAACACGACTTTCTGCCCAGTCCTTGCGCGCACAATGCCAAGCGCGACTTCCTCTGGAATCACATCCTCATAATAATCAGAATCCTCTTCGGCAAGCTCGTTTTCTTCTTCAAAGTCCGCATTGCCAAGCACAGAAGCGTAGTAGCTGTTGCCTGCCTCTGCGACAGTCTGCTTTTTCGCAGCAAGGACTTTAAGCGTCTGCGGCTGCGAGGTCAGGACAATCTGTCCGCCGGCATACGTCCTTACAAGCACATGGAACGACGGCACCGTAAGGGTTCCTGCTTCTATCGGGGTAAGCTCATACGAAGCGACGGTTGTGAAAGATTCCGTGAACTCCTTCTGTGTATACGGAAGAGTCAGCGTTGAATCAGCACGCTTGATAATCACGCTCTCATCAAGATCAGAATATGCTTCTAACGTCTCGGCAAAAAACCGGACTGTGACATCCGCCGTAAAAGGCTCCTGCGCGTATACGTTTTTCGGAAGCTTAATAGAAATTTCAGGCAGAAGCGTCCTTGGATCGTCGTAAACGGTGATTGACTGGAACGGAATGTTGATAGAGAACCAATCTACGCGCGTCGCGAGCGACGGAATCTTGTACGTTCCTTTTTTCGAGAACTTAAACGTAAATACAATCCGGGTACCCTTTACGCCGTTAACCTCGTAGCTGTCCTTTGATGAAGCCATAAGCGCGACACCGTCCGGAGTAGACTGAACAGTCGCGTCAATGCGGCTGGGCAGATATTCCGGAATCTCCAAAATAAAATTGCAAGTGTCGCCTACAAAGCATGACGATTTTTCCGGCACGATTTTGAGCGAGCGCAATGCTACCGCACCAAAACACACTGACGGAACAAAAAAAGCGATGACAGCAACGGCTGTTAGTAATCTATAACGGATGGATTTGTATCCTGAGTTTCTGCATTTTTCCATTGATTTTTTTCACTCTCCTTGACAAGTGAGAAAATTAAGTCCTGGCGCGGAGATGTATCCGGGGCAGATACGGCATTAGCGGAACTCTGCTCAGCTGTTGCAGGAACAACAGATTTGTTCATAAGCGAAAGTTCCAGATTTATCTTTGCATCTACATTAGTTCCGTCTATCATCAGAGCATGTTTGAAAGCGTCAGCCGCCGCCTCGTACTCGCCCTTTCGGTGCGCGATTATGCCTGTGTTGTAGTAGGCGGCAAAAAGAATGTCGTCAGAAGCGTCGGGCGAGATCTGCTTAATGCGCTCAAGCGCGGCTTCGTCCTCGTTCTGCATTATGTACGTCGCCGAAAGCCCGAAAAGTCCGTACTGCATAAGATAGTCGTTCTCGGACGACGCCGCTTTTTCAGTGACCTTAAGGAAGCCGGATGTCGCGTCAACGTAGTTTTTCTGATGCCAGCGGACAGTTCCGGCGAGCACGTCGGCGGCGGAATCGAGCCGTCCGGAGCAAGAGGAAAGCAAAGGCATAACCGCGATGCTCACCATAAAAATGCCAAGCCGCGTTCGTTTCAAAGTAAGCTCGGCCGCAATAAAGCCAAGCGCAAAGAAAAGCATAGAAAGGAAAATCAAAAGCGGGAACCGTTTGACGCTCTGAAGCTCGTATCCGGTCTGCACAGTGTCGTAATCCGCCATCAAGGTTCTTAAAACGCGGCTTAATGAGCGGCTGGAGTTAGAGTCCACAAAAACCACAGCATTGTCTTTGCCGACAGCGGCAGAAACGTCTTTCGCAAGAGCCTGCAATTTTGAGGCGCGTAAAGCCGTGTTTACTTTTGTAGTGCCGTCTCCGGCGACTATTTCAGTCTCTTTCTCGGAACCAAAGCCGACTATTATGATTGAAACGCCGTCTTTTGCCGCGTTCACAGCAGCAGTCTCAAGGCTTCCGTCAGTTTCGTCGCCGTCCGTAAAAAGAATGACGGTCGGCTTTTTACCAGCTTTTGCAGGGAAAGACGCGGCGGCTGCCCGGATGCCGCTTCCAAGGCTTGTTCCTGCCGAAGACATGAGTTTCGGGTCAAGGCTGCCGATAAGCGACCTTACAGCGTTGAAGTCCTCGGTAAGAGGAACAGCCGTTATTCCGTTTCCTTTTGCAATCACGGCGGAAACAGAAACTCCGTTCATATTGTCGAGCAAGTACGAAGCAAAGTTTCCGGCGGCGGCAAGCCTGTCACCACCAGCTTCCAACGGAACGTCGGTTGCTTTCATACTGTAAGAGATGTCAAAAACGAAAGACGCAGCCTTGCCGTATTTCTGAATAGGAACGAGCTTTGTTCCCCAGGACGGGTCGCTTACGGCAGCCGTAAAGAAAAACCAAGCCAATCCCCAGCAGGCAGAGCGTGCAATCAATCTGCGCCGGATTTTAGCCTTGCGACTTTTGCTTCCGGCGGCAAGGTATCCCAGCGACTTTTCCAGCCTGCGATGCAGAGAAAGCCCTACAATAACGACAGGAACAAGCCCTAAAAGAAGATACCATGCTTCAGGATGAGCAAATTCAATTGAACTCATAGAATCTCCTTAAGATAAAGCCGTCTAAGGCACCAGCAGACAGCGAAGCATATCGCCGCCGCAAAAACGCAGTAAAAATGCGCAGGCTCCGACGTGTTCTCGTATTTGTACGACTGAACGACAGTCTCCTGCTCAGAAACAGAAACAAGCGTCTCAGAAAGAGTCCTGTATGACTCCGCGCTGTAGCAAACTCCGCCGGCGGCAGACGCAAGACTCCGCAGCATCGTATCGTCAAAGACAGACTCCATGTAGCCGGAAATCAGCTTGCCGCTCTCAGGATCGGTGTACTCAACAGGAACAGTTCCCTGCGTACCAATGGCGACGGTATAAAGCGTAATTCCGTTCTCTGCCGCCAGCTTCGCCGCTGTAAGCGGATGAATAGAACCGCTGTTGTTCTCGCCGTCCGTAAGAAGAATTATAGTCTTTTTCGGCGCGTTCGAATCCATAAGATGATAAACCGCCATCGCAAGCCCCGTACCAATTGCAGTACCGTCGCCAAGCTCACCTACAACAAGGGCGTTAAGCCGCTCCAAAAAGAAGTTGGTGTCAACAGTCGGCGGCACAACGAGCACCGCATCGCTTGCCATAGCGACAATTCCGAACGACGTTCCCGTAAGGCTCGTAACTATAGATGTGATTGTCTGCCTTGAAGCCTCAAGGCGCGTCGAGTTTCCAATATCGAGCGCACCCATCGAAGGGCTGACATCGACGACAAAGATTATATCGGAACCTCTGGAAGTATATATTTTTTCAGGTCTTGTTATCACAGGGCGCGCAAACGCGATGACGCAGAGCAAAAAGCCGATTATCATCAATATCCGCGAAAGAACCGCCACCACGCCCGCAGCGGAGTATTTCCACGAGAACGAATAGCCGTTCCAGTCCGAGAGAGTCAGAGGAAACTCAATTTTCCGCAATATCCCGAGCTTTCTTAGGAGAAGGAAAGCAGGAACAACGGCTAGCATTATAAAAGCGAACGAATTCTCAAACCTTAGCATTGCGATCATCCTTTTCCAAACAAACGGCGGCATTTATCACTTCGCCACAAATCCTCAACCTTTCTTCCTGCGTGAACGTACCAGCCTCTCCTTCATCACCGGAAAAACGGACGTAATCACAACGGACAAGAACATCGGACAGACTTTGAATAGCAATGCCTGCCTCAACGGAAAAAAGCCCGGACGAAAGGCGCTCGAACTCGCTCACAACGCCGGCAGGAGTTTCCGAACGGAAATTGTACGAAAACCGGCACGAAATATATTCACGTATCAAGTGCGACACCATAGCCGCAAACTGCTTGTCTGCGACCGGCTTCTTTGACTTGGTAAGCTTCCTCATCTGATATTTAAGAGAGTGGTAGCTTTTTACAGTTATCAGCAAAGAAACGACGGTCCGCACTTTTTTCCTGAACGCGCGGAACCGAACAAGAATAACGACGATAACGACAAGAAGCACGATACCTACTATTGAAAGCAGATAAATCACCCACGTAGTACCGGGGATAAGGAGCGGTGCCTTTGCCGCACGAAGCTCCGTCGCGCCAGTATAGTTCACTATCGATTTTATGGTTATCTCAGGAATATCAAGCGAGACTGTGGAATCAAAGTCAACGCAATGCTCGGAAACGACAATCGGCGGAATATCGATGGCACCAACGCACCACGGAACACAGAGCATTGAAATCATGTACGACGATCCGGCTCTTTGAAGCGTAATGTTGTTGACGGTAAGATTCTGAATCTCCACCGGGGATATCTCAACAGAAAGCACGCCCGCCGGAAGAAGCGTAACATCACAGCTGAAAGTGCAGCGAATCTCCATTGCGTCGCCAACGAAAACGTCACGCGGCAGAACGATCATCTGCATATCAGATATAATGATAGGCTCATCCTGAGTTTCGGCAACTTCCGCCGGCTCCGAAGAAGCCGCAGCATCCGGAGTTTGCGCGAAAAACGGCAAAACAAAGCAGAGGAACAAAATAGCTGACAGAAAAAGCGTTTTTTTCTTCACATCAATGCCCCTGCCTGAAAAACTGGGAAAGCACGACGACCGGGTCGGCATCTGTCGGCATTACGAGCGGAATTACGCCGCGACGTGCGCACATGCTCTGCCATCGTTTTACGCGCAAACGGTTATCGTCGCGCCACGCCTTGCGGAACCCTGGGTGAGAAGTAGGAAGCACGCGTTTTATGCCCGTCTCGGCATCGAAAAACGGAATGCTGCCCGCTTCCGGAAGTTCCGTGTCGCAAGTATCGGTACAGCGCACGGCGATTACATCATGCTTAAGCGCGAGCCGGGCGAGCTCTTTCTCGTAGCCGGTCGTGCGGAAATCTGAAATAACAAAGACAAGTGAACGGCTTGTCAAAAGCCTGTGCGAGCCGTGAAGCGCGTTCGAAAGAACGGAGCCTTTCACTTTTGATTTCGGAAGCGAGTCAAGCTGCGACAAAATAAGCATCTCGCAGTCACGGCCGGCTTCCGGCGCGCACGAAAACTCCACGGAGCCGCCGAACATAACCGCCCCTACAGGACTGTTGTTCATCGAAGCGGCAAGCGTAAGAAGAGCGGCAGTTTCGGTAGCCGTCTCAAGGCGGCTCCTCGTACCGGCTCCCTGCTGCATGGAAAGAGACCTGTCTATTACAAAGAAAACAATAAGCTCTTTTTCTTCCTCAAAAAGCTTCACGTAAGTTTTGCCCATGCGGGCAGTGACGTTCCAGTCGATAAGACGCACGTCGTCGCCACGCAGATACTCGCGGACACCGTTGAACTCAACGCCGGTACCCCTGTACATGGAGCGGAAAGAACCTGTTTTCATACCCCCGGCTATTGTCCTAGCCCGGAGCCGGAGCCTGCTGGCACGAACAGCAAGGCTTTCCCTAGATTCAATAACGGAACTCATTACGGAACCGGCATAAGTGAAAGAATCTTGGTGATAAGGTCGTCAGCAGTAACACCGTCGGCGGCGGCTTCATAAGAAAGAACGAAGCGGTGGCGCAGAACGAGCGGAGCCACTTTCTTAACGTCTTCCGGCAGAACAAAAGAACGTCCCTCAAAAAGTGCGGCTGCCTTTGCGCACTGGCACAGAGCAATGCCGCCACGAGGTGACACACCGAAAGAAATGTATTTAAGGATGTCGTCGCGGCTTCTTCCCGCCGCCGTAGCCCTTATGCCGGAGTGAGCCTTGCCCGTCTCCGGTCTGGTTACGTTAACAATAGAAACAATATATTCGATTATCTCATCCGCGCACGTTACTTTTTCAAGCTGGTTGCGGCACTCAATAATCTTAGCCGCATCAAGGACTTTGCTCACGGCTATTTTCTCCGGCTTTCCGCCCGCCTTTACGATAGCCATCTCGCTGTCATGCGTCGGGTACGGCACCAGAACTTTGAGCATGAACCTGTCCAACTCCGCTTCCGGCAGACT
>JAEEGK010020884.1_pt1 | contig 13879 bp, 5 predicted proteins | sample 8958771 | NCBI WGS metagenome assembly JAEEGK01 (sample SAMN16246547, study PRJNA631951) | gut metagenome | biome: gut microbiome; feature: rumen; material: SC-attached | host: Bos | place: Iran: Karaj | collected 2018-10 | reverse complement strand
TCAATACAAAAAATATTATATAATTAAAAATTAAAAAAAACTATTTAAAATAAATTGTAAAAATATTATAAAAAAATAATTTATCAAATTTACATAATATTTATTATTTTAATTAACTAAAATAAAACATATAATAAATAAAAATTTAATGGAAGTTACACCTGAAATGTATGCATGGCTAACAAGCCAAAATGTAATTAATCCATTCAAATCATTTCAAACAGATATAAATACATCATCTTCATTTCAAATTCCTAAACAAACTCTTGAATTGTTATTAGGAGGAAAATATATAGATAATATTTTAAAATCACTTCAAGATTCATATAATAAATTATATGATATGAAATTAGATTATACTGATAATTTAAATGATTTAGTAGAAATAAAAGAAGATGATCAATATATTTCAAATTCTGCTAAATATACTAATTGGCATTTATATCAAGATAGTTTAAAACATTTTGGATTAAATTATCCTGATGATTTAATTAATCAAGTTATAAATGGAGACAAAGAAATTTTATTACAAATTCTTACTGATATTTTTGAATTACAAAATGAAGTAATTAAACATACTCAATCAGGTAATAAAAATTTTGATCCAAATAAATTTATAAATGATGGAAATTTAACTTTTAAAAATACAGTAACCGAAAATAAAAATGAATTAAAAATAAAAGATAATACAACAACAAATATTATATCAGAAGATAAATCAAAATTAAATAAAACAAATACAACAAATAATTCACAAACACATGAATCATTTCAAAATAAATTAAAAGGACAAAGTGAATCAATAAATATAAATAAATTAGATCCAGATAAAAAATATGATAATTGTACCTCACCTTTAGAATTTTTTATAATATCATTATGTAAAAATTTAAAATTAAAACCAAGACAAAGTGTAGCATTACTTTCAAATAATAGAAAATATTTATCAATATTATGTAATAAAGGAACACAAGGAAATTATGATCAAATTAATAATTGGATAAATGATTTAGAAACAAATTTAAAATCTTTAACAAGATTATTAAAATTATTTTCAGATGGTGTTTCAATTGGATATGCAATTATTGGAACTGCTTTATGTAGTAAAGATTATAATGTTGTTAAAAAAAGTTGTGAATTATTAAGTAAAATTTTAAGTGATGTTGGAATTAATTGGGATTGGTTAATTAAAGAAGGTTTTGATTCTTTTATTTATGCTATTATTAAACATGAAAAATTAAGATTAGATTTATTAAGTTTATTATATCAATTTATTAAAGGAAAAAATAAAGATTTTTTTAAAGCTTTGAAAAAAAAATTTGAAAGTGGTGATAAAAAAAAAATTTATGAGTTTTTTTCTGCAATTTTACCAGAATTAAAAAATATAAATGAAAATTTTACTAAACAATTTCAAAAATTTTTATTTGGTATTTGTTTAAATGAAAAAGATGATATGGCAATTAGTCTTTCTGTTTTAGGAGATGCTTTTTATTATTTTTATCCAATTGAAGAAGATTTAATTAATCAAATTTTAGATTATTTTAATTTATGTGTTGAAAATAATTCAGAAAATATTTTTACAAGTGCAGTAACACAAATATTTAATTTAATGGAAAAATTTGGTGAAATTAAAAATGAATATGCGCCTCCTTTATATAAAAATATTACATATTCACTTATATCAAATTATGATAATGAAATCAAAAGAGAATTTATTTTATTAAATTTTGAAAAATTTTTTAATAATCATCAAACAGTACCAATTGATATTTTATTAGAACCATATATTAAACATATTTCATCATCTAAAAATTATTCAGTATGTGATTTTTTATTTTTATTTAAAATTGTAGAACATCCTAGAATAAATGGAAATAATTTAAAATCAATAATAAGATTTTTATTAAAAGTTACATTAAATAATTTATTTTATAGTAGATCAGCAAATTTAGTTTTAGGATTAATTTTTGATAAAAAAGTAATAATGAGACAATGTAATAATAATGAAATAGGAGAAATATCAAAAATATTTTCAGATTATATTATAGCAGCATTAAAATTATTTATTTCTAATTTAAAAAATATTGAAGATACTGCAATTTTAGAAGCACCTTATGATATTTTAAATGAAAATTTCCCAAATGTAAATAATAGTACTCATAATAATATTATTGAAGCAGTAAAAATATATAGAAAAGAAAAGAAAAAAAATTCACAAGGATTATTAGCACTTTTATGGTGTTTTAATGATCATGATGAAATTTTATTAAATTTAGAAGAAGAGAATAGACCAATTTATGATCCAGTTGAAATTTATATGAAAAAAGAAGCAGCGAGACAAGAAAGAGAAGATAATAAGAATTTTAATAAAAAAAATCAGAAATTATTATCAAGAATTACTGATAAAAGAAAAGAAAAAGAAAAAAATGAAATAACTAAATCAATGAATCAAAAAACAAAAGAAAATGAACTTCATAAAAGTTTAGATAAAAGAAGAAAAAGAGATTCATTAATGATTGGTTTAGATGATCAACAAGGAGAATTTAATGAAAATAATTTAATAACAGGAGATAAAAAATCTAATTTAACATATGCATTAAGTCAAGCTGCAAAGAATTATAAAAGAAAAGGATTAACATTAACAGAATATGATGATTCAAAAGATGATTTAATTAATAAATATAAAAAAATATTAGCAGATGAAAAAGAAATGGAAAATTTAAAAAATGTAAAAATATATGAAAAAATAAAAGCAATTAGACAATTAATTTATCCAGAAGGAACAATAATAAAAGATTCAAGATTAAAAAGATCAAAAAGTACTTATGTTAAAGTTGATCATGATAATTTTCCAATACCAATTGAATTAAATGATGAAGAAGGAAGAGAATTAAAAGCAATTGAAGGATATAATCTTCAATATAAAAAAAATTTAAAGTTTTATTTTAGAACTTATGCAAATGAGAGAACTGATACTATTTCAAAGAGTAATTTATTAAGAATGTATCGTGATAGAGGATATAAAAAAAATCAAATTTCTTTAGAAGAATTAAATTTAACTATTAGAAATTTATTTAATGATAATTTAAATGATTTGACTTTTGATCAATTTAAAGATATTATTGTACAATTATCATTTTTAATTTATCAAAAAATAAGACAAAGTTTATCTTTAAGTGAATGTTATGAATTGTTTTTAAATAGATTATGTTTAATTACTGAATCAGATGTTTCAATTAATTTATATGAAAAATACAAACCTGCAATTCAATTAATAAATCAAAAAAGAGAATTAAAAGAAAAATTTAATTATCCTCCTGGATTTAAAAATTTAAAAAAAGAAAGAGTTTCATTAAAAACAGAATTACCTGAAAATATAATAAATACAATAGGAGAAAATAAATATATTTGTTTTTCAGTTATAAATGATATATTATATAAAGTATTTAATTCACCTATAATTGAACCATTTGTTTCAATAGAAAATAAAGAACAAATTGAACTTGATCCTTTAAAAATGCATAAATGGTCAGTTGATTTAACTTGTGCTTATATTAATTTAGATCGTGAAATTAAAGATTATGGAATTGTTTGTGCTGATATTTTAGAAGAAGGATTAGAAAAAATTTGTTATAGAAGAGATAATAAAGGAAATTTAATTGTTCATCCTATTATTGCAAAAGAAAATGAAAATAAAAATAAATTATTAAAAGAAAAAATGAAAAAAGATGAAGAAAGAGTTAAAAGAAAAAATGAAATTGAAAGTGTTGTTAAAGAATATGAAAGTCTTAAAAAAGAAAAAAGAAAAGAAGAAAAAGAAAAAGCAAAAAAAAAAAGAGAAAAAGAATTACAAAAACAAAAAGAAATTGAACAAGAATTTGAAAAAATTGAACAAAAAAGACCAGAACTTGAGAAAAAGAAAAAAAAGAAAAAAAGAGAAGAAAAGAAAAAAGAAAGAGAAGAAAGAAAAAAAATAATGGAACAATATGAAAAAGAAGTAGAAGAAATAAAACAAAGAGCAGAAAAATTAAAAGGAAGAATAGAAAGATATCATAACAAGAAATTAAAAGAAAAAAAAGAAGAAGAAAAAACAAAAAAAGAAGAAAGAGAAAAAGAAAGAGAAGAAATACAAAAAAAATATGCAAAAATGATAACAAAAAATGGAGGAGAAGGAATAACAGGATTTGTAGATAAAGATACAGATAAAGATTTAAATAAAAATATACAAAAATTAATGGAAAAAGAAGATATAAAAAATGTAATAAATGAATATTCAAAACATTTAGAATTTGTATATAATACATATGTTTTATTAGGATTTTCTAAATTAGAACAAGCAAGAGGAATGAGAAAAAATGAATTTAAAGAATTTTTAATTAATTTTTCTGTTTTAGGTTTATTAGTTACAGTAAGTCAAATGAATTGGATTTTTCTTAAAATTACTAATGAAAAACTTGATATAAGAAATGGAGATAGTTATTTTGATTATGATGATTTTATTACTTCAATTGGTTATTTAGCAATTTTTTCAAGATTTACTCAAAGAAGTAGACAATTACTTCAAAGTGATATTGATGAAACTACTGGAGGAACTATTGAAAATTTTATGCATTTTTTACAATTTAAATTACCTTTTAAAAAAAGTGAACTTGAAAACTTTATTAATGATAAGAGAGGGATGACTGTTAAAAGTTTAATTAATAATCAAAAAGAATTAAAGTATAAAGAAGTTACTCAAGATCTTATTACTAATAATGTTAAAAAAAATGGGGAAGAAGAAAATAAAAATGAACAAGATAATAATGCTAATGAAGAAAATGAAAATCAATAAAATTTTATTAATTAAATATTAATTTTATTAGTTATTTTTATTGAATATATATTGTTTATTGGATAGATTCTTTTGTTTTTAAATAAAAAAAATAAAAAATATTTTATAAAATATAATATTTTTTAAATATAAATTCTTATTAATTAAGAATTTAAATTGATAAAAAATAATAATATTAATTTTTAAGTTAATAATATTTAATTATTTAATTTAAAAATAAAAAATAAAAAAAACAGACAAAAAGCTTAACATAAACAATAAAAAAAAACCAAAAAATAAACAAATATATAAAAAATAAAACAATTTGAAAAAAAAAAATATTAACAAGTTTTTAAAATAGATATATATAATACAATAAATTACTTAGACATAATTAATCTAAGAGTTTGAATTTTTTTTTCTTTTCCATTATGATTTTCAACAAATGAATAAGATTCAGTACTAATATCATCAAATCCTGCTAATTTACAATTAGCTTCAATTTCTCCTGCATCTAAATCTTGCATAACAATAATAGGTTGATCTACAATTATTTCACAAATTCCTCCTGATTTAAGTGCTCTATTAATATTAAAAAGTCCTTTTGCTTTTAAGTATTCTGATGGAGAATTTTGTATTATTATTTTATTGAAAGCTCCTTTGTCAAATGCATCCATAAAATTCAAGTGTGATGGATGTATTGAAATACAATTTTCTTCGTCTGCATGATTATTTTGTGAATCAATGTATAATGTTTTTTGCATTTTTTTGTTGTTGTTTTAATTTTATATATTTTTTTTATTTATTTTTTTTTAAATATTATTATTTGAAGAAATTTATTTATTTATTATTTTATTGAATTAAATTTTTAATTAAATATTTTATTTTTTTTAAAAAAAAGTGAAAAATTTTTTAACTATATTTAAAATATGAATTATATTAACTATTTCTATAATATATTAAAACTTCACATTAATCATATAATATTATAATTTATTTAACTTTAGGAAAACATAATATCCTAAATATTTATAGCTAATATTTCAATAATGAATTAATTATTAAAAATAATGATTTTTAATCAATAACAAAACGAGTTCTTCTTTTTAAAGAATCATTTCCTTTAAAATTTGTTTGTAATTCAATTAAAAGTTTCATATTTTGTTCTATTTCATTATTATAATTAATTTCTTTTAATTTTTCATTATCTTCATTTAACCATTTATTATCAAATGCTTCTTTTGCATTAAATCTATCTTCAGGATAAACATTTAACAATTTAATAGCATAATTTTTCATTTCTTCACTATAAAATGTACATTCTTTTTCTTTTTTAATTCCCTTTTCAATCATAGTTTTAATTTTATTGTTTTCATCATTTTCTTCTTTATTTTTGTTTTTTTTATCATTTTCTTTTTTATGATTTTCTAATATTTCGTTTTCTTTATTTATGAAATATTCATCATTAAAATTTTTTTTAATAATAGATTCTTGAAATTGTAAATTATATAAAATACATCCAATACTAAAAATATCACTTTTTCCTGCTTGTTCAATATTAATTTCTCCCAAATAGCATTCATAAGAACTATATTCTCTAGTTCCAAAATCTATTTTCATTGTTTTTTTTTTAGAAGGAATTGGTTTAGTTAATGAATAATCACATATTTTCATAACAAAATTTTTGAAGATTAAAATATTTGATGGCTTTATATCTCCATGTAAAAAATTAATTGAATTAAAAAAAAAAACAATTTTAATTAATTGAATAATGAAAAATTTTATCAATAATTCAGATAAATTATTTATATAATCAAAATCTTTTGTATTATTACTAATTCTAAAATAATTATTTTTGAGCAATATTTGTAATTTATGAAAATCATATTTTGATTTTTCCATAAATAAAAAGTAGAGTTTTAAATTTTTTTTTAATTCAATATTTAACGATGAAAAGGAATAAACTATATTTTTATGATTTAAATTTTTTGCTAAATTTATTTCTTTATATATTCTTTTTTCATCTGAATTATCTTTTTTATTTGTTTTAACTGAAATTATTTTAATTGCAATTTCCTTTTCTTCTTTTTTTTTTGTTTCTATTTTTGCTAATAATACTGTTCCATAAGAACCTGCACCTATTTTAGATATAAAATTTAATTTTTTAAATGGAAATTCTGGCTTTTTAGGCAAAATTTCAAAAATTGTTTTTAATGAGATTTTTAATCCTTTTATATTTAAATCATCCATTCAAATTTAATTAAAAACAATAATTTATTCTTTTAAAGTAAAACAAATTTAAAAAATTTATCAAATTATTCTTTTTTTTCACCTTTTTTAAGCACTATTTTTGGATAATATAAATTAAAATAAAAATTATAAATAACTATTTTAATTTTCTAACAAAAAATAAAATTTAATTTTATAATTTATTGTATTTAAAGTCAATCCCATTTTTTCACATTTAGAAATCCAAATTTTCTTTAAATCATCTTCTTCTAAAGAAAGATTATAATATAAATTCTTATTAAATATTTTATTAAAAAAGAATAAATGATTTGATAATGCTTTATCAATTTTATTCATAAAATAACTTTCTTTTTGTAAAAGATTTTTTTGTTTAAGATTATTAATTGAACTAAAATTTAAATAATCATAATTTTTATTATTAAGAATGAAAAAAATATTTTTTGTTGTTTCTAAAATTATATCTTTTTGTAAACAGTTTAAAAAAATATTTTCTTTTTTTATATAATCATAAATACATAAAATTTTAGAACTGAGATTTTCAATAAATTGGATTAGATCATTCTTATTTAAAAAATTTAGCTTTATCAAGCTATTACTTAATTGTATTCCACAAATAAATAAAATTAATTTATTATTTTCTTCGATTATTTTATTATATTCATTTTCTTTTTGTAATTCTATTTTAGACTGAATAATATTTTTTATTTCAAGTTCAGAAATTTTTTCAAATATTTTTAATATATATTGATAAATATAATTATTATATAACATTTTATTTTCTTGTTTTATTGTTGAAAAAAAATTAACAATTATTAAAATATATTCCATAAAATTTATTATAATTTGATGATATTCAAGAATATAATTTCCAATTTTATTTTCTAATAAATAAATGATTTTATTAATAAAATTTTCATTATCAAAATAAAGTCCAATACTAGGGATAAAAGAAAAAGAAAATAATTCTTCCAATAAAAATAATTGTGATATCATATATTCTTGACTATAATATAAATTATCAAGTATGATTTTTAAATAATCAAATATTTTTGAAAAATAAGGAAAAAAAATTGAATTTTCTATTGGATTCTTTAATTCTGAAATTTTTTGAACTGTAGTTAATGGACTTGAATCATAGAATTCATCAATAATAATAAATATTAAATTAAATCCATCATTAATTAAAAAAGTTGAATCTGATGATTTAATATTAATAGAATATCCAATTAAATTATAAATAAAATTAAAATATTCATTATTAATATTATTATTTTTAATATTAAATTTAACAAAAATTCCAATTCTTTCAACAAAAAGTGATATTAATTTAATTAAATTTTGTCTTACAATTCCAATTTCATTATATACTTTATTTTCTTTATTATAATTTTTATTATTAAACTTTGAATGTAATGTAGTTATTGTTATATTTTGTAAATTTTCTAAAGTTTGATTATATTCATTCCAATTATTATACCATAAATTTTTTAATTTTGGGAAAATAATTGGAAAAGTAGAATTTATATCTTCTTCTTTATATTTTTCTAAAATAGTTCTTGAAACTTGAATTAATTTTGAATGAATTTCTGGGTTTGAAGTAACTTGTAAAATATTACATATTTTTTGTATATAATTTAATAAAAAATTATTTGGTATTTCATTAATATCATTCATTTCTTCAAAGAAATTAAAAAAAAAATCAATAGAAACAAATGATAATATTATTTGATAAGAATTAATATTTACATTTATAAAAAGATTAAATATTATAGAAAATATTTCATTTTTGAATTTTTGTACTTCTCTAAAATCAAAAAAAGAATTTAAAATTCGAATAATAATAAACTTTGAAAAAAATTCTCCATTATTATTTTTTAATTGAGCTAATAAAATTTGATTTAACCATTTATTAAAATCAACTTTTTTATTAAAATAATACGAGGCAATGGATTCAAAACAAGATAATAAAGCGCATTTTAAATTAATTTCATCAATACTTAAATTATTTCCTTGAATTAATAAATTATTTTCTTTATTTATAATATTTATTAATTCATTTTCTAATATTTCAAAAAAACTTCTGATTTCTTTTTTATTTTTTATAAAAATTGTTCTTATTAAAGCATAACCTTTCTCTCTTAAATCATAAAAAGTTGTTAATGAATCATACCAAATATAAAATTCTTCAGGATTATTTTTTCCCATTTCAAATTCAGAAATTTTAAATGTTAATGCATTTTTTATTGTAAAAAGTATTATTTGTTTATTAATATTTTCTGTAAAAAATTCACTATTTAAGAAGTCAGATATTTTAATTGAATTATCACTGAATATTCCTTTAAAAAAAATTAAATCTTCATAGTTTGAAAATGTTGTAATGTTAATACATTCTCTAAAAAAATCAATTATATTAACTGTAAATTTTGTTTGTTTATAATCATTATTTGTATTTGAGGAATATTCATGAATATTATTTTTTAACATTAATAAAATTTTTTGAAAAATATTTTCATCTTTTATATAAACATAAAATAATTGGAGATATTTTTTAATGATATTTAAATCTACAATATCAATTAATGATATATATTTTAATAATATTTTATTAGATAAAAATATAATATCAAACATAAATTTTGAAGTTGTAAAAGTAACATTTATATTATTTAAATTATCATTTGACTGAATTAATTTATCTAAAATTTGTGTTATTAAATCATATACTATATTCATTATTTTTTCACTTTGATTTGGTTTAATTGTAAATATAAAATATTTACTCATTTTTAAATATAAGATAATATATTCTAAAAAAAATTCAATTGAATTGTTTCCATTAGAATTAAATAAACAATTTACAATTTTAGAAAAATCATCTATTATAATATCACCTAATTGATAAAATGATTCATTTAATTCTGTTAAATCTAATTGAATATATTTTAATAATTTAAATATTACAAATAAACTCAAAAATGTTTTTTTATAATTATCATTAATTATTTTATTTTCATTATAAAAGGTAAATATTAATGTGAAAATTTCTACAAACATTAAAATATGTTCATTTTGATTATTTTCAGTATTAAAAATTTCAATTGCTTTACTTAATGATAATACTAAAATATTCGCAGTTTTAATGTCATTATTTGATTTTAATATTGCATTAACAATATTATTTTTTTTAATTCTTATATAATTTCTATAATTATTTAAATTTTTGTCCTGAATATTTTCAAAAATTTTTTTTAATAATAAAGCAATAAATAATTTTATTTGATTATTTGAATTACTATCACACAAATAATAATATAAAATATCTAAATTATTTACATCATCTTTTAAAACAATTTCATTTATTTTGTTTTCAGCTTGAATTCTTAAATTATTATCACTGGATAAATAAGCTTGAAAAATTAACTGAAAATTATTTTCCATAATCTAAAAAAAATAATTAAAAAAATTAAACAAAATTAAATTAATTAGAAAATAAATTTTTTTAATTTATCATTTATTATATTTATAATTATTTTTTTTTCTTTTAAAATTATTACTATTATTACTATTATGAGTAGAATCAGTACTCCTTACTCCTAAATTTACTGAAACATTTGAAGTAGAAAATCTATTGTTATTATTAATTGGTTTACTTAAATTAGTATTTCCACTTACAAAATATAAACCATTTGGATTTTTTGAATGAGAATATTTATTATTTTTTTTATCATTTGATTTTGACTTTGATTTAGATTTTGATTTAGAATCAACTCTTGAATATTTTCTTTCAGAAAGTTTTCTTTCGAAATTATTAATACTATGTTTTTTATCTAAATTTTTTTGATGAGTTATTAATGGTGTTGATACTCTATTAGTTTTATCTTTTTTATCTTTTTTTTTTTTAAAATCACAATATTTGCATTTCATATTTGAATTATTATTATTATAATTACAATTTGGACAAATCCAAAAATCATTTATATAAATTTTACTATTTGTGTTACTATGATGATTATTATTATTAATATGTGAATTTATTATTAAATTATCTTGATTATTAAATTTATTATTGTAATTTTTAATTTCATTATAAGAATTCTTACTTGCTGTTCCTGGTCTTTTTTTTGAGTTTAATAATTCAAAAGGAATAATTCTATCTTCATTTTCATTATTATAAATTATTTTAGATTCTTTTAACTTTTTTTTATTTTGAATAACTTGACTATTATAATTATTATTATTATTATTATTACTATTATTAATGTTATTATTATTATTTGGATTTGTATTTGAATGAACATAATTTATTTCATTTTGTGGTATTATTGGATTTTTATTTTTTATTATTTGTTGATTATTATTTATATTATTTATTTGATTATTATTATTTTGATTATTATTATTTTTAGATTTTATCATTATTGGACCTTCTTTTTTTGGAATATATGGTTTTGGCATATCATAATATTTTTTCATACGAGGATCAATATTTTCTTCATCTTCTTCTTCTGTCTTTAAATTCTTTTTCTTTTTTGAATTACTGTTATTCAAATTAGAATTTGATGAAATATGATTATTATTATTATTATTACTATTATTATTATTATTATTATAATTTAATGATATTGGGAGTATATTTGGATGATTTAAAGAACCATTATTTGCATTATTTAAAAAAGGATTATTATTATTTGAAGGGTTATTATTTGAATTAATATTTTGAATTTTAATTGGACTATAATTAAGTATTTTATTATCATTTTGTCTTGTGTTAATTATACCATTTATAAAATCAGTATTATTAATTCCACATTTCTGACAAATTTTATCATTGATTTTATTTTTCCACTGACAATTATAACATAAATAAAAATCTTTATTTAAAATATTATTAAATCCATTATTATTATTTACTAAATTTGAAATTCCTAAATAATCTTCATTAGTTCTAATTTTATTATCTAAAAATTTCATAATAGAATCACTATTCAAAGCATATTTTTCTAAAATACTACATTGTTCAGAAGTAATATTATCATTAATTGCATCAAACATATTATTATTTTGACTTGAAATTAAATTACTTTTATAAAAAAGCATTATTGGCACTATTGCATTTTTTAAACAAAAACTAAGTACTTCATAAAAATTAGTAAATGAAAAAACATTATCATCATCATAATATAACCAAGAACAAGAATGATGATCTTTAAATACACTTGAAAAATTTTTTGAATTTTTATATAAAACAAAACCAAATAAATTAAATATCATTGAATTATTTTTCCCATTTTGATTAGAAATTTCAAATAAATTTGTCAAATCAATATTTTTAGGAATTAAAATAAATATTTTTAAAATTTCCATAATTGTATAATATAATTTTGGTTGAAATGAAAAAACTAAATAACTAGGATTATTATTTAAAATTAACTTCTTATGAGTTTTATTAACATTACATCTAACTCCATTAACAGGACAATCAGAAATATAAAAATTTAAAAGTAATTTATAAAAATAAAATAATTTTCCATATAAATCATACAATCCAAAATTATTATTACTATAATTATTAACATTTTTTTCTTTTAAAGTTTTTATAACTTCAAAAATTTTATCTAAATTAATATCAAAAATATAATTATGATTACTAAATAATCTCTTTGAACTTAAACCACATTCACAATAATCTATTCTTGCAATATCTAACCAAAGAAAACGATGACTAATACATTTTTCTCTACATGAATAATCAGAAATTTCTTTTTGAGAAAATTGAAGATAATTAGAATGAATTGCATTAATTAAAATAAAATAAATTTCTGAAGGATCATCTGGATTATCTAATAAGAATTTTCTTCTATTTTGGAAATTTTCAGATAAACAATTTCTAAATTGTGTTAAATCTATCTTTTTATTTTCTGGCATTAATGATAATATTTTTTTTAAATGATATAAAAGAGAATTTTTATCATTTTGAATTTGTGCTTCATTTAAAATATAATTTCTTATTATTTTCATATAATAAATCGCATATAATATTGGTGAAATAAACGAATTATGAGAATTTATTTTATTTTGAAATGTTGTTAAATGAGGAAAATTTTTTTTTGTATTTTTTTCTATTTGAATTTCATTTTTATTATTATTTATATTTGTATTAATATTTCCATTTGATGATTCTATTTTATTGTCATCATTAATAAAATTTGCATTTGGATTTTTCAATGTTAAATTATTGTTGTTATCGTTTTTTAAAGAGAAATTATAATTATTTTGGTAATTATTATTAAATGTAAAATTTTCTAATTGCTCTTTTCCAAATGTCATGGTTGCTAATGGAATAGAATAATATTCATTGTTATTATTTGAATTTTGGTTTTCCATTTTAAATTTTATTTTAATATTTTTTTTTATTTTTTATAATTACAAAGTTTAAAAAACAATTAATTAAATATTAAAAAATTAAAATTAAATTTTAATTTTTAAATTACAAATTTCAAAATGTAAATAAATGAAAAAAAATGAAAACAAAAAAAAGAATAAAAAGAATAAATTAGAAATAATAAATACTATAAGTTTTACAATTAATGATAAGAATAATAAAGATATAGATATCATTGAATTAAATATTGAAGATCAAGAACAAAAAATTGGAGACAAAGAATTTATAAAAGTTTTACAAAAAGCTTTAAAAGATGCTCTTGATAAAAATGATATTTTAAGAAATTATGTTTCTGAATTAAATAGTGAAAATGAAAAATTAAAAAAAGAAAATGATAAAAAAAATGATGTTATTAAAGAATTAGGAGAATATTATGA
>JAEEGK010020883.1_pt1 | contig 13879 bp, 10 predicted proteins | sample 8958771 | NCBI WGS metagenome assembly JAEEGK01 (sample SAMN16246547, study PRJNA631951) | gut metagenome | biome: gut microbiome; feature: rumen; material: SC-attached | host: Bos | place: Iran: Karaj | collected 2018-10 | reverse complement strand
TGTAATATATTAGTATTTTGCTGATATACAATAAAGTAGTACTAATTCCTTCAAAAATAATCACGTCTGTGCTTGCTTTTCAACTGGAAGGGCATGACGTGAATGGGCAAGCCGGGCATGACGTGAATGGGCAAGCCGGGCATGGGCAAGCCGGGAATGATGGGGGAGTGGAGGTTATTATTCGGAGAGGATGGTGGGCCAGGAGAGGCACCAGGCGGTGAGTGGACAGGAGTCGCACTTGGGCTTGCGGGCGGTGCAGATGTAGCGGCCGTGGAGGATGAGCCAGTGATGGGCGACGGGCCGAAGTTCGGGTTTGATGTGGCGCTCCAGGTCCAACTCGACAGCACGGGGTGTAGAACCGTTGGAAAGACCGAGACGGTGAGCAACCCGGAACACGTGTGTATCCACGGCAATGACCGGTTGGTCGTAGACGATAGAAGCAATCACATTGGCGGTTTTGCGACCGACACCAGGCATCCGCATCAGGTCGTCAATGTCCGAAGGAACAACCCCGTCGTAATCGGAAATCAGCATCTGTGCCATGGCTATCAAGTGCCGGGCCTTGGCATTGGGGTAAGAAATGCTCTTGACAAAAGGATAAACCTCTTCAAAAGTGGCCGCAGCCAGTTCAGCGGCCGAAGGGAACCGCTCAAACAGGGGAGGCGTCACAATATTCACCCGCCGGTCTGTACATTGGGCCGATAGAATCACAGCCACTAACAACTCATACGGATTCCTGAAATGGAGTTCGCTTTCGGCAACCGGTTGGTTCTCAGAAAACCAACCTATGATAGCATTATACCGTTCATTTCGTTTCATAGATTCTTCACTTCGTTCAGAATGACAGGGAGGGATGTTCTGAATGACAGGGGAAAACCGTTTGGGGTGAGGGTTGGGGTAACGAGGGGGTATGGGGATGGTTCAATGAACGCTGGTTAACGGGACTATTCAACGGGGCGGGCCAAGACGTAACGAGTCTTACAAGGTGACGTCGATGCCTTCGTCGATGACTTCGTGGCAGTGTTCGTTCTCGCAGGTGAAGACACGGCCGGGGTACTTTTCGAAGATGGCGCGGTTGTGGGTGACCATGACGATGGCGGTGCCGGCGGCGTTCAGGTCGCGCAGGAGCTGGAGGATTTCGTCCGCGGTTTCGCCGTCCAGGTTGCCGGTGGGTTCATCGGCCAGGATCACCGAGGGCTTGTTTAGGAGGGCGCGGGCGATCGCGATGCGCTGCTGCTCGCCGCCGGAGAGCTGGTGCGGCATCTTGTGGGCCTTGGTGCCCATGCCCACCGCTTCCAGAACCTCCGTGATGCGGGCGTCGATCTGGCCGCGGTCCTTCCAGCCCGTGGCACGCAGCACGAACTCCAGGTTGCTCTCCACGGAACGGTCTGTGAGCAGCTGAAAATCCTGGAACACAACGCCCATGGAACGGCGCAGGAACGGGATATCCCGGTTCTTGATGCCCACCAGATCATAGCCGCAGGCAGAACCTTCCCCTTTAAGGAGGCGGTTCTCGGCCGTGACCGTACGGATGATGGACGTCTTGCCGGATCCTACCTTACCTACGATGTACACGAAGTCCCCCGGCTGGATGTCCATGTCCAGAGAGTAGATGACGACCGTTTCACCGTTGAGGATGTCTGCGTTATGAAAGTGTATGAGCGGCTGCTGCATGGCGAGAAAATCATTGATCAAGCAAAGATAATCAGAATTTTTTAGTAATTTTGTAGAATGATGGAAAAGATGAAAAAACTCATTCCTGCCGTCGCTGCCGCGCTCCTTTTCCAAGTCGGAGCCGACGCTCAGAACTGGCAGCAGGTTCACAAATTATATCACGCCGGTATGTATTCGGAAGCCGTCCGCCTGGTAGGCAACGCCCAGGGCCAGGACGCCGACGCCTACCGCGCCCTCTGCGCACTTGGAATGCGGGCCGATAACGCCCAGACCCTCGCCCTGGCCTTCGTGGGCCGCAACGGCGAACACGTGCTCGCCCCGCAGGTCCGCTTCGGCCTCGGCCAGCTCCTGTTCGACCAAGGCGCCTACGAAGAAGCCTTAAAGCAGTTCGAAAAATGCAAGGGCCTGTACCCCGACCAGGAAGCCGAACGCCTCTACAAGATGGGCTTCAGCGCCTACTCAATAGGTGAGTGGGACTTCGCAGCTACCTTCCTCGCCAAGGTGAAAGGCCAGCCCTACGAGGCTCCCGCGCAGTACACCCTCGGCTACATGGACTATGCCCGGCGCTACTTCAAGGATGCCATCGGCCACCTCCAAACGGCAGCGAAGGACCCCCGCTTCAAAGCCCTGTCCCAGTACTACATCCTGGAATGCCGCTTCAACCTGGAAGACTACGACTATGTCGTGGAGCACGGGGAGGAGATCTACGCCATCGCCCCCGACGACCGCAAGCCCCACCTCGCCCGTATCCTCGGTGAATCCCACCTGATCCTGGGCAACGTCGAGGAAGCCGGCAAGTACTACAGCCTGGACCGCAACGACGCCCCCACCCGCAGCGACCGCTTCTACGCCGGAGAAATCAACTACCTCCAGCAGAACTGGTCCGAAGCCGTGAACCAGTTCACCCGGATGGGAGAACGCAGGGACTCTCTCGGCCAAATCGCCTCCTATCAGCTGGCCTACAGCTACATCCGCCTCAAGAACAAGGTAGCCGCCATGACCGCCTTCAAGGAAGCCGCGGACCTGTCCTACTCGGCCACCATCCAGGAGGATGCCTATTACAACTACGCCAAACTGGCCTTCGACCTGGGCCGCGACACCGCCCCCTTCCAGGAGTACCTGAACCGCTACGGCACCGTCAAGGGAGACCAGATCTACTCCTACATGGCCATGGCCGCCCTGCAGAACCATGACTACGAAGGCGCCGTGGACGCCTACGACCATATCGACGAACTGGACCCCCGCCAGAAGTCCAACTACATGAAGGCCTACTTCCTGCGCGCCCGTCAGCTGATGGAAGCCGGCTCCTGGCGCGGCGCCGTCCAGCCCCTGAAGGCCGCCGCCTACTACAGCGACCGCAAGGACGGGTTCAACCAGATCAGCCGCTACTACCTGGCCGAAGCCTTCTACCGCGACGGCAAGTACGCCGACGCCCGCGCCATCCTCACGGAACTCTATAACCTGTCGGCCCTGCCTTATCGGCCCGAAGGAGGCCTCATCCCTTACCAGCTGGCCTATACCTATTTCAAAGAGGCCGATTATGAGCACGCCCTCCGCTGGTTCACCACCTACGCAGAGACCCGCAATCCGCTGCAGGGGGCCGATGCCCTCACGCGCATAGGCGACTGCTACTTCTTCCGGGGAGACTACGCCACCGCCGTGAAAGCCTACGAGGACCAGATGGCCGAGTACCCCGACGCCCAGAACCTCTACCCGCGCCTCCGCGCCGGCGTAGCCTGCGGCCTGCTGGGAGACAACGCCAAGAAAGTCCACCTGCTGGTACCGGCCTCCACCGCCAGCCCGGACGCCCCCTACTACGGAGAAGCCCTCTATGAACTCGGCCGCGGCTATGTGGCCCTCAAGAAGGAAGACGCCGCCGTCCGGACCTTCAGCACGCTGCGCAGCACGACGCGTGACTCCTCCCTGGTGGCCCACTCGCTGCTGGAACTGGGCATGATCGCCCGCAATGCCGGCCGGGCCGAAGACGCCCTCGACTGCTACAAGGAAGTGGTCGCGCAGGGCGGTGAATACGCCGAGGACGCCCTCCTCGCCATCGAAGCCATCTACCGCACGCAGAAAGATCCCGACGCCTACCTGGCGTACGTAAACAGCCTGGGCCAGGCCGCCAACCGCACCGAAGCCCAGAAAGAAGAAGTCTATTTCTCCAGCGCCGAGCAGCTCTACCTGGCCGAGGACTACGCAAAGGCCCAGGCCACGCTGCTGACGTATCTTGAAAAATACCCGCAGGCCACCTACGGCTCCAAGGCCCGCTTCTACCTGGCCGAATGCTACCGTTTCACCGGCAACAAGGAGCTCGCCTGCGACGCCTATGAGCAGGCCCTGAACGAAGGCCTCGAAGGCGCTCTCGCCGAAGGCGCGACCCTCCAGCTGGCCTCCCTGAACTACGCCCTCGGCAATTATGCCGATGCCTACCGCGCCTACCTCCGCCTCAAGGGCAGCGCCCAGATGGAGCAGAACCGCAAGGCGGCTGCCATCGGCCTGATGCGCAGCTCTTTCCGTGCCCGCGAGTGGGCCGACGCCATCGCCGACTCCCGCCTGGTGCTGGACAGCTTCAAGGCCGATAAGGACCTCCAGCGCGAGGCCCGCTACGTGAACGCGAAGTCCCTGATGAGCACCAGCCGCCGCGCCGAAGCCCTGGAGCAGTTCAAGCTGCTGGCCAAGGAGCCCGCCACCGACGAAGGCGCCGAGGCAGCCTACATCCTCATCCAGGACCGTTTCGACCGGGCCGATTTCGCCGCCGTCCAGAGCCAGGTCTATGCCTTCGCCGAGAAGGCCGGCAACCAGAGCTACTGGCTGGCCAAGGCGTTCATCGTGCTGGGAGACACCTTTGCCGAGCAGGACAACATGAGCCAGGCCCGCGCTACGTTTGAAAGCATCAAGTCCGGTTATACCTCGACCGGTGACCAGGATGACGTCCTGGACCAGGTGGAGATGAGACTGAAGAAACTTTAGCAAGTATGAAAAGAACCCTCATATCGGCCGCCTGCCTCTTTGTGGCGGCGTCCGCTTTCGCCCAGAACCTGAATCCCACCGTGGAGGTGACCAATGCCTATGCCCGCGAGGCGTCCGGCATCGAGAAGCCCTCCCAGCTGATGGAAGTGCCGGATTCGGTGCTGCGGTTTAACCTGGATTTCGAATACGCCGTGAACGAGACACCCTACCGCGGTGCCTATGAGTTCAAGCCTTATCTGGTGCAGCTGCGGCCGCAGGCCCGTCCCGCCAAGGAAGGGACGCTGTATCTGCGCGCCGGCGCCGGCTATGCCTTCCACCCGGAAGTGACGGTGGTTTACACCCCGGTGAAGACGAAGAAGTTCCACCTGAACCTCTTCGGGGACCACTTCTCCTACATCGGCCCTTATCACGGAATTGCGCTGAACGGGGAGGGTCTCTATACCTCCGACGGCACCTTCTGGAAGGGGAAGGATGCGCGCAGCACGGTGGGGGCCGATGCCCTCCTGAACTGGCGCAGCGGCACGCTGAAAGCCGATCTCTTCTACCGGAACTACTCCATGGAAAAACCGGGCTGTGAGGCCATGACCCATCGCGTGCAGGGCTCGGTCCGGGTGCAGAATACCCCGGGCACGACGAAGGTGGACTATGACGTGAATACGCGCCTTTCCTACCTGCAGGATGCCGGCTATTTCGAGTTCCATACGATGTCGGCCGGCATGCTGGGGGCGCGGGTCTTCGGCAAGTATTTCCGCACGACGCTGCAGGTAGAGACGGTTTCGCAGATGGTGGACAACGCCGCGCTGTTCCATCTTACGTTGCCGCGTTACAGCTATAACGGCAAGCGCTTCTCCTTCATGGGCGGCGTCAAGCTGGCGTACATGCTGCGTTCGAGCAAGACCTTCATCCCGACGGATGCCTGGTATATTTTCCCGGACGTGCAGGCTTCGCTGGTCATCGCTCCGGAGAAGCTCGTGATGTATGCAGCCGTTACCGGCGGCAACGAGTTTGCTACCTGGGAATCCTTCCTGGAGCAGAACTCCTTCATCGACGAGTTCACCTGGAGGACGGATGTGAAGACGACCTATGTCCAGGCTGCCCTCGGCCTTCGCGGCAACATCGCCTCGCGCTTCTCTTACGACCTGGCCGGTGGCTACTCCTGGATGGGCAACATGTGGCTGTGGGGCGTCAATGCCGCTACGGGCGTTCCGGCGGTATGCTACGGCGGTCCCATCCATACGGCGTTCGCTTCCGTGACGCTGGGCTGGAACAACCACTTCCTCGATATCAAGGGCAACCTCAAATACGTTTATACGCTCAATAAGCCCACCGTGCGCACCGAGGGCGTGATTCCCTTCCTGCCGCAGGAGTTCAAGGGCGAAGGACACATCCTGTATAACTGGGGCGAGCGCATCAAGGCGGGCGTGACGGCTGAGGGCCGTTCGGCCCTGCGTTCTCCCGCGGGCAATCAGATCCCCGGCTACGTGGACATCGGCCTGCACGGCAAGTTCCAGATGACGCCTTCCGTGGGCCTGTGGGCCAAGGTCGGCAACCTGCTGAACCAGCCCGTCCAGCGGGTCCCGTTCTATTCCGAAAAGGGGGTCTATTTCACCATCGGCGCGAGCCTGAATCTGTAGCGCTGGACGTTTGCTTTTTTGTCTGTTTTTTCCTATCTTTGTATGTTTAAGGGAAAGCCCTGAACCGATAGGAAAAAACAGACAAAAAATATGATAGAAAACGAGCAGATGAAAGCGGCCGAAGAGCAGTATTCGGCCAGTAGTATTCAGGTTTTGGAAGGCCTCGAGGCTGTGCGCAAGCGCCCTTCCATGTACATCGGCGATATCGGCGAGCGTGGCCTGCACCATCTGGTGTACGAAGTGGTCGATAACTGTATCGACGAAGCCATGGCCGGTTTCTGCACCGACGTGGACGTAAAGATTCTGGAAGACAATTCCATCAGCGTTAAGGATAATGGCCGTGGTATCCCTACGGGTATGCACGAGAAAGAGCACCGCAGCGCCCTGGAAGTGGTACTGACCGTGCTGCACGCCGGCGGTAAGTTCGATAAGAACAGCTACAAGGTGTCCGGCGGTCTGCACGGCGTGGGTGTTTCCTGCGTGAACGCCCTGTCCGACGCCCTCACCGCAGAGATCCACCGCGAGGGCAAGATTTTCGTTCAGAAATACTCCAAGGGTAAGCCCATCACACAGGTAGAAGTGGTCGGAGAGTCCAACGACACCGGTACCACCATCACCTTCCACCCGGATGCCACCATCTTTACGCAGACTACCATCTACAAGTACGACACCCTGGCCAACCGCCTCCGTGAGCTTGCCTACTTGAACAAGGGTATCCGCATCACCCTCACCGATCTCCGCGAAAAAGTGGACGAATTCGTCACCGGAGAAGACGGCGAGCGCAAGGCTACCGGCAACCAGGTGTACCGCAGCGAGGTTTTCCACAGCGTGGAAGGCCTGAAAGAATTCATCGACTATCTGGACGCCGGAGCCCCGAAGCTCATCCCCGAGCCCATCACGGTGGCCTCCGACAAGGTGATTCCCATCGATATCGCCCTCCAGTACAACACCGGCTATAGTGAGCGCATTTATTCATACGTAAACAACATTCACACGATCGAAGGTGGTACCCACCTGCAGGGCTTCAAGATGGGCCTGTCCCGTTCCCTGAAGAACTACGCAGAGAAGAACAACCTTCTGTCCAAGTTCAAGGGAGAACTGAGCCCGGAAGACTTCCGTGAAGGCCTGACCGCCGTAATCTCTGTAAAGGTGGCCGAGCCTCAGTTCGAAGGTCAGACCAAGACCAAGCTGGGTAACCCGGAGGCTACCTCGGCCGTTTCCCAGGCCACTGCCGCCGCCATGGACCAGTACCTGGAGGAGCACCCGAAGGAGGCCAAGACCATCGTGGAGAAGATCGTGCTGGCCGCTACGGCCCGCGCCGCAGCCCGCAGGGCCCGCGAGATGGTGCAGCGCAAGACCCCGATGGGCGGCGCCGGCATGCCCGGCAAACTGGCCGACTGCTCCGACCACGATCCCGAGAAGTGCGAACTCTTCCTGGTAGAGGGTGACTCCGCAGGCGGTACGGCCAAGCAGGGCCGTGACCGTCGCATCCAGGCCATCCTCCCGCTGCGTGGTAAGATCCTGAACGTGGAGAAAGCCGCCCAGGACCGTGCCTTCGAGAGCCAGGAAGTCCGTAACATCTACACCGCTCTGGGCGTTACTGTCGCCCAGGAGGACGAAACCGGCGAGAAACACATGGACCTTAGCAAGCTCCGTTATCACAAGGTGATCATCATGACGGATGCTGATGTCGATGGTTCCCACATCGCCTGCCTCATTCTCACCTTCTTCTTCCGTTACATGTTCGACCTCATCAAGAACGGCTACGTGTATCTGGCTACGCCTCCGCTTTACCTGGTCAAGAAGGGTAAGGAAGAGCGCTACTGCTGGACCGACGCCCAGCGTGAGGCCGCTACCGCCGAACTGGGCCGTGGCACGGATAAAGGTGTGACCGTACAGCGTTACAAAGGTCTGGGTGAAATGTCGGACACGCAGCTGTGGGAGACCACCATGGACCCTGCCCGCCGCGTACTGCGCCAGATTACCATTGAGAACGCCGCCGATGCGGAACGTACTTTCTCCATGCTGATGGGTGACGATGTTCCGCCGCGCCGCGCTTTCATCGAAGAAAATGCCCATTATGCCAACATCGACGCCTAGAATACCCCGGAAGTTCATTCCGTTGATTTTTGTTTTCGCAGTCCTGGTGCTTCTCATGCCCAGGACCGCGAAATTCAATTATGACTATAAGAAAGGAAGCCCCTGGCCTTACGAGACCCTGATCTCCCAGTTCGACTTTCCCATCCTGAAAACCGAGGAACAGATCCAGCAGGAGCGGGAAGAGGGCGGCTCCCTCATCATCCCTTACTACCGGTTCTCCTCCGAGGTCACCACTTCGGTGATCAAGAACATCCAGGGACTGGATCTGGGGGCGTACAATTCCCTTCGGCCCGCCGTCGTCACGCGGCTATCGGCCATCTACTCGAAGGGTGTCATCTCCGACGCACATGTCCGCGGAGAGCATGGGGCCCGCGTTTCGGAGAACCTCATCGTCATCCAGCGGGACAAGCGCGCCTCGACGTGCCCCCGGTCGGAGGTGTACAAGGTGTCCGATGCGAAGGACCAGCTGGTATCGGCCCTGGCCTCCTCTTATCCTTCGGTGAACCTCGATTCCCTGTTCCGCCGGTCGGGCGTTTACAGCGGCATCATCCCCAACCTGGTGTACGATGCCTCCATGACCAACCTCTCCCACGTGGAGTCCAGCGAGTACATTTCCCCTACGCTGGGCTACGTGAAGGCCGAGGAAAAAATCGTTTCCCACGGGGAGATCGTTACGGCCGAAATCGCCCAGGTGCTGGACAGCTACAAGGAAGAGTACAATAACGTATTCGGTTACGGCGGTCCCCGCATCCTGCTGTATCTGGGCAATGGGCTCATCGCGCTGTTGCTGGTGACGCTGCTGTATTTTTGCATCCTGTTTGCCAAGCCGTCCGTGTTTGAAACCGGCCACAGGTACTACTATCTGCTGTTCCTGTTCCTGCTTTCCACGGTCATCACCTGTGTGATAGAGCGGGTGGCGCCCACGGTGCTGTATCTCCTCCCTTATCCGGTGGTCGCCCTGTATCTGCAGGCCTTCTTCCGCAACAGGGTGGTGATGCCGTTCTACTTCGTGCTGCTGTTGCCGGTGCTCATTTTCTGCGGTAACGGCATGGAGCTCTTCGTGATGTTCCTCACGGCCGGTATGGTCACCATCTATACGTTCGGCTTCCTGAACAAGGGCTGGCTGCAGTTCCTGAATGCTGGAATCATCTTCGGCGTGGAACTGGGCGTGTTCCTGGGCTTCCGCCTTATCGACGCGGGCAGCACCTCCCTGTGGTGGCTGCAGCTGCTGCAGGTCTTCGTGGGCGCCATGCTCACCGTGGCCCTGTATCCGCTGGTCTATCTCTTCGAGAAGATGTTCAACCTCGTGTCCATCACGCGCCTGATCGAACTGGCCGATACGAACAACCCGCTGCTGCAGGAACTGTCGGCCAAGGCGCCCGGCACCTTCCAGCACAGCCTGCAGGTGATGAACATGGTGGATGCTGTAGGCCGCGCCACGGACGCCAATGTGCCGCTGCTGCGCTGCGCCGCCCTGTACCATGACCTCGGCAAGATGCAGAACCCGCTCTGCTTCATCGAGAACGAGACATCCAGCCCCGGCGCCGCCAAGTACCACGAGGGCAAGACCCCCCGCGAGAGCGCCCAGGACATCATCCGCCACGTGGACGACGGCCTGGCCCTGGCCGATGAACACCGCCTGCCCCGGGAAATCAAGGCGTTCATCCAGTCCCACCATGGCACGACGGCCACCAACTACTTCCTGAACCAGTACCTTAATAATGGTGGGGATCCGGAAGACGTGGCCGATTTCTACTACCATGGCCAGAAACCTTCCACCAAGGAGGAAGTGATCCTGATGGTGTGCGACTCCATCGAGGCGGCTTCCCGTACTTTGAAGGAGTTTACGCCGGAAGCCTACGACAAGTTCGTGGAGAGCATCGTCGCCAGCAAGGAAAAGGCGGGCCAGTTCGAAGATGCGGACATCACCCTGCACGATCTGAACCTGATGAAAGACGTGCTCAAGACGTATATGCAGCAGATTTATCACGGTCGTGTCGCTTATCCCAAGCGCAGGCGTTGATTCTTCCGTGAATTTTTCGTAACTTTGCGGCCCTTTTTGGAAATATATTACAAACAGATACTATGAAAGTTAGCAACAAGAAGGCTGATGCACTTAATTATCAGCTCACCATTGAAATCGCGGCAGCGGATTATGCAGAGCCGCTTCGTAAGCGCCTCAACGATTACCGCCGCAAGGCCGACGTGAAAGGTTTCCGTCGCGGCATGGCCCCTATGGGCCTGATCCAGCGCATGTACGGCGATCAGTGCCTGTACGAGAGCGTGAACGCCCTGGTAGGCGAGTCCCTGGACAACTTCATCAACAAGGAGAAGATCCGCATCGTCGGAGAGCCCATGCCCGCCGAGGATCAGCCCCAGCTCAACTGGGTGGCCGGCAACGACTTCACCTTCAAGTTCGACATCGCCCAGACCCCGGAAATCAACTTCGAGGTAAACAAGGAAGACAAGATCGTTTACTACGATATCAACATCACCGCCGCCGAGAAGAAGCAGGGCCGCGAACAGCTGCTCCAGCAGTACGGCTCCCTGCAGGAAGGCAAGAAGGCCGGTGAGAACGACTACATCATCGCCGACATCGAGAACGAGGGTCACAAGGCCGAGGGTGTGTACGTGAGCGTCGCCAACGTGGCTGAGGAAGCCCGCGGCGCCTTCATCGGCAAGAAAGCCGGCGACAAGTTCGAACTGGACGTGAACGCCGCCTTCACCAACGAGACCGACCGTGCCGCCATGCTGAAGGTGGAGAAGTCCCAGCTGGCTTCCCTGAACCCCATGTTCAACTTCACCGTCGTGAACGTGAAGACCTTCGTGGCCGCCGAGGAAAACCAGGAGACCTACAACAAGATCTTCGGCGAGGGTGTGGTGACCACTCCCGAGCAGTTCGAGGAGAAGGTGACCGAGCGCATCAAGGCTTCCCACGAGCAGGACGCCAACTACCGTTTCGGCGCCGATGTCCGCAAGTACTTCGTGGAGAAGGCCGCCCTGGAACTCCCTGAGGCCTTCCTGAAGCGTTGGCTGGTGTATGCCAACGACGGCAAGTTCACCGCCGAGCAGGTAGAGAAGGAATTCCCTGCCTTCATCGAGGACTTCAAGTGGCAGCTCGTCCGTGGCTACCTCATGCAGAAGTTCAACCTGAAGGTGACCAAGGAGGATGTCCTCGCCGCCGCCAAGTCCTTCGTGGCTTACCAGTACGCCATGTACGGTATGGCCGGTGTTCCCCAGAACCTCATCGATTCTTCCGCCGAGAACATGCTCCAGGATCAGAATCAGTACCGCCGCCTGGAAGAGCAGTGCGAAGACAACATCGCCATTGCCAAGGTCCGCGAGGAGGTTACTCTGAACAACAAGAAGATCTCTTTGGAAAAATTCAACGAACTCAAATAGCGTCATGCCCGGCTCCGACCGGGCATCTCATTCCTATGACAGAATTCGAAAAATTTGCATTGAAGGGGAGGGGCATCAGTTCGATGACCCTCTCTCGTTATACGTCGGTCGTGGACGGGTACATCAACCCGACGATCACGGAAGAGCGTCAGCTCAACGTGGCCCAGATGGACGTATTCAGCCGCCTGATGATGGACCGCATCATTTTCCTGGGCGTGCCCATCGACGATGACGTGGCCAACATCATCCAGGCCCAGCTGCTGTTCCTGGCAGCCAAGGACCCGGGTGCCGACATCACCATGTACCTGAACACCCCCGGTGGCCAGGTGCATTCCGGTCTCGCTATCTACGACACCATGCAGCTGGTCCAGCCCGACGTGGCCACCGTCTGCACGGGCATGGCCGCCTCCATGGGCTCCGTGCTCCTGTGCGCCGGCCAGAAGGGGAAGCGATCGGCCCTCCCTCATTCGCGTGTGCTCATCCATCAGCCGCTGGGCGGTGCGCAGGGCCAGGCTACGGAGATCCTCATCGCCGCCAAGGAGATCGAGAAGACCCGCACCGAGCTCTTCAACATCATCGCCGAGCATAGCGGCCAGCCTTACGAGAAGGTTGCGGCCGACGGCGAGCGCGACTACTGGATGACCGCCCAGGAGGCCCTGGAATACGGTATGGTGGACGAAATCCTTCGCAAGAGAGTCAAGTAGCATGCCGAAGAAAGGAAACCATTGCATGTTCTGCGGCCGCAGCGAGGCCGAGGTTCCCTACATGCTCAAGGGCCTGGAAGGGTATATCTGCTCGGACTGCGCCAAGCTGGCCGCTCAGTATGTGTCGGAGCTGGAGGGAGAGCCTGCTCATAAGGGTGGCCCCGCGCCTAAGCTGGGCAAAGCCCCGAAGCCGGCCGAGATCAAGGCCTATCTGGATCAGTATGTGATCGGTCAGGACCGCGCCAAGAAGGTGCTGGCCGTAGCTGTCTATAACCATTACAAGCGTGTTCAGCACAATCTGCTGGACAAGCCGGACGACGGGGTAGAGCTGGAGAAGAGCAATATCCTACTGGTCGGCCCTACCGGTACCGGTAAGACGCTGCTGGCCCGTTCCATCGCCAAGCTCCTGGATGTGCCGTTCACGATTGTGGACGCTACTGTGCTTACGGAAGCCGGTTATGTGGGCGAAGACGTGGAGAGCATCCTCACGCGCCTTCTGCAGGAGGCCGATTTCGACCAGGTCAAGGCCGAGCGCGGCATCGTGTTCATCGACGAGATCGACAAGATTGCCCGCAAGAGCGACAATCCCTCGATCACCCGCGACGTTTCCGGCGAAGGTGTGCAGCAGGCTATGCTCAAACTCCTGGAAGGCAGTATCGTGAACGTTCCGCCGAAGGGTGGCCGCAAGCACCCGGAGCAGGAGTTCATCCATGTGAATACGCAGAACATCCTGTTCATCTGCGGCGGCGCCTTCGAGGGCATCGAGCGCCACATCGCCCGTCGCAAGAATACGCAGATCATCGGCTTTGGGGCCGAGGAGAAGCAGCGTATCGATAAGGACAATCTGCTGGAGTATGTGGACGCCATGGACCTGCGCGCTTACGGTCTCATTCCGGAGATCGTCGGCCGTCTGCCTGTCGTCACTTACCTGGACCAGCTGGACCGCGATTCCCTGAAGCGCATCCTCACCGAGCCCAAGAACGCCCTCCTGAAGCAGTACGAGAAGATGTTCGAGCTGGACGGCATCAAGCTGGAGATCGACCCTGAGGTGCTGGATCTGATCGTGGATACTTCCATCAAGAACAAGCTGGGCGCCCGCGGCCTCCGCAGCATCTGCGAAAAGCTGATGGCCGACGCCATGTTCGAGGCCCCTTCCTCCAAGAAGAAGACCTTCCACCTGACTTTGGATTACGCCAAGAGCCGCCTGTAGCTCTGGATAGAAATAATGTTTAAGAGACCGTCATCGTGGCGGTCTCTTTTTTTCTTCCCACACCACCGTTAAAGCACATTTTCGCCCTTCTACCCCACTTTCTGTGCTTTACCCCCCCCCCCTTCTTGTCCCCCTCTAAAGCCCGTTTTCCGCCGTACAACCAAATTTCTTTTCTTTACCCA
>JAEEGK010020881.1_pt1 | contig 13880 bp, 11 predicted proteins | sample 8958771 | NCBI WGS metagenome assembly JAEEGK01 (sample SAMN16246547, study PRJNA631951) | gut metagenome | biome: gut microbiome; feature: rumen; material: SC-attached | host: Bos | place: Iran: Karaj | collected 2018-10 | reverse complement strand
AGAGATTTTTTGCAATAAAAAAACTCCTAATTACTTAGGAGTTAATTATGCCCAGAGTCGGAATCGAACCAACGACATAAGGATTTTCAGTCCTCCGCTCTACCAACTGAGCTACCTGGGCTTTTCTCTCGGCCAGTCGGCATCTGCCGGCGACCGGGATCGAACCGGTACGAGTATCACTACTCACGGGATTTTAAGTCCCGGGCGTCTGCCAGTTCCGCCACGCCGGCCCGTCGGGGGGAAAATGGGCGGAGGTGGATTCGAACCACCGAAGCGTTCCGCAGCAGATTTACAGTCTGTCCCCTTTGGCCACTCGGGAATCCGCCCGTATTGCCCCGACGAGCATTAAAGATATCACAGCATTTAGAAAAATGCAAGCAGTTTTTTTAGCTTATTTTACATGCCAGACAGGCTCTTTCAGAAGGACCTTGTTGAAGGCTTCGAGTTCGTCTTCCATGCTCTTTCCGGCGTAGGTGCCGTTCTGAAGCTGATCCGCGACCAGTTCTTTTGCTTTCTTCCAGCTTTCCACTTCGGAGCCGGGGATGATCGGGAAGTACAGCACGTCGTTCTGCTGGGCGGCGGCATAGTCGCCGAGCGCGTCGCCGATCATCAGGATGTGGTCAGGCGCATAGTGACCGGAGTTGGCTTTCCGGATGCATTCGGCCTTGGTGCCGAGTTCCTGACCGGCGACTTCCGTCAGATATTTCAGGAGGTCGTGCTCTCCCCACTCGCGGACGATCGCTTCGTGCGGCGTTGCGGAGACGATGACGATGTCGGCGAACTCCATGAAGCGGCTGAAGGCTTCGCGGACGCCGGGGAAAGGCGTGACGCCGCGGACGATGCGGGCGATGTTCTCGTCCACTTCGCGGGACCAGGCGATCGTCTGAAGCATGATGGGATCGGGGTCTTTGAGATCCTTCATGTACTCCTCAAGGCCGACCACGCTCAGGTTCTTGGTGGTGGCGACCCACTCCTTGAGAGGCGTGAGATCGGGACATTTGTAGCCGCGGGCCTTGGCTTCGGGACGTTCGGCCAGAAGTTCAAGCGTACGGATGACTGCCGGAAAACGGTTGGCGCCGCGAGTCGTGGAATAGAGGTTCACGAATTCGGCAGCTTCCCGGGCATAGCGGGAAACGCTCTGCAGGTTCCAGCGGTTCACGGTCGCCGGGCAGAAGCATTCCTTGTGTTTCAGCTCCATGTTGTCAAACACGCAGCCGTCCGAGTCCACACAGATCAGGAAATCATGCTTGCGGTTCATGTCGATTAAAATGTCCTTCATTCGTTACCTCCAGTTGTTTGATACCTTTATCGTTTTTTTGCTTTCATGGCTTTACAGGGCCATTTTCGGGCCTTTCAGAGGCTCTTTTGCTCTGTCACCCTTTGGATGTGCTTTGATCCGCCCCAAGCGACTTAATTCTCTTCCTGCTTCCTGATCTGCTGGAAAGCGGCGTTTACGTGCCGCTTGATGTTGGCCGAGATGAACGGGCTCGCGCGGTCCAGCACCTCTTCCATTGAAAGTTCCAGTGTTTCCAGTTTTTCCGGATGCGCCCGGAGATCCCGGATGAAGTCGCTTTCGTCCTTGCCGGGACGGTTCACGCAGCCGATGACCACTTTGGATGCGGCTTCATTTTTCATCATGTCGCATACCCGGTCCTTGAGGGAGAAGCAGTCCGTCTTCAGGCCGCTCGCGTCGAACCAGTTCAGGATGCCTCCGCTCTTCAGGACGTAGGATTCGTCAGGCGTATCCACACGGCGGATGGTGATCTCGTCGCGAAGCGCGCCGCTCACGGCTTCGATGCAATGCGTTCCCGTAATCGGAAGCTGGAAGGTGAAGACGCCGTTCCCGCTCTTCTCTCCGGCAAATATGCCGTCCATATAAAGAGCCACTGTCTTCTGGTTCGACAGCACCTTGACTTCGGTCACCTCTTCCGCGCGGTTCACATAACGCCGCCCGCAGACATGAACGAAAGGCTCTTCGGACCAGTGTGCTTTGTACAGGTAGAAGGCATCCTTTTTGAGCTTCCTGTCGAAGGTCACGAGGCCTTTCTGATTGATGCCTTTCATGCCGCCTTCGTCGCGCGCATCGGCCGCGAAATCGAACATGTTCCAGGCATACGTACACCAGAGCCATGGGCGTTCTTCGATCAGTTTCAGAATGTGCTCGTGGTAAACGAGCTGGTATTCTTCGGTGTAATCGCCCCGCTTCGGCGTGCTCGCATGGAAGGCCGGGTTGGTGTCGCAGCCATACTCTGAAAAGCCGATGGGCACGTCCGGATTCTTCCGGTGGAAGTCGTCAAAGAAGCGGTCGTTGTCTCCGAGTTCTCCCACGTACCAGCCGAAGTAAATGTTGTACGCGACGGCGTCCGGCACGCGGATCAAGGGATCCGTGACCTCCAGCATCATGACATTTGCCATGACCGTGGGGCGCGAGGGATCCATCGCCTTCACGAGGCGGTTGAGCTCGTCGTGGTTCTCGCGGAGATAATCCGTAATGCCGCTCATGGTGATCTCGTTAGAGAGGCCCCAGACGGCGATGGACGGATGATTCCGGCACTGGGTGATAAGCTCCCGCATCTGGGAAAATGTATTCTCCCTGCCCTTCGCCATATGCGCGGAAATGTACGGGATCTCGGCCCAGGCGATAAGGCCGTAACGGTCGCACAGATCGTAAAAATACTGATCGTGCTGGTAATGTGCAAGGCGGACGGAGTTTGCGCCGATCTCGCGGATCAGCGCCATGTCCTCGTCATGCTCTTTCTTCGTGAGGGCATTCCCGAGGCCCTGACGGTCCTGGTGGCGGGAAACGCCGCGGAGAGGATAAGGCCTTCCGTTCAGGAGGAAGCCTTTCTCCGGGTCGATCGCGACGGTGCGGCAGCCGAAGCTGGTCTGCACCTGGTCTTCCATGTGTCCGTCCTCATCAATGAGAACAGCCGTGGCTTCATAGAGGTACGGATCATTGAGGCCGTCCCAGAGATGTGCGTTTTCCAGGATGAATTCCGCGCAGCTCCTGCCGTTTTGGACAGGCACGCGCTGCTTCTGTCCGTCCACGGTGAAGAGGACGTATTTTCCGCCGGTCACTTCCGCCTCGACGACGACCTTATAGTCCGCTCCCAGACATTCGGTCTTCACCGAGATCCCGGGCGTACCGTCCTTCACAAGTTCAAAATGTGCCTTCGGAAGCAGGATCAGACGGACGCTTCGATAGAAGCCGCCGTAGAAAGTAAAGTCCGCCTGCTGGGGATAGACGCGGTCCGAGGGGCGGTTGTCTGCGACGATCGTCAGAAGTTCATCGCCCGAAACCACCGGGAGCGCACAGCGGAAGGTCGAATAGCCGCCGTCATGTGCGGCGATCAGCTTGCCGTCCAGCCAAACCTCACAAGAAGAATTGCAGCCGTTGATCTCCAGAAAGACCTTGCTCAGGTCGAGCGGCTTGAGCGGCAGGCGCTTTACGTAGACGCCCCGCGTCCGGCGGTAGTCGTTGCCGCCGTCCTGGCCGTCCAGCGCATTCCAGGTGTGCGGAAGATCCACGGTGTCCCAGTCTTCAGGAAAAACCTTCGGCACTTCTGCATCCAGGCGGAATGCCCAGTTCTGATTCAGATCAATGGTACGTCTCATGGCTTAGTCCAGGGCTTTGAGCTTCTCTTCCACTTGCTTCACTTTCTCCTGATCCAGCTGAAGCAGGAAAGCGAAGCGGCGGAAACTGATGTAACTGAAAAATGGATTTGCGGTCAGCATTTCCACCTTCTCCGGGAAATACTTCGCGATGATCTCGTGCGCGCGGCGGTTCGCGGAAAGGATGTCGCAGCGCGTGTCCAGATCCGGCTTTTTGTCCTGAAGGTCGCCCCAGAGGAGTTTCTTCTGGGACCAGATGTGCCCGAGGAACGCTACGCTCATGTCCAGCCATTTTTCCACGTCCGGATTCTCGTCGCCGGTCGTATGGTTCGCAAGTGCGAGGCCATGATCTCCGGTCACGAAAATGTGGCTTTCCATCGGGACGCCGGCTTCATGAAGTCTGAGCGCCATCTCAAGCGTACTGATGACCGGGACGGTTGCGTCCGGCTGGGTGGCGAACAGGAAGGCCGGCGGAGTGGTCTGATCCACATGATCGTACAAAGAAAGCGTCTTCACGGTACGGATGCTCAATTTATCGTCAAAAGCGCCGTAGCCGAGGATCATGGCGGAAGCCTTCTCTTCGGTGCGGATGTTCAGCGTGGCGGAGAGGTTCGCACCAGCGGAAAATCCCACTGTTGCGATCCTGAACGGATCGACGTGAAGTTCCTCCGCATGCGCGCGCAGATAACGCATGGCGCTCTTTGCGTCCTCGAGGGCACAGCCGAAGACTTCCTCTTCCGCTTTCGTCGGGCAGCCGGGCGTGTAATCGCCGGTCACCGAGTAGCGGAGCACGAAGGCATTGAAGCCCTTTGCGGCATAGGCCATGGCAATGGGATCGCCTTCCTTGTCTACACAGTGGCGGTAGGCGCCTCCTGGGAACACCAGGACCGCAGGCTTCGCCCACGATTCGGGCATGGTCACGCTGGGCTCATAGATGAAACCGGTCAGTGTGGCGCCATTGGGCTCAAGCTGTGTCTTCAGGATCTGCATGGTTATCTCCTGGTATCCCAGCGGCCGCACCAGACGAGGTCATTGGCCTTGCCCTGGAATGCGCTCTTGCCGGTGATCTTCTCGACGGCCGCGCGGATGTACTCGCGGGTCGGAGCGTACGCATTGACAAATGTCTTGAGCATCGGAAGGTCGTACAGGTGGTTGGTGTAGTTCAGCGAAACGCCGATGGTCGGCACTTCATGGACGAACCAGGGAAGCTCGGAAGAATGGGCGGCGGACCATTTGAGCCGCACGTTGTTCTCCTGCGCATAGCCCTTCATGTGGACGAACATGAAGACCACGTCGTATTTCTTTTTGAACTCTTCGACGGGCGGCGTGGCCATGATCCGGAAGGCGTTCGCCGGAGACATTTTCTCGCACTCCATCTCGTAGTAGTCTTCGTGGGCGTCGACGGTGAAGCCTGCGCGCTCGAGTTCTTCGATGACGATCTTCTTCGACGGATCGGGGCCGTTCAGGTTGCTGACCGGCGCGGATTCCACGTAGTACAGTGCGGCGCGCGGTCTCTTCGCGGGATCGATCGGAAGCACGTGCTGGGTGTCCTTCACGAGGGTCACGGCCTTGTCCGCAAGGACGGCTGCCGTCTCGTGATGCTCTTCAGAACCGACGATCGAGAGGCCTTCCTCGGACGGGAACACATAGTGATGCAGGTTCAGTTTCGCCTTCAGGCCGAGGATGCGGTGGATCGCGTCGGAAAGACGCTCTTCGGTGATGATGCCCTTCTTGTAGCCGTCCATCATGTAGCCGTAGTCTTCATCCGGATCGTTGAAGAACAGGAACATGTCGCAGCCCGCGGCGATGGTGCCGGGGACCTGGACGGAACGCGGGGCCGAGGTGGAAAGGCCTGCCATATGAGAGGCATCGGTGGTGATGAGACCGTTGAAGCCCAGGTGTTCACGGAGCACGCCGGTAACAAGTTCCGGAGACAGCGTCGCGGGCATGATCTCTTCGTCCGTCAGCGCGGGATTCAGTTTCTTCTGCCAGGCCGGCATGCAGATGTGGCCGACCATGACGCTCTCCACGCCTGCTTCAAACACGGCGCGGTAGACTTTGCCGAAGGACTCTTCCCACTCTTCGATGGACAGGTCGTTGCAGCCCATGACCAGGTGATGGTCGCGCTCTTCCACGCCGTCGCCCGGGAAATGCTTGCAGCAGCAGGCGATGCCGTGCTTGTGCGCGCCTTCCATGTAGGCCAGGGAATCCGCGATGATCTCGTCCGGGTCATTTCCGAAGGCACGATTGTTGACAATGGTGTTGCGCCAGTTGTAAACGACGTCCGTGATCGGAGCAAAGGTCCAGTTCACGCCGACCGCCTTGGCTTCTTCCGCAGCCTTGTCGGCCATGAGACAGGCAACCTCCGGGCCGCCTGCGCCCATAGCAGGGCCGGGCGCCAAAAGCGTTCCGCCCTTGATGGACTTCTCGGCGCCGGCTTCCAGATTGGCCGCGATCAGCACCGGGATCTTGCTGTGCTCCATGTAATATTTATTCTGATCGTACTGTTCCTTGAGGGAACCGCCCTGCCAGCGGATGCCACCCACATGGAAATGTTCGACCATCCGCTTGTACTGTTCCTCGCGGTGGTCCCAGTTCATGCAGATGAACAGCTGTCCGATCTTCTCTTCCAGGGTCATGGAAGCGAAGGTATCCTCGACCCACGCAAGTTGTTCTTCATTCAGATAAAACGGTTTCTTTGTCAGATCGACCATGGGATTCTCCTTATGTCGGTTATGATAAGGGCCGCCGGATCGGATGGATCAGGCGGCCCGTCGATAATCTTTACGCAGCAGCCCTTTCAGCTTTGAACTTCTGAGCGAGCGCGATACGCGCTTTTCTGGCCTTGGCCAGGGAGACTTTGTGGCGGTTTGCCTGGAAGACCAGGAAGCCGATGAAGACGAGCATGTTGATAACGGAGATCAGCGGATCGCTGAGTTCCAGAAGCGACAGACCGTATTTGAAGATCTGAAGCGTGAAAGCTGCAGTGATGATACCGACGGAAGAGTCGGTCCTCTCTCCGATGTATCCGCCGAGGATCATGACGAACATGTTCGCGGTAACGACGCCGTTACTGGTGTTGCCCAGATTAGCAGCCATCTGCGTCGTATAGGACACATCCAGAACACCCGCGATCGCAACCAGGCCGCCGGCCAGCGCATAGCACTCCACCGCATGGCGGAAAATGTTGATGCCGCTGTTGCGGGCGATCAGCTGGGAGCCCTGCACCGCCTTGGTCTCATAGCCCAGGCGTGTGTAGTTCATCAGAAGGAATACCAGCACGGCCATCACAACGACAACGAGGATCTGGAACCAGCTCTCGGTCAGAACCGTCATGCCTTCGACGCCGAACAGATTCAGGCCTTTGCCTCCGGACACAAGATACGGAACCACTTCCCAGATCAGCGCCATACCAACACCAAGCACCATGGGCGGCACCCGGAGTCCGATGAAGGCAATACCGGTCAGGAAACCGAACAGGAATCCGAAAGCGATGGCAAACAGGAGAAGCCAGAGTCCCGAGAGTCCCAGCGCCATGGCGATCAGGCCGCCGATGATGGTTCCGGCCATACGCTGCGCGCCGAGAGAAAGGTCGAAACGGCCTTCCTTCAGGTTGAAGGACAGCGCAAATGCGGTAACGGCTGCGATACCTGCGTTGCGGATAATGGTCTTGACGTCCAGCATCGTGGAGATCACATGCTTCTGTTTGAAGATCAGGCACAGAACTTCCATCAGCAGCCAGACGGCCACGGGGAAAGCTACTGTAAACAGAATATCCAGGATCTTGCTGTGCTTTTTCATTTTTTCACCTCTGGTTTCTTTGCTCCCCCGGGAGCCGAAGCTCCCGGGAACAGAATGGTGTCAGTACGTTTTTCAGGATCAGTTGAGGCCCTTCAGGGACAGGAGTTTGTTAATGTCGGAAACTTCTTCCAGGAAGTTGTCCAGATCTTTCCAGGTGGTGCCTTCCTTGGCGAATTTCTCAAGCTGATCGGCGCTCAGAATGTAGAGTTCCGGAGTGGTGTTCAGCTTCTCCATCTTCGCATAGATGTCAGCGCCGTTGACGGCCCAGGAACGGACACCCAGGAAGACGCCCTTGCCATTTTCTTTCATCGCATCCGCACGGCCTTCGAAGGCATGTCTCAGCATGATGCACTTGGTGCCGACAGCGATGGAAAGGTCATTCAGAATCGCAGAGTTGAGAACGGTGTCTCCAGTGGAATCCTTGGTTTCGAAACCGGTCTTGGTCTGCTTTTCGATCTGGGCGGTGCCGACGATCTTGATGTCCTTGCCGCTGGCCTTCTCAACTTCGTCGATGGCGTTCGTGAACGCTGCAAAGGAGAACACGGCTGCGAAGATGTCATAGGTGCCGGACTGAAGAACAGGCGACAGAGCGGTCACGGCGTCAGCCGGGTTGCGGCCGGGATACAGATAGATGTGAACATCCGGGTTGCCGGTCTTGACTTCGCCGGGGTTCTGGTTGTTGACGAGATCCGCGATCGGTGCTTCATAGGTCAGGCCATAGACTTCCTGGAAGGCTTCCAGGACGCCGACTGCAGAGTAGAAATGGGAGGCAGCACCCTGTCCCTTGTCGCCGCCGACAGCAGCGCCTTCGAAAAGGATGACGGAGTGCGGCTGGCCATCCGACAAATACTCTTCGAACGCCTTCTTATAGGCATCACCGACAGCTTCCGGACCTGCGCCGCAGTGGCCGAGGTTGTAGGACAGGCCTGCGACATCTTCCACATACGCGGAGTTCTCAGTCACGAACCACATGCCCCATTCCTGAGCCTTGGTTGCGCCCTGAATGATGGCGTCACTGGAGGTGACCATGTTAATGAAGCCGTCGCAGCCGGCCGCATAGCACTGCTCCATGAAAGCAATCAGGCCGTTGGCGTCCGAGAGGGTCTCGGAAACGACAAATTCCCATCCGTAGGTCGGGGCGACAACCGTTTCAAGGTAGGTCTTGACGATCTCCCAGTTTTCACCGGTGTGACAGGTCGCGATACCTATTTTGTGCTTCTTGTTGGTGTTGTCACCGTTGTTGTTGCAGGCTGCCAGGCCGAGGACCATGACAAGTGCCAAAACGATAGCCAGAATCTTTTTCATTTTTTTCTCCTTTTTGAAAATGCTTTTTCTTTCCCTTATGTTTCAGCGGAAAACCCCGCGTAAAACCGTTTCTTAGCCCTCAGGAGCCGGAAGTCCTTTCGGACGGACCTGAGACAGCGTGACCAGTGCGAGGAACGCAACACCGCGAATGGCCTGGATGATCGTGGAATCTACCTGGAGCATCGTAAGTCCCTGATTCAGAACAATGACCGTCAGGGCACCAATGACACCGGAGTAGACGTAACTCTTGGAACCGCCGAAGATCGACATGCCGCCGAGAACCAGCGCAAGCATGCAGTCCATATTCAGGCTGGTCAGTGTGCTCGTTCCGACCGAACCACCGCGGACTACTGCGACCAGCGCACCGATACCACATCCGACGCCGGCAATGATGAAGGCGATCAGAAGGTACTTTTTCTTACTGATGCCCGTCTGTTCTGCACAGAGGTTGTTGGTGCCGATGAAGCGGAGCGAACGGCCGATGTCTGTGAAATGGAACAGGACGACGCAGATGAGGAAGAACACGCCAAAGGCGATGTACATGAATCCGCCCTTTTCCAGACTCTGTGAAAGAGCGGTCGGGATCGACACGGTCGATCCGCCGAGGATCGCCTGCTGCAGTGCTGAGAACATGGTCATCATGACGATCGTGACGTACATGACTCTGACGCCCAGTGCCGTGGAAAGGAGGGCGGAAGCCGCCATCAGGACCGCACCGATGAGGACAGCAGAGACCATCATGAGAACGAGGGATCCGGTCGCGTTGTAGATCATGACGGAAAGCGTCGCGGTCAGAACCGTTGTCGCACCCAGCGAAAGGCTGACGTTGCCTGAAGCGAAAATGAACGCGCCGCCGGTAGAAACGATCGCAACGACCAGGGCCTGGTTCACGATGATCTTCAGACTGGTTCCGGTGACCAGACGTCCGTTGGTAGCGATTGCGAAGACTCCGACAAGAATGAGAAGGAGTCCTACGGGCATCAGCTGGCTGAACAGACGGCTTTCCAGAATCTTCTTGATGGGATTGGCTTTTTTCTTGTTTTTCATCTCGAAAAGCCTCCTTAAATCATGTAATCGATGAGAGAACTCTCGGTCGGGTTCTCTTGACGAAAAACTTCGCGGGTCACCTGGCCGTCCTTCATGATGAGGATGCGGTCGCACATACCGATGAGTTCCTGAAGCTCTTCGGAGATCAGAAGGATCGCCTTGCCGGCTTTCTTCATCTCGGTGAAGAGTTTGTACATGGAAGCCTTGACGCCGACGTCGATACCGCGGGTCGGGCAGTCCAGGATCAGGATCTCCGCGTCGGAAGCGACCCATTTGCCGAAGACGACCTTCTGCTTGTTGCCGCCCGAAAGCGTGTTGACCATATAGTTCTTGCCGGCGCATTTGATCTGCAGCTCCGCGATCTGTTTGTCGACGTATCTCTTCTCTTTGCCGAAGGAGATGATGTTCGCGAACAGCCTGTTGAGCTTGTAGCCGGTAGAGGCGATGTTCTCCGCGATCGTGCCGGAAAGTCCGAGGGACTCCGTGTCTCGATTCTTTGAAACGTAAGCCATCTTGTGGTCGATCGCAACGCGCGGGGATTTGATGACAGTGCCGTCCGCGGTCTTCACGTCGCCGTCCAGCACCTTTTCAATGCCGAAGAGCGCCTTGCCGACCGTGTGCATGCCGCATTCGGACAGGCCGCCCATGCCGAGGATCTCGCCCTTGTGGAGCTCGAGATTCAGGCAGAGAAGGTCCTGAAGCGTCGTGACGTCCGTGGCCTTGAGAACGACTTCGTCGGAGTATCCTTCGTAATCGGAACGATAGTAGTCGCCTTTCAGTTCGCGGCCGACCATCATCTTGCGGATGCGGTTGGGCTCGTACTCGCTCTGATCCAGCGTGCCGATGATGACGCCGTCACGGAGGACCGTCAGCTTGTCGCAGTGCTCCATCATTTCGTCCAAGTCGTGGGAAATGAACATGACGGTCTTGTTCTCTTCACGCTGCTTGTCCATAACCTTGTACAGGAACTGGCGGCCTTCCAGGGAAAGCGCCGTCGAGGTCTCGTCCACGATCAGGATCTCGGGCTTCCAGTACATGCACTTCGCGATCTCGATGATCTTGCGCATCTGCATGTCCAGACGGCCGGTGCGGTCGCTGGCTCTGAATTCCTTGATGCCAAGTTCGTCCAGGAGCTCCTGCGCTTTCTGAGTCAGTTTTGCGCGGTTGATGAACGGTCCCATCTTGAACATTTTCTCGTGGCCGAGGAAAATGTTCTCCGCCACGGTAATGTTCGGGATGGTGCCCGCTTCCTGAACGATCATGCCGATTCCGTGTTCCTGGGCTTCCAGCATGGATGAGGGTTTCCAGGGCTCGCCTTTGTAGGTCATCTCGCCCTTTGTGGCCGGCTGCATGCCCGCGATGATGGAAGAAACGGTGGACTTGCCGCTGCCGTTCTCTCCGATCAGACCGTAGACATGGCCGCGTTCCAGCGAGAACGATACGTCGTTCAAAGCCACTGTCACGCCGAAGTTCTTATCCATGTGGAGGACTTCCAGGATCGTCTTCTGATCCGCCATGTGTGCTGCTCCTTCCTGAATCATTTTCTAAGATGATCCATGTCAATCTTGTAGTTTCTATTTTATCGTCAGATTGGACAATGTAAATTGCATCGTCTTTCCGCTTATATTGCAAATCGTCCAAGCCTAAACAGTCTCTCTGCATTCTCCCGGCAGATCTTTCTGTAGACGGTCTCGGAGATCTTTCCGGACAACAGCCAGAAGTCCAGCATCTGCCCCAGCGGGAACACGAATTCAGTGTTCAGAAGATCCGTGCCGTAATACAACCGGTCCTGAAACTCCGTGAGGAAGCGGAAGCCGTAGTCCGTGTCCCTCAGGATCGCATTGAGGCCTGAGATCGCTGACAGGTCTGCGTGCAGATTGGGATACTTTCGAAGCAGTTCGACCGCCCGTCCTTCCTCTTCCACTTTCCCGAAGGGGAATCCATTCAGCGCCGGCCCCGGAAGATTCGGATCGTAAGTGCCAAGCTCATACCAGAACGGCTGCGAGTGTCCGATGAAAATGGTTTCGGGATGCCTCTCGAGCGCTCCTTCCAGCCCGGGAAGGCCTTTCTCATCGATCACGCCATACAGGTTGGTTCCGTAGGGGCTGATGTGAAACAGGAAAGGAAGTCCCAACGCACCGCAGATGTCCAGCAGATGATCCACCCAAGGATCGTCAAAAGAGAGTTTCGTTCCGAACTCGCCGACGCCTTTCGCGCCTTCGGCTTTTGCTTCCTTCAGTTTCCTCACGACCTCGTCGGAGCCGTCGGGCTCTACGTTCACGAACCAGGAAAAATGTTCCGGATATCGCTCAGCCGTTTTGCGGGCTTCTTCGGAATCCATGCAGTCCGGCAGCATATTGGTTCCGTCCTGCACGGGCGAAGGCAGGATCACCGCGTGGCTGATGCCCAGCACCCTGTCCACTGCCATCCGCTCTTCCGCCGTGAAGAGGCTGCCGCCCGGCCTCCCCAGATGACAATGAATGTCCAGCCGTTCCACGGGCCTCTTGAAACCATATTTTCTCTTCTCTTCCATGGTGCACCTCACAATCAGGTGCCTTCAACTTACATCACCGCAGAAGCTCTGTGAATTGCAAAAACAACCGCTTTGCATTGCAAATCTTCCCGGCCGTATATGCAACGCCCTGATTTACAGAAAAGAGGCGCCTTGAAGGCGCCCCTTATATCCTTGAAAAACCATCTATTTCAATGCAAGTTGTGCGATCAGTTCCGCCACCCCGCAGCCTGCCATAACCAGAATGGGATTCCATTTCAGTCCCCGTAAACAGACCAGCGCGGCCAGGAACAGGATCAACGCGCGATATTGGAAATTGCCGAACACAAAAGAGATCGTTCCGTTCAGGAACAAAGTGGTGATCAGAATGCCAAGGCCTGCCGCAAAGATCATCGCCACGACTGCCGGGCGGAGCGACTTCAGAACCCCCTGCATCAGCGCCAGTTTCCGGTAACGCTGATAAAGCCACGCCAGAATCGTGACGAAAATACAGGAAGGAAGAATAAAGCCGACGGTCGCAACGACCGCGCCCGGAATCCCTGCGACCTGATTGCCTACAAATGTAGCCGCGTTGATGGCGATCGGTCCAGGGGTCATCTCGGCAATCGTCACAAGGTCCGCGAAACCCGCCTGACTAAGCCATGCATGTTTCGTGACGACCTGGTCCTGTATGAGCGGCATGGCCGCGTAGCCTCCACCGAAACTGAAAGCGCCGATCTGAAGGAACGCGAGGAAAAGATGAAGATAGGTCATGCCTTCTCGCCTCCCTTCCGTTTTTCCTGCAGAAAGGTCCTCAGGATGCCGAGCACCGCCACCGCAAGGATGATGAAGATCACATTGACCTTGAGGAAGTAGTTCACGACAAATGCCGCGATCATGACAGCAACATTGACCCAGTCCTTCGATTTCACAACGCCGGAGCCCATATCCCATACGACCGACATGATGACGGCGCTCACGCCCGATTTCATCCCTTTGAGAAGCGCCTGGACAGCAAAGAGGTCTTTGAATGCCTCATAGAAAAATGAGATGGCAGTTAATATCACAAAAGGCGGTATGACCGCGCCGAGCACACCGGCAAAGATTCCCGGGACCCCTGCCAGTTTGTATCCTACCACGATGGCGCCGTTCACGGCGATCGGTCCCGGCGAGGACTGCGCGATGGCAACCATGTCCAGCATTTCCTCGTCATCGATCCAATGCAGTTCATCCACGAACTTCTGCTTCAGGAGGGTCACGATCACATAACCCCCGCCGAACGTGAAAGCGCTCAGATAGAGTGTGGAAAGGAAAATTTTGAATAGCTTCCTTGTTTTATTCATAAATTTCTTTCTGGGCCGGCAGGTCACAGCGTGTTATGCATGCAATTTCTTGGAAAAACCATTGCATTTTTTGGGGAAGCCGTATTACAATAATTGCAACAAGTGCGAGGTGTCATATGACTTTCGACGTTCGTTACAGGGACTTTACGTTCAAGCACTCTTATTCGGAGAAGCCTGATCTCCGCGAAGACCGGTTCAGAGAACATTATCATACCACGTATGAGATGCTCTTCTTCGTGCAGGGTGACGCTGACTTTATGCTGCAGCACCGGCGGTACAAG
>JAEEGK010020880.1_pt1 | contig 13880 bp, 9 predicted proteins | sample 8958771 | NCBI WGS metagenome assembly JAEEGK01 (sample SAMN16246547, study PRJNA631951) | gut metagenome | biome: gut microbiome; feature: rumen; material: SC-attached | host: Bos | place: Iran: Karaj | collected 2018-10 | reverse complement strand
GCCAAAGAGGGCATTTTGCCTCCGCAATGGGGCTGGTATCCTGAGAAGTTGGATAAGTCGTATGATGCCGTCATCCTCGGAATGCACGCCCGCATCGACAATCCGGAATTGGTTCGTGCTCAGGAACTTGTCCTGAAGGTGTATTCCTATCCTGAATACCTTTACGAACAGAGCAAGGACAAGACGCGCATCGTCGTCGGTGGCAGCCACGGCAAGACGACCATCACCTCTATGATTCTGCACGTGCTGAAACAGGTCGGCATCGAAACGGATTTCATGGTGGGTGCACAATTGGAAGGCTTCGATGTAATGGTACGACTCAGCGAGACGGCGAAATACATGGTCATGGAAGGCGACGAATACCTCACATCGCCCATCGACCGCGTGCCGAAGTTCCACCACTATCATCCTCATATCGCAGTGATTAGCGGCATCGGCTGGGACCATGTCAACGTCTTCCCGACCTTCGACAACTACTTGGAGCAGTTCCGCATCTTTGTCCACACCATCGAGAAGGGTGGTTGCCTGATTTACGACCAGACCGATGTGGAAGCCGAGAAGATTGCCCAAGGTGCACAATGCCAGACTTTCGGTTATGGCGTGCATCCTTTTGAGAGTAACGGCATCAAGACGACCTTGCTCTTGCCCGATGGCAATAGGAGGGAAGTGGGCGTGTTTGGCAGCCACAACATGAAGAATATCAATGCGGCAAGGTTAGTTTGCAGGCAGTTGGGCGTGACTGATGAACAGTTCTACGAGGCCATTGCCACCTTCAAAGGTGCCGCAAGACGTTTGGAGCTCCTGTTCGACAATGGCGACAATTTCATCTTCCGCGACTTCGCCCATGCACCTTCAAAGGTAAACGCCAGCGTGAAGGCCTTGCGTGAGCAGTTCCCCGAAAAACATCTGATTGCTGTTTTTGAGTTGCACACTTACAGTAGCCTCAGCGAGGTCTTCATTGACCATTATCGCGATGCCTTGAAACTGGCCGACACCGCCATTGTCTTTTACGACCCGCACGCCGTGGCCATTAAGAAGTTGGAATTGATGCCCGACGAGCGCATCATCCAAGGCTTTGGCCGCGCCGATTTGAAGGTCGTGCACAATAAGGCAGAGTTGGTTGCCCTGTTGGAGAAAGGTCAAAAGAAGAAAGTTATTGGAGCATTTATGAGCAGCGGTGACTTTAATGGTTTGACTACGGATGATTTAAAGGTGTTGTATGTGTGATACTTAAGGCCTCGACAGGTATGTCATCCCCGCGTAGGGCAGGTGGGCAAATGCATGGGACCTATACCTGTTGATGCCATTCAAAATGGTCGTTGCTTCTTTCTGCCCATAGATCCCCGCTGTCCCACATGCCAGCGTTGGGATGACATGGGCAGAAAACTTAAAAATGAAACTTCTTTTTGTCAACCAGCACTGCTATTGAAATCTATTGAAAAGCCCGATAAAATATGTAAGTTTATTTTTGAACAGTTACTTAATTTGAACAAAAACCCTATCTTTGCGCTTCTAATGTTCTGAATAAACAATGAAAATATGAGAAGATTTACCCTATTGACATTCATATTGTTCGCATTTGCAGGAGCTTTCGCACAAAACATCTCCGTGGCCGATTTCTATTTAGCCGAGAACGACCTCACCGCCCGCACCCACGGCACCTCTGAGGAAGACCAAAACGGCAACATCTGTGCTCTCATCAAGGTGAAGACAACAGAAAAAGGTACATGGACGTTTGATGTCGGGATGTTGGGCGTGACGAAGACCGAGATGCAGAACGCGGCTCATGCCGCTGAGATTTGGGTGTATGTGCCTTTCGGCGTGACTTGGATGAGCATTCAGCACGAGAAGTTAGGGGAACTGGACCATTTTAGATTCCCTTGCAGCATCGACAAAGGCTGCACCTACGTCATGAAGCTGACGACTGGAAAGGTGATTACCATTGTGGAGGAAGAAGTGCGGCAGCAGTATCTGCTTTTCCAGTTGGATCCGCCCAACGCCATATTGGAAGTGAACGACAAGCTGTGGAGCGTTGAGGCCGACGGCACGGCCATGCAATATGTCGATTTCGGCACCTATAAATACCGCGTGAGAGCCTCCGACTACGCTGAAGAAGTGGGCAAGGTGACGGTTGACGACCCGAATAACACAAAGATTGTCCCTGTGAAGCTGAAATCCAATCTTGCCGAGGTGACGTTGACGGTGGATGCCGATGCTGAGATTTGGGTAAACAACCAGAAGAAAGGTGTTCGCACTTGGACAGGTAGATTGGGGAACGGCACATATAAGATAGAATGCAAGCAGGATGGACACGAAACCACGATGGTGTCGAAGGAAATTTCGACGGAGATGAACGGAGAAACCCTTACTTTGCCGGCACCGACCCCCATCTATGGCTCGCTGATGGTGGAAAGCACCCCCAATTTGTGCCAGCTCTATATTGACGGCAAGGACTATGGCACTACGCCGAAATCCATTAACAACATCCTTGTGGGACAGCATGAAATTCGGTTGACCAAAGACGGCTATGATGAACACAAGGAAACCATAACCATTGCCAAAGGTGAGCGCAAGCAGGTGAAGGCGACTTTGAGCAAGAAAGAAATAGCTCAAGTAGCGGGAAATTCGCGACAACTTAGCAGTTCGGACAGCGGCTCTTACAACGACCACGAGTACATTGACCTCGGCCTGCCGAGCGGGACCTTGTGGGCCACCTGCAATGTGGGTGCCACCAAGCCCGAGGACTACGGCGACTACTATGCTTGGGGAGAGACCAAGACGAAAACAACTTACGATTGGAAAACCTACAAATATGGCAAATTTGATGATGACGATTTCGAAGTGGTGACGAAGTATTGTAGCAATTCCGAGAATGGTTACAACGGATTCACTGACAAGCTGACTACGTTACAAGGCAGCGATGACCCAGCAACCACCTCATGGGGCAACGGATGGCATACCCCATCCAAGGTACAATGGGACGAGCTACTGAAGAACACCACTAGCAAGTGGACAACGCAGGACGGCGTGAAGGGGTGGCTTTTCACTGCGAAGAATGAACAGACGCTCTTCCTTCCTGCCGCCGGAGGCCGAGGGGATAAAGGGCTCTACAGTGCTGGAACTGATGGCTTCTACTTATCAAGCTCGCTCACTGCAGATGATGATACATGGTCCCTTGTGTTCTTTTCCTGGCCAGATCCGGGAAACTGTTTCTTGACCAACGGATCCCGTGAAATTGGTAAACCTGTTCGGCCTGTCCGTGAGAAATAATCCTTGTCCCGTAACGGACGAGCTACACCAGCACCCAGTTCGGGCGGATTTGCAATCCGACCGCAAGGAATTTGTGGATTTGTAATCCCCCAAAAAGTTGCAGACAGCTAATAAAGATATTTGTTAAAAACCGATATTTCTGTATTTTTGCAACTTCATTATTCGTATAACAAAACAGCAACAATATGAAAGTCTTTACCAAACGCATTGCTTTATTATTGACAATGAGCCTGTTGCTCGGCATCGTTCACTTGAAAGCCCAAAGTTGGGACGAGGTGGTGAACGACAGAGAGACCTGGCTCTTCGGCGAAGGCAGCGGCTTCACCATCGAGGATGCCCAAAAGGCAGCATTGAGAGACCTGACCAGCAAAATCTCGACCTTTGTGGCCAGCTCGTTCGAACAAATCAATGATGAAAAGTTCGAGAATGGTAATCTTGATGCCAAAACCTATGTCAACATGAAGCTTGACACCTATTCTACTGCCACCTTGACGAACACGGAGCATTTCGAAAAGGAAGAGGGTGAAGGATGGGCTGCCCTCCGATTCATCAGGCGTGACGAAGTGAACAGGATTTTCGAAGGCCGCAAAGCCAAGGTGGAGGAATTGTTGCACTCGGGCGAGAAAGCCGAAAGCCAATACAAGGCGGGCGATGCCTTAAAGTATTATTATTGGGCTTTTACGTTGCTGAAGACCATGCAATACCCCAACGAAGTGAAATATAAGGATGCGGAAGGCACTGAACACCAGCTTGCCACCTATCTTCCCATCAAAATAGATGAAATCTTTGATGACTTGCGGGTCAGCGTCACCGACCGCGATGGCGACATTGCCGAGCTTTATTTCACCTTCCGAGGCCGACCTGTGGTGAACTTGGATTATTCCTACTACAATGGCCGCAACTACAGCAACATCTATAATGTCAAGGATGGCCGAGGTGACGTGGAGTTGCTGCCGAATTTCACTCCCGAGTATCTCCAAATTAGGGTTGAGTACGCCTACCGTCAGGATGCCAAGACATATTGCCCCGAGGTAAAGGACGTGCAGGAAGTGGTGAAGAGTCATACCCTGCAAAAAGCGACAACGACAGTGCCGATGGGCGAAGTGAGGAAAGAGCAGGTCGTCAAGGTAGTCGAACCCATTCAGGCCGCCACAAGTTCCGGAAAATCGGCTCTTGCTCAGTTAACTGACGATGCCGATTACCGCAAGAAGGCGGACCAATTCATCGGCGCTATCCGTTCGAAGGATTACCACAGTATTGATGGACTGTTCACCAAAAATGGCCTTGAGATGTACAACCAGCTTTTGAAATACGGCACCGCCCGCATCTATGGCCAGCCTAATTACAAGGTCTACCGCAAAGGCGACGAGGTAGTGGTGCGGAGCATCCCCATGTCATTCGCTTTCAATCAGGGGGCGCGCAAGTCCATCGTTGAGGATTTGGTGCTTTCTTTCGACGCCTCGGGCAAAATCCACTGGCTTTCCTTCGCTTTGGACAAAGCGGCCGCTGACGACATCCTCACCAAAGGAACCTGGTCTGACACGGTGCGCCAGACCATTCTCAGCTTCATGGAAGACTACAAGACCGCCTATTGCCTCGAACGCATCGACTATCTCAACCAGGTGTTCTCTGAAGATGCCCTCATCATCGTGGGCCATGTCTTGAAAAAGTTGGAGCGGACCAACGAGAAGGACAAAATCTCATACGCGAACAACAAATTGGTCAAGAGGACCCAATACACCAAGACTCAGTATATCGATCACCTCAGGGCCTGCTTCGGGCGCAACGAGTGCATCAACATCCACTTCGCCGAAAACGATGTCACCAAGGCCGGCAAGGGCGACGACACCTTTGGCATCCAGATCAAGCAGGACTATTATTCGACCACTTACGGCGACTCGGGCTATCTCTTCCTCGTCGTCGACCTGAACAACCCCGCCGAGCCTACCATCTTGGTGCGCGTGTGGCAGGAAGAGCCTGACCCTGAATTCGGACTGGCCGGTTTGCACAATCTCCAATGACCCAATAAAAATCCAAATATGAAGAAGCTTTGTTATACCTTTTTTCTGTTGTTTTTCGGTTTGTTGGCCCAAGCCCAAAACATTTCCGTGGCTAATTTTTATTATGCCGAAAACGACCTCACCGCCCGCACCCATGGCACTTCGGTGGAAGACCAGAACGGCAACATCTGCGCCCTTATCAAAGTGGAGACCACCGAAAAGGGCCTTTGGCTGTTTGATGTGGGGATGCTTGGTGTAACGAAAACTGAAATGCAGAATGCAGCGCATCCAGCCGAGATATGGGTATATGTGCCGTATAGCGTAACATGGATCAGCATACAACACGAGCAGTTAGGCAAGATGAGCCGTTACGCATTTCCTTGCAGTATTGACAAAGGCTGCACCTATATTATGAAGTTGACCACTGGAAAGGTGACAACCATCGTGGAGGAGGAGGTGCGGGAGCAGTACCTGACTTTCCAAATTACGCCCGCCAATGCTGTGTTGGAAGTGGACGGCAAACTTTGGGAGGTCGGCTCTGATGGGTCATCAACGAAATTTGTCAGTTTTGGCTCATATAACTATCGCGTGCAGGCTCCCAACTATCACACTGAAGTGGGAAAAGTGACGGTGAACGACCCCGAAGAAGCCCAGAAAGTGACGGTGAACCTGAAACCCGATTTCGTTGAAGTGACCTTAAAAGTGGATGCCGATGCTGAGATTTGGGTGAACAACGAGAAGAAAGGCGTTGGCAAATGGACAGGTCAGTTAGGCAAGGGTACCTACAAGATGGAATGCAAGCAGGCCAACCACGAGACCACGATGACCACAAAAGAAATTACAGATGTTTTGAACGGCCAAACCATATTTCTACAGGCACCGAAACCCATCTATGGCTCACTGAACATAGAAAGCACACCCAACTATGCCCAAATTTACATCGACGGCAAAGCGATGGGAGAGACGCCGAAGTTTGTCAAAGAGATTCTTGTGGGTACACATGAATTGAAACTGACGAAAGAAGGTTGTTCCGACTATGTTGAAAATATTACTCTTGCCAAGGGCGAGCGCAAGCAGGTGAAGGCTATGTTGAACAATGGCCGTGAGGTGACTTTCAGCTGCAATGCGAACAATGCCCGCCTTACCATCGATGGCACACCGATGAGCGATGCCAACGGCACCTACAAATTGACCTTTGGTTCCCACCGCATTGAAGCCAAGGCTGATGGTTATGAAGACTTTGCCCAAACTTTGTCTGTTTCGGAATCCTCCAACCGCTATAGCGTGGAAATGAGTAAAGTGAAGGTCGTGGTAAACACGGTTTCTATGCCAGAGGGGGTAAAAAGTGATGTGAAACTGACAACGCAAGGCGACGATTTCTATGACAAAAAGGATTATGAGACGGCTCTTTGGTGCTATCTTGAAGCAGCGAAACTATCTTCTGAAAAAAACAATGGTGCTTTGCGAAATAGAATTGGTTACATGTACCAATATGGACTTGGAACGTCACAAGATTACAAAGAGGCGGTGAAATGGTATCGTGAGGCTGTGGAGCTAGGTAATGCATATGCGCAATGTAATTTAGGCTACATGTATGAAAAGGGTTATGGTGTCACCCAGGATTATTCAGAGGCCGTTAAGTGGTATCGCAAGTCTGCGGATCAAGGGAATGCGACGGCACAGAGCAATGTGGGTATAATGTATCGATATGGCAAAGGTGTTACCCAAAATTACACAGAGGCGGTGAAATGGTATCGCAAGGCTGCGGATCAAGGGAATGCGATGGCGCAAACCAATCTGGGCATAATGTATAGGGATGGTATTGGTGTCTCCAAGGACTACTCGGAAGCTGCGAAATGGTATCGTAGGGCAGTGGAGCAAGGTGATGCACAGGCGCAATGTCATTTAGGTTACATGTATGAAAAGGGTTATGGTGTCACCCAAGACTATGCAGAGGCGATGAAATGGTATCGCAAGGCTGCGGATCAAGGTGAAGTGAGGGCGCAAACCAATCTGGGCATAATGTATAGAGATGGTATTGGTGTCTCCAAGGACTACTCGGAAGCTGTGAAATGGTATTGTAGGGCAGTGGAGCAAGGTGATGCACAGGCGCAATGTCATTTAGGCTACATGTATGAAAAGGGTTATGGTGTCACCCAAGATTATTCAGAGGCCGTCAAGTGGTATCGCATGTCAGCGGAGCAAGGTGAAGCAACAGCCCAATTCAATTTGGGTATCATGTACCAATATGGTAAAGGTGTGCCTGAAAACAAATCCGAAGCCTTGAAATGGTACCGTAAAGCAGCGGCACAAGGATATGAAAAAGCGCAGAATAAACTAAAGGAATTGGAATGAATTAAAGCTTTGCCTTTACCTGTAACTCTCTCATTTCGGTCAGATTTGCAATCATGAGCGGTCGAAAGAAGATGGGGATTAAACCCTGATGTGGTAACGAGTAGTGAAACTTTCGACATCACCGCCACTTAAAGAGAACAGTCGGTGATTTTAATGGTCTGACTACCGATGATTTAAAGGCACTGTACGCTTAAAACTGAAAAATCTCCCTATCAATCGGCATGTTGTATATGGCATTAGAAATGGTGTAGGTGTCCACATTGCCTTTGATATCGTACAAAATGATTTCATTGAGGAGAAAACTCTCAGCTTGAAATTTAAAAACGACTTTCTTGTAGCCATTGCCTTTCAGTCTCTTCTTGTCGCTCGTCGCAGTGACAATGTGATAGTCATTTTCAGTTTTCGTCAAAAGACTGTAATTGCTTTCTTTCGCCAAGTCCTGGATGCGGCCCTGAAATCCATATAGAAAAATATTGCTCAACGACTTCATCGTGTTGCCCTCTTTGAGCTTGAATGTCCCATGGAACAAGCCAATGTCTACTTTGGCTTTCTTCTCGTTGACAATCATGTAATTACCAGTGGTAAATTGGGCAGAAAATTCTTTGGGAGCCACGAAATAAAACTTTCCTTCCTGAGAGATGGTCTTTTTGGATTTGACTATGGTTCTTGAAATGTCAGACTTTAAGGACATGATTTTACTGTTGACAGCTTTGATATTGTCTAACAGCAAAGTATCCTGTGCCTGGATTTGTGCGGTAAACAGTAGGATTGAGAAGAGAATGAGTAGTTTTTTCATAGTTTTGTAATAAACAAGAAATGGTGCAACAAAATCGTGCACCATTTCTTCATCTTTCGTGTTTACTTGTCTATAGTCATCAAGAACTCCTCGTTGTTGATGGTTTTGGCCACTCGGTCTTTCAGGAACTCCATGGCCTCGATGGGGGTCATGTCGGTGAAAATCTTGCGCAAAGCCCAGACTCTTGCCAAGGTGCGCTCGTCGACAAGCAGGTCGTCGCGGCGGGTGCCTGAGGCCACAATGTCGATGGAGGGGAAAATGCGCTTGTTCGACAGACGGCGGTCGAGTTGCAGCTCCATGTTACCGGTACCCTTGAATTCCTCAAAAATGACTTCATCCATCTTGGAGCCTGTGTCGATGAGGGCGGTGGCCAAAATGGTCAGTGAGCCGCCATTTTCAATCTTACGCGCTGCACCGAAGAAACGTTTCGGCTTCTGCAAGGCATTGGCTTCCACACCACCAGTGAGCACCTTGCCTGAGGCGGGCGAAACAGTGTTGTAGGCGCGTGCCAAACGTGTGATGGAGTCGAGTAGGATGACCACGTCGTGACCGCATTCGGTGAGGCGCTTGGCCTTTTCGAGGACGATGTTGGCAATCTGCACATGCTTTGAGGCAGGCTCGTCGAAGGTGGAGGCAACGACCTCGGCCTTCACACTGCGCTGCATGTCCGTGACTTCCTCGGGACGCTCGTCGATGAGTAATATAATAAGGTACACATCAGGGTGGTTGGCAGCGATGGCGTTGGCCACCTCTTTCAGCAATACAGTCTTACCAGTTTTGGGCTGGGCCACAATCAAACCGCGCTGGCCTTTGCCGATGGGGGCGAAGAGGTCCATGATGCGCATCGAGATAGTGCAGCCTTTGTGCCCTGTGATGTTGAACTTCTCATTGGGAAACAGCGGCGTGAGGTAATCGAAAGAGATGCGGTCGCGCACTTCCTCGGGCCGACGTCCGTTGATGAGTTCGGTCTTGATGAGCGGGAAGTACTTTTCACCGGTCTTGGGTGGACGGATGACTCCCATGATGGTGTCGCCGGTCTTCAGTCCCAACAATTTGATTTGCGATTGTGACACATAAATGTCGTCGGGTGAAGGCAGGTAGTTGTAGTCCGACGAGCGCAGGAAGCCGAAGCCTTCAGGCATGATTTCGAGCACGCCTTCAGCCTTTACGGTGCTGTCGAACTGGCTCAGCAGCTCGTCGCGGCGTGGACGTTGCTCAAAGCGTTCCACACGTTCAACTTTTTCCTGCTTGGGAGCTGCTACGGTTTCTTCAACGACAGTTTGTTCTTCAATAGGCGTTTTCTCTTCTTCTGCCGGAATCTCCTTTTCTACAGTCGTATCGACTTTGTTTTCGTGGTTTTTCTTGCGCTTCTGTTTCAGGTTTTCTCTCTTTTCAGCCGTGGGTTTTTGCTCGACAGGCTCTTTGGTGGAACTGACGACAGGAGCTTCATTCGGTTCGGTAAACGCAATCGGATTAGGTTGATTTACAGGTTCTTCAACAGGTTTTTCCGCGTTGAAGCTCTGCTTTTCCTGATGGTTGATTTCTGCGCTTTTGTTGATACGCGGACGTTTGGTCCGTTTTCCAGGCTGCTCGGTCTTGGCGGGCTCTTTGGCCTCCACCTCTTTGGCAGGCTCAACCGCTTTTTCATTAATATCTTTTTCGACTTTTTCCTTAACCTCTTTTACAGGTTCGGGTTTAGTCTCCGGTTTTTCGTTGTTTTGGGCCTTCTGTTTCTTGCTTTTGGTCTTGGTGGCTTTCTTTATGTCGGGATGGTCAACTTGGTGGTCGATGATGTCGTAAATAAGTTGGGTTCTGTCTCTGTTTTCATCGTCGATGCCCATCTCCGTGGCAATCATTTTGAGGTCGTCTAATGACTTTTCATTCAGTTCAAAAATACTATACATAGAACGTGGATTTGCGAATTCCGAATGGAATAAATAAATTTCGTTGGGATACTTTTTTGGCCGATGCTATACTTGTGGCCTTAAAAGTGGTGCAAAGATAGGACTATTTTTTGAATTGGCAATTGTTTTGAGAAAAAATCGTATTTTTGCACCCCGATTAAAACGAATTATTATGTCACAAAGATTGCAATCGATTTTCTTTTTCCTTTCGGCACTGCTGTTTGCCTTGTTGTTTTTCTTGCCTTTGGCTGAGTATCTTGGCGAGACCAATATCCTGAATTTTAATGTGTTCGGGATTGAATCCGGCATTCCTGACGGAACAGTGCCTTATCCCAGAACCTTTAGTTTGCCTGTACTGATTTTGGCGGTTACGGCGATTCTGTTGAGCGGTTATTTAGCCATGGGCTTGTTCCGTGCCGTGAAACTGTCGCAGTTTGTCAAGTTACACAAAATAGCCCGAATCAATATCGTTGTTATCGTGGCTTGGATTGCTGTGGTTTTCGCCTATTACATCCGCGTGATTGGCAATCCCATCGGTGCCGCCCCAAGTTACAAGGTGGGTGCGTTTCTGCCTTTGGCCTCGTTGTTGTTGACGATTGCCGCTGCTTCCGGCTTGAAGAAGGACATTAAGAAAGTACGTTCTACCGACCGCATCCGTTGATTTAGGAAAGAGTAGGGAAAATTAAAGTCCCTCTGTTTATGTCATTCCCTTGGGAATCTATGAGCAGAGGGACTTTTCTTGTTTTAGATGATCCTGTTTCGGTCAAGATCAAAGATTTCCATGTCTTTGAAACTTTTCCCATCAATGACCATCCGAATAAATGTGATTTTCTTGTGAAATCCTGAGTTGCCTGCCGCTCCCGGATTGACATGGAGCAGGTTCAACTGCTTGTCATACATCACCTTTAATATATGCGAATGGCCGCAAATATATAGGTCAGGCTTCTTTTCCTGAAGGATATACTTCACCTCAGGCATATAGTGTCCTGGATAGCCGCCGATGTGGGTCATGTAGACATTGACGTCTTCGACATGGAAAAACAAGTCCTCAGGATATTGCAGGCGCACAATATGGTCGTCAATGTTGCCATGCACGGCCCGCAAAGGCTTGAAGTTGGCCAAGGCCTCAGCCGTTTCAATGTTGCCAATATCGCCCGCGTGCCACAACTCGTCAACGTCCTTGAAAAAGTTGAAAAGCTGTGGCACGAGGGTGCAATGCGTATCCGATAAAATACCTATTTTTATCACTTCAAGTTAATCATAAATCCGATAGCCAGCACTTCCTTGAACTGCACTTTGGAACCTTTGATTTTCAGTCCGTCTTCACCGTAGAATGGGGTGTCATAGTCGTAGAGGAGATGCGTGGATATGTTGGCGTTGAGCCAATCGTTGACCTTTAATACAAGCATATTCTGCCAGTCCACGTCTATGCGTTCAGGATGGTTGAGGTAGTTGGAGAAGAGTTCCAGTTTCGAGCTGAAGTCGATGTTTTTGGCGAGAGGGTATTGGAACTTGGCCACGGCGCGGGCACCAAATTCATAGCGGACTTTGGGAAAATTGGTGTGGATGATGGTGTCGGTCTTGTCCAAATCGTTTACACCGAAGGCACCTTCTTCGGCCAGACGGTCATCGTTGACGATGGTGATGCGGCCTGTCAGTGGTGAGAAATACAGCGAGAAATGTGTACTGGGCACCCATTCAATACCGAGACCCAAACTGACGTATGCTGGCGCGAGGAATTTGGAGATGTAATTCGTGGAGTCTTCGTCGTATTTGAAACCTTTGGCAAACTGCGAGCGGAAGGCCAACTCTGCGCCGTAGTTGAGTTTCTCGCTAGCTTTCAATGTGGCCAATGAGGTGAACTCAATCTTGTCGTCGGTCTTGATGGGCTTTTCCTTGAAGTCATAGAAACTGTAGCCTAAAGCCGTGTTCAAGGTGTTGTCCCACTTGAATTTGTTTTTCAGGTAATGGATTTCGTAATTGAAGATGCCTTGTCCGTTGACGGAGCTTTGTCCGCCAGCTGCCCAGTTGGTGTAGGAGCATTGGCCGAAATTGAGGCCGAAATTGCCTTTGTGGCTCCAGCCTTGCGGTTGTTCATCTTGAGCGAAAGAAACGATGGCTAACGATAAAGCCAATGCGGTGAATAAAACTCTTTTCATAATGTAATGATTTGTGATTTAAAGATTTAAAATTTAATATTTCAGATTTCAAAATTCCGTATTTCTCATTTCTCATTCCACATTCTGCATTCCACATTCCTCATTAATAGCTGTTTCCGTCCTGGAAGTTGTGGTTGCCGATGCTGAAGGTGATGTCCTGCATACTGCTGCTGCGCACGTATTTTCCGTTCTTTTCGGCAGGAATCCAAATGGTCTCCTCAAGGAGTCGGATGGCCTCGTTGTCGCAGCCGCCGCCCACCGAATTGACGATGACGATGTTGGAGAGACTGCCATCCGTTTCGACCACAAAACTCAGACGCACCGTGCCTTGGATTTCTCTTTCCTTGGCCTCGGGCGGGAATTTCAGGTTTTTGGAGATGTATTGGGCCATGTTGCTGCCATCAGCGAAATAAGGTTTGGCTACTTCTTCCAACTGGCGGTATTCGTAAATCTTATACGAGGTGTCGGCCTCAAATGTAAGTGGTGCGGTAAGACGCTCGTGACGTTTCCAATAGCGTTTGTAGCTTTTGGCGTTGAAATCCACCTCGTATTCAAAATCGTAGTCTGAAGGCAGTCCGCTGACGAGGGCAGGCTTCCAGATGATAGTTTTGACCAAATGAAGTGCAATGGGCGAGGCGGCCTCACTGAAACTTGATTTCACGGCATGTTTGGTGGCCACGCCTTGCGCGTCAGTGTGGAGGCTGATGACGACCTTGCCGCTATTGCCTTGTTCTAAGTCAGCTTCAGGGTAAACAAGGTTGTGATTGATGTATTCCTTAGTTTGAGAATGACCCGAAATGGGCTCGGGAGCCGTCACCTGGGCCTTCAGTTGCCATCCTGAAAAGAGGATGAGCATGGCGATGATGAGTTTTGTTTTCATGGCGTTATGATTTTTTTGATGATGCAAAAATAGATATTTTGTCGGAAAAATTTTTATTTTTGCGGAAAATTTGACTTTATGGAAGACAATTACAAGAATAATATGGTTTTCGGCATCCATCCTGTGCTGGAATTGATACGTTCTCAGAAAGAAATCGAAAAGGTCTACATCCAAGGCGGTACGCGTTCGCCCGAGATTTCGGAGATTGCCAATACATGTCGCGCCAATGGTGTGCCTGTGCAATTTGTACCCATCGAGAAAATGAACCGTCTGACCCGCAAGAACCATCAGGGTGTGGTGGCCTTCATCTGCCCGATTGAATACCAGCCTTTGGAAAAGGTGGTGCAGATGGTCTTCGAGGACGGCCGCGACCCTTTCATTCTCATGCTCGATCGCGTGACAGACGTGCGCAACTTCGGTGCCATCGCCCGCACAGCCTACGCTGCTGGTGTGGATGCCATCGTCATCCCCAACCATGGTTCGGCCCTCATTAATGGCGACGCGATGAAGACCTCA
>JAEEGK010020879.1_pt1 | contig 13880 bp, 7 predicted proteins | sample 8958771 | NCBI WGS metagenome assembly JAEEGK01 (sample SAMN16246547, study PRJNA631951) | gut metagenome | biome: gut microbiome; feature: rumen; material: SC-attached | host: Bos | place: Iran: Karaj | collected 2018-10 | reverse complement strand
ATAAATTGAAATTAATTTAATGATTAAGCTTCAAAAAAAATATAAAAATTCCTTTTTATTAATGATATTAATAATATTTTATGGGTGATGTAATATAAAAATAATAAATTTAATGATTCTACAAGAAAAATTTAAGTTACTGCAAAAAAAAAATATATTATAAATTTATTACTTTATACATAAGCTTATTTTAAAAAAGATGACTTTAAAATAGTTGTATTTTCAAAAATCTTTTTTACTTTAAATTTCATTCCTAAAAAAGAATCAATAAATTTTCAAGATTATATTTTAAGTATAAAATCAAAACTTTTTAAATATATAAAAAAATATTTTAATTATAATTAATTTAATTATTTAAATTTTAATGAATAATATTTAAAAATAAATAATTAATTTAAAAATTAAATAAAAATAAATAAATTTCTTTTCAATCCATTCTTCAAAAATTTTAACTATTTTCAAAAAATAATGTATAAAATGAATAAATAAATATTCAAAAAAAACCTAAAAACATATAAAAAAATAAAAAAAAATGGATTCTCCTCAAAAAAAATCCTTATACACTCGTCGAATAATAGACATATCTCTTTTAAATAATATATTAACAGAATCATCATCTCATGGATTATGTGGTTCTCGTAATTTAGGAAATACATGTTTTATGAATTCATCAATAGCATGTCTTCAAAATTGTATAGAATTAACAACATATTTTTTAACTAAAGAATATAAAAAAGAATTGAATGAAAAAAATGATAGAGGATTACATGGAGAACTTGCAGAAGAATGGTATAATTTATTAGAAAATTATTGGGTTAATTCTCAAAGAGTTGGTGATCCTTCTTCTTTTAAAAGTACAATAAGTTCAAAAGCTAAAATATTTAGAGGTTATAGACAACATGATTCAAATGAATTTATGACTTATTTCTTAGATTATATTAATGAAGATTTAAATAAAGTTACTAATCAACCTTATGTTTTAATTGATGAAAAAAAAGATGATGAAGAAGATATTGTTTGCGCCAAAAGATATTGGGATTTGCATTTAAGTAGAAATGATTCTATTATCACTGATTTATTTTCTGGACAATATAAATGTACTATTACTTGTCCTGAATGTAAATGGATTAGTACTACTTTTGATCCTTTTAATACTTTAATGTTAAATATTCCTGGTAGAGATTTTTTAAGTAAAAAAAAAAATATTATATTATATTATGTTCCTAAATTCTGCCTTCGAGATACTCTTAAAATTTCTACTTGTATTAATAAAGATCTTAAATTTAGTGATTTGAAAAATGTTTTTGAAAGTGAAAATGAATTAAAATTGAAAGTTAATGATATGATTTTTGTTAATGTTAGTGATCAGAAATTTAAAAAATTTTGTGGAGAAGATGATGAAGTTTGTAGTTATAAAAATGCTATTATTTGCTATGATAAATACGAAGAAAATAAAAAAGTTAAATTTGTATATATAATGGGAGAATATGAATATAGTAAAAGTTCTTATCCTAGAATCATATTTATTGATAATAAAACCTCCTTTGATGATATTAAAATGAATTTATATTTTATGGCTAGAAAATTTATAGATGATCCTTTTGATAATAAAGAAGATGATGATGAATTTAGAAAATTATTAGAAGAATTAAATGAAGATAATAATGAAATAAATGAAGATAAAATAATAGAATATTTAACTAAGGAATATGGAAAAATTTTTAAAAATGAGAATTTAAATGAAGAAGAAAAAAAATCATTAGAAAAATTTAATTCTGATTTTCCTTTTAATTTCCTCATAATAAATAACGATGAAGATAATGAAAAAGAAATTGAACTTTTAAACAATGAAAAATTAGAAGAAGAATTAAAAGAATTATCAGATAAAGAAGATATAACATCAAAAATATTAGATTTACTTCTCAACAAAGATTTTTCATTAAAAATAAAATTTAACATAAACTCTAAATTTGCTATGTATAATCTAAGTAGAAAATTTGATCACACATCAAAAGTAAGTGGAAAAAGTATGACAGAAGAAGAAAGTTCAAAATCATTATATGATTGTTTAGAATATTTTAGAACAGAAGAAATTTTAGAAGAAGGAAATGAATGGTATTGTAAAAAATGTAAAAAGTTTCAATTAGCAAAGAAAAAAATGGATTTATTTTATTTACCTAAAATATTAATGATATGTTTAAAAAGATTTTCAAATGAATCAAGATATTCAAGATATTCAAGTTTTTCATGGGGAAAAGATGATTCTTTTATAGATTTCCCAATAAATAATATGGATTTAAAAGAATATATTATTGGTCCTGATAAAGATAATGTTAAATATGATTTATATGCAGTTAGTCAACATTATGGAGGAACCGGAGGAGGACATTATACTGCTTGTTGTAAAAATTTTGACAAGTGGTATAGTTATAATGATTCTTCTTGCTGTGCAACCAGTGCTAATGATGTTGTTTCTTCTGCCGCTTATGTTCTTTTTTATAGGAGACAAACTGATTAAAATTTCTTCTTTAAAAAGGTTTTTTCAGGATTTTTTTTTATTTTTTTTAATTTAAAAAAAACATTCACATTTTTACCTTTTAATTTTTAGTAATTTTAAACTTTTAAATGATTAAAAAAATTGATTAAATATATGAACACCATAATCTATTTGATTTTTATTAATATAATTTATTTTCATTTCTTAATTAGCATTATTTGGATTTATAAAAGTGATTATTAAAAAATAAATTTGAAAAATAATACTGTATAAAGTTCCATACTATATTTTTCTATAATAAATTATAATAGATTTATAATAGTATATTCAATGGATCAAAAAAGAAAATAATAATTATTTAAGACTAATTTAATAAAAAAAATGAGGTTCATCAAAAATTGTTAATTTTAATAATTATATACTAACAGGATTCATCTAAAAATTCTTAATTTCTCTTTTGAAATAAATATCATTTTACTTATATAATTTTTTTAAATAAATAATTGTTCACATAAACATCAATTATTTTTTTACACTTTTAATCGCTATATAAATAATAATCCAAGATAATTTAAATAAATAACAAAATTATAAAAACAAACAAAAGGAATGAATTAGATGTAAAACTAAATATAAATTTAATATTCATGATTTTAAGTTTCCATAAAACAAATGATAATCATTTCATATAAATAAAAAAGGATAAATATATAATAAGATTAAAAATGATTTAAATATAAATATAATTATTCTCTTATATAATAAAATTATTATCTTATAAAATTATTTTTACTCAACTAAATATATTATATAATCAGAAGAATAAAAATCATATGAAATAATTTGATTGTCAAAGAAATTGATTAAATTATCGAATTTAGTTTTTTCAACGGAAATTTGATAATAAATGTTTTTATCATAAATATAGCAATCTTTGTTTGATAAAGAAATGAAAATATAAGAATTTTTTATAAGAACAGATGATATAGAATAAATAAATGAAAAAGAAGTAATAATTTGATAATTAGATATTTTTATAATATGAATAAAAGATGTAGAATATATTATAAAATTATTATTATTTAATTTATTAATATAAATTTTTTCATTAAATTTCCACTCTTTTATTTTTTTCAAATTATAATTTGTAGCATTTAATTCATAAAATAGATTATTAATATAAATGATGATTAAATCATTCATTTCTAAAATTAGACTTTCAGAATGATTATCCTCTTTGTTTTCAAAAGAAAATTTTTTAATTAAATTTAAATTCTCCTCTTTTCTATAAATAAATATTTCATATTCATTTCCTAAAATCAGATCATTATTTTTTAATTGAATAAAAATATTATTTATAATCAAATTATGATTAAAAGTAACATCTTCAATAGAATAATTTTTTAAATTTAATAGTTTAATAATTGTATTCCCTGAATTAATTAAAATAAAATCTGAATTATTATTATATTTAATCATTTTCTTAATCGGATTATCTGATATTTTAATTGTTTTACATTTTTTATTATTTAAGAAAATTATTTTTATTTTTCCATCTTTAAATCCAGCACATAATTTTAAACTATTTAAAGGTAAAATATAAGTTGTATTTTTCTTAATATTTAATAAGGTTTTTTTAATTATTAAATTCTTCTTTGAAACTAATTTATCAGATTTAGGTTTTTCTATGAAAATAATTTCATTATTTGAATAAATTATATTAGAATTAGACAAAAAGTTTTTTCTGATTTGATAATAATATTTTGAATTATCTGAAATATATCCTTTATATAACATTTTAATAAAACAAAATATTTTAACATTAATATTGTCATTATCATCAATTTTTTGAATTTCTTTATCAATATTTTTCAAATTTTCTCTGGTATTATCATCATAGAATACTTTAATTGGATTTAATTTTACTTTGTGATTTTTATGATTATGACATTCATTACAAAAATTTACTCTACAATTAGAACAATAACCAATTAATTCTTTTGAATGTCTTAAACACTTATTTTGAATTTCAGAAAATAATTTGATTGGATGCTTAGAAATATTTGAATGGGTTTTTCCACATTTTTCACAATATATTTTTTTACAAAGATAACATAAATATTTTCCCATATTATTTGAATTTAAATTGTGCTTATTAATGAAACTACATTTTGGTTTTGAAAAATCAATAAAATAATTATCGAAAAAATTATTTAATCGAACTGGAATATTTCCACATAAACATTTAGTTTGAATTATCATATTATCATTATTTGATAAAATTTGTAATTTGAATTTAGGAATATAAAGACAATTATGACATAAAAACATTTAATTTAATAAATAATTATTAAACAATATATATATTGAATTCTATTGTATTAAATTAAAATTATTTTTTATTCAATAATAAAAATAATGTTTTTTTCGTTTTTTTTAGTCAATTTATTTTTTCTTTAATATTTTAGTTTTAAACAACAACATTCATTGAATAAATAATATGTAAATTCATGAAATAAATCATTAGAATTAAAAAAAAAGAAGATAAAATTAGTAATAATGAAATATAAGATGATATAAGGGTGATAATAAAAGAATAATATTTGTTGAATATAATTAATTATTGAAAGAAGAAAAAAGGAACCACAAAAAATAAAATTTTGAGATTCATAAAAAATTTAGTAATAAAAAATGTTCCCCCAATTTTTTCTTCATAAATTAAACTATCTTTCATACCAATGCATTAAAAAACAGTAAAATTTTTATATCTCATTGAATAACTTATTTTTATAAAATTCATTAAAATAAACAGCTATAATACATATAAAAATTAAAAAATAAATTAAAAAATAAAATAAAAACAAAATGGAGCAAACAAAATCACAAGCATCAAACATAATATTAGGAGACAACATAAGAGATTATAAAAAATTTTTAGAAATAGAGAAAATGAGTGCAAATTCAAACAATCCATTAAATATTTCAAATGGAAACAACTCAAATAACAATTTCAATAATACAAACAATACAAATTTATCATCGTTTTCTTCAACAAATTCAAGTAGAGTTCCTTTTACTTACACTCCAATTAGAAAAGCTGATACTTCAAATAATCTTCCAATAACACAAAATACCATTAATGTAAATAGACCTTTATCGAATAATACTATGAGTTATTATCCTATTAATAATAATAATAATTTTCAAACTAATTTTGGAAGTGATGTTTATAAAGAAATTCAAAATATGAAAAATTTAATTTCTAAATCTTTTCAAAATCAAAGTGAAATGCAAGAAAAAATTATTGAATATAATAAAATTATATCAGAACAAGAAAAAATAATAAGAATAAATAATATTAAATTAAATGAACATGATAGTAAATTAACAGAAATTTTATTAAGTTTTAATAATTATTTACAATTAAATGAAAAGTCTACAACAATAATAAATGAAGTTCAAAAGAAATTAGATGATTGTGTGAAAAATTTAGATTTTAATGAATTAAAAGGAACAGTATATCAATTTAATAAAAATAATGAAAATAAAATAAATGAAATAATTCATACTTTAGGAGATATGAATTTAAATTTATCAGAAATGAAAAAAGAAAATGAACAATATCAAAAATTTACTTTAGAAAAAATTAAAACTGTACAAACAGAAGCAGTTGAAAGTAGATTACAACAACAAAATGAATTAATTAAAATGGATGAATCTAAAGAAAATAGAATTAATGCTCAATTTGCTCAAGTTAAAAATATGGTTGATATTACAAATAAAAATTTAATTGAAGAAACTGATTTTAGAAAAAAAATGATTAATGATGTTAGAAATGAATTTATGCAAATTTTTACTAAAAATGATGAAAAAATATCAGGATTAGAAAAATCTCAATTAGAAACTGAAAAAAATTTAATTAGTTTAAATAAAGATTATATGAAAACTTTCAATGATTTAATTTCTAAACATAATGAAAAATATAATTTAGAATTTAAATCAATGAGAAGTTTATTAGAAGCAGGATTATCTAAAGTAGATACTAAAATGAGTAAAGATAATAAAACTTATGAAGAAAATTTTTCTGCTTTAAAATCTAGTATTTTAGAACAAAAAACACATTTATCAGAACATGAAAATACAATGAAAGAAACAATAAATGGTATTGAACAAAAATTAGAGGATACAAATAATCAAAATAAAGATTATTTTAATAAATTTGATTTATTATCTTCAACATTAGATAAATATATGAAAGAAAATTTAGATTTAATAAACACAAAACAAAAGGAAATAACAGAAGATTTATTAAAGCAATTTACAGAAGAAACAGATAAAATAAAAATAAATATAAGAGATAATAATGATACAAATACAAAACATTTTAATGATATTGATGAAAGAGTAAAAGATATAAATGATCATTTAGCAAATTATGCTCTTCAGAATATTAAAGGTAATATTAGTGGAAGTTCAGAACCAAATGCTGTTTTAATTAGAGAATATGTTGATAGACTTTGTTCTGAAAATTTATCTCCTATGAAAGATATTATGAAAAATTATGAATTAACTTTAAATAATACTATGAATTTAAAATTTGAAGAAAGTAAACAAAGATATTCTCTTGAACAAAAAGAAAATATGAGTAAAATTATTGAAATTATTGAAAAGAAAATGGCTTATTTAGATAGTCAGTTAGATATTAAAATTAAAGAACAAAATACTATTATTGATGGAAGAATTCAAGAATATATTGTTGAAAGTGAGAAAAGAATGAAAAATGATATATTGAAAATTAAAAATGATGCTTAGAAAAAAATATAAAATGAAATGAGTTTATTATGAGTTGAAAATTATTTTTTTTTATTTCCTTTTAATTCACTTATAAATTTTTTATAATTTGAAAAAAAAAATATTTTAAATTATTGTTTTGATTTTTAACAATTAAAAAATTATTATTATACAATAAATTAGTATAAAAAACAAAATAAAAATAAAAAAATATATTATATATTATTAAATCAATATGGTAGAAATAATAAACAATATAGCAAAAATAGGAAATCATTACTTAATGTATTTAAACCAAAAATTAGACCATGGTGCATTTGGAGAAATATATTTAGGTTTAAACCAAAAAACTCTTCAAGAAGTGGCAGTTAAATTAGAAATAAAATCTTCAAAACATCCTCAATTACATCATGAAACAAGAATATTAAAAGATTTACAAAATGGAATTGGAATACCAAAAATATATTATTATCATGAAATAGAGAATTATTCCTGTTTAGTAATGGAACTTTTAGGAAAAAACTTAGAAAACTTATTTACAAATTTAGGAAGAAAATTTTCTTTAAAAACTACATTATTATTAGGAAAACAAATGTATAATAGAATAGAATATATGCATAAAAAAGGAATAATTCACAGAGATATAAAACCAAATAATTTTTTAATGGGAAGAAATGATAAAAATAATATATTATATATCATAGATATGGGATTATCAAAAAGATATATTGATCAAAATAAAAAACATATTCCTTATAAAGAAGGAAAAAATTTAACTGGAACTGTTCGATATGCTTCTATTTTTACTCATTTAGGATTTGAACAAAGTAGAAGAGATGATTTAGAAGGAATTAGTTATGTTTTAATTTATTTTTTAAAAGGTAGTTTACCTTGGATGGGCATGAAAGGGAAAAATAAAAAAGAAAAATATGATAAAATTAAAAATAAGAAAATTAACACTTCTTTAGATAAATTATGTGAAGATTTACCTAATGAATTTATTGATATCCTTAATTATCCTAGGAAATTAAAGTTTGAGGAAGAACCTAATTATGACTTTATTTATGGGTTAATTGAGAAAATTATGATGAGAGAAAAGTATGAAATGGATTTTAAATATGATTGGGTTGTTTTTGGTTATCATGAAGAAAAGGATAATAATAAAAGTAATATAAATTTGTTGAATGAAGATAATAAAAATGATGTGGAAAATGAAAATAATAATCAAATTTTTAATACTGTTAAGAATAATAATAATGATAATGTGAAGAATATAATAGACAATAAAAATAATAATAATGTTAATAATGATAACAATGAGAATAATAATAATAATAACAACGGTAATAAGCACCATGAATTAAATAAAAAATTGAGTGGAAGTATTATGAATTTATTAGAACCTGACTTATTTCTAAGTAAAGAACAAAGTGAAAATTATCATAATTATCTGAATAATAAAATATAAGAGGTTTTTTCTTATTAAAAATTTTATATATATTATTTGTAAATTAAATATAATATATAAAGTAAAATATCTTAACTTATTTAACGAAACTTACTCTATAACATTAGAAAAATTATCAGCAAATCATTTTTTCCAAATTTCTATAATTCTCATCCTCATTTTTTTCTTTTGTTGATTAGATAATCTTTTAATTGCTCATTTAATATTATCTTTTTTTTTATATCACTTTTTTTAATCTGTATTAATAAAGAAATAAACTGAATTAAAAGAAAATTATTATTTTTATAGAATGAATAAACTCCAACATTTAAAATGAAATTTATTTAAATCTTTTGGTTAATAAAAACTAAATATTTTCTTATATATTCCATCTTACTAATAAATTTCATATTTATTAATTATATTATTTAAATTATCAATATTACTTTTATTCTTTTAAATTTAAATCAATGTTAAAAATATATTTTTTTTTCTTATTCAATATAAACGAATTTCTTATTCATTATCTATTGAAATCTTACTAATTCAATTAGAGACTGAGTTTTTTTTTATGGAAAGATTTGTATTAATTATATTTGAATCAATTTGATTTTTATCTGCTTTATTCTTTATAAATAATACATTATATAATTGAAGATTTAATGTCTAAATCTTTCTATAAATAATATAAAGATTCTGAATCCATAAAATTGAGAATAATTATTCTATTAAATGAAATAAACATTAATTGAATGTCAAAGAAATAATAGAATGAAAAAGTAAATAATTTTTGAAAAAAAGAAAAATAATTTAACTTTTATATAAAAATAATAAATCTTAAAAAAATAATTTTCAAATTTATATCGAAAAATGTCAAACGAAGAAAATAGAGAAGTAATTAAAACTTCAAATCCAAATAATAGGAATCAAGGGAATATAAGAGGAAATAACCAAAGGATAAATATAAGAGGAAGAATACGTCAAAATCAAACAAATAGAATAATAAGAAATTTCAATCAAAGAAGATTTAACAACAGAAATAGATTTAATAGAAATGATAATAGAGTATTATTTTTTAGAAGATTATATTTATCAAATTTACCTCCATTTGATTCTAATTTATCTTTAAGAAGTTATTTAATTAGATTATTTAGTAATGTAGGAAGAGTTTTAAGATGTAATGTTCATTATAATAGATTTGGAAGAAGATTTGGTTTTATTATGTATCAATTCCCAAGAAACGCAAGATTTGCTTTAAGAAGATTTAGAAATTTAAGAATTAGAGGTTATAATATTAGATTAAGTTATAGAAGACCTTTCAATTATGGTTTTACTATTAATAATTTTAGAAATAGAAGATTTGGTTTTGGAAATATGAGAAGAGGACAAAGAAGAATTGTCTTTAGAAGAAATGTTAGAAGAATAAATAATAATAATAATTTAGGTCAAAGAAGATTTGCTTTTAGAAGAAGAAGATAATTATTAAATAATTATTTTGAACAAAATTTTATTTAAGAATTTTAGAAAAAGACTAAAAGTCACAATTTAAATTTATTTTATTAATTTTAATTTTTTTCTTTGTTTTAATCTGTTGATTTATTAATTTAATTGTAAAAACATTAAATAAAAAGAAAAAATAATATGAAAATTAATAAATCATTATTTAAAACTTATTCACATTCCACTACAAATGATACAAGCTTAAATTCAAAAACTTTCAAAAAATTTAAATGTAATTTTAATATTCAATCATCTTCTCAATTAAAAAATTATCTTTTAACAGAAAATATTTTTTCATTAAAAATAATATTAGTATTCTTAATAAATGCTACAAGGCAATTTTCAAAAAATTTAATTTTATTTTATGAAATTATTCTAAACTTAATAGAAAAATTAAATTCATCTTTAAATAATAATATAAAAGGGGAAGAAAGTGATAAAAATTTTATATTAATTTTTATATCTGAAAATAAAAATATTTTCAATGTTTTAAACAATTATTTTAACAATGTTTTCTCACAAGACACATTAGAATATTATTTTTTTTCAAAAAATAAACATAATATTAGTGTTTTATTATATATGGTTATGATAGGTTTTACTTATTATTCTTTTGAAATTGAAAAAGATAATCATCCAAAAAAAGAAATACATAAATTATTATTAAATACAAAAAATAAATTTTTATGTAATGATAATGATAAAATTTTTTGTCAAGGTTGTTCTTTAAAAAGCGTGGATTTAATTAATAATTATTTAAAAACAATTGGAAAAGAATTTTTAGAAACTAAAAATAAAAAATTTATGTTTTCTTCAGAAAGAAAACCTATGAAATTAAAACATAATTTAGGTCTTAGTTCTTCAAATAAAAATATATATTTCAATGATTTAATCTTTCATAATATCGTAAACATTAATAATGAAATAAATAAACTTGATAAATTAATATCTGAAGAGAAAAATTTTTTAATGAAAATTAAAAATGAACTTTCCAATTTTAAAAAGATAAAAATTTGAACTTTTTAAACATTTAAATTCAAATTAATATTTTATTATTTATCAATAATTTTTTCCAAATTAAAAATGAGGTATTTTTATAATATTATAATAGAACATAAATAAAGAAAAATATATAAATAAAAATATTAATATAAAAATTAAAAAATAAGATTTAAGAAAGAATAATAAAAAATGAGTTTAAAAAAGAGATAATAAAGAAGATAAGAAATTTTAAATGTATATCATATTATTTATTAAATAAGAGTTAAAAGTCATCAAGATTTATTTAATAGAATTGAATTATGTTTTAAAGATATAGATAATGATGATTGATTATTAAAACTTTATTTATAATTATTATAAATGCTAATGGAATTTATTATTTATTCTCTGGTAGGTAAAGTTTATAATATTGGAAATGAGTTATTTATAATGGATAAAAGTATGTTATTGGTTTAAGTATATGTTTTTTTTAGGGTTTTATATATAATTTATTATTTTTTTATTAGTTTGATTAATGAATTTTTTGTTCAGAATTGAATTTAAATTATTTTAAATTTTTAAATATTATTTGAATCAAAATAAAATGATTTTTTTTACAAAACTCTTTAAAATTAAATTCGTTTTTAGTAAATCATATTTTTTTTAAAATCAATTAAACAAGAAACAAACAATAATAAACAAATCTTATTAAAAAAACTAAAATTAAACTCCAGAATTTGAGATTTACGAAATAAATAATGAATATCAAAAATTAATATATTTCATTTTTTTATTATTTATAATAAATAAAATGAAAAGGAATTCTTTAATAGAGATAAATAAAATACCAATAGAAAAAATATTTAATGGAAATAAAAAGAGTAAATTATCAATATATTCAAATAGTAATAAAAAACCAAAATCTCAAAATAAGAAATTAAATTTAAAGAATGCATCAATAAATTCAACAATTCATTCTTCATTAAAAAGTCCAAATGCAATGAGTAAAAGGCATTCATTAATAATGTCAGATATAAATAAAAATCCAAGAGCAACTATATTAAAACAAATAGAAGATAAAGAAAGAGATGCTGAAATAAGACTTTTAATAAAAAAAAGAAATTACGAAATTCAAAGTTTAGCAAAAGAAAGAAGAAAATTAAAGAAAATATTAGTAATGACAAGAGAAACATATTCATTAAGAATATTATCAAGTAAAATTATGCATATAAATAATAGAATAAATAGATTAATTAAATTAAATGATGCATTATTAGTTTATCCTGATGAATATGAAAAACAAACAAATAAAAAGAAAAAAGAAAGAAATTTCAGTTATGATTTTGATTTAAATGATATAAATTTTCCTCTTTCAATGAAAGGAGATTTCAAAAAAATAGATAATATTTTAAAAATACATAAAATTAAACAAGATGGAAAAATAATAGATTTATCCACAGTAATAGAAAGTATAGTAGATAAACCAAGTTTTTATTTTCAAAGAGAAAAAAAAAATAAATTATTTACTCCAAGTACAGAATATTGTGGAACTAAAAGAAAATTAGGTAAAACTACAATGTATTTAAAATCTTTTAAACCAAAAGGTTTTACTAGTAGAAATGATAAATTAAATAATAATGTTCAACAATATTGTAATACTTTTGAAGATTTATATTATGAAATTGAAGAAAAAAATAAAAGAAAAGATTTATATAAAACTGTTGAGAATTTTTCAAATAATAAAACTAATGATACTGAAATTAATTCTTTTAGAGTTTCTTCTTTTAGACCTACTACTTGTGAAAGTGAAAATGAAAGTAGAAAAAGCAATTTTATTAAATTTAATTCTGATTCGAAAAAAAAGAAAAATAATGGTTCATTGCATTTAAAAAATAAAACTTCTCAAAATTTAAATACAGAAGTTCATAAAGTTTTAAATGACACAAAAATAATAAAAGAATCAATAAATGATACAATAAGAGAAGAAAATAGAAGTAAAAATAAAAAAGATAGTGAAAGAGTTTTATTAAAATTAGCAAATAAATTATTAAAAAAACAAAATAAATTATCTCCTAAAAAGTATATTAATCAAATAGAAACTTTAGAAGAACAATATATTGATAAATTACAAACAATTCCAAATTCAGTAAAAGAAGAATTTAGAGAGTGTTTTAAAAAAATATTATTTCAAAATAGAGTATTAAATAAATCAGAACCTAACGAAGAAAATGTTTATGAAGAAAGATTAAAATATTTAAAAGATCAAAAAAAAATTCAAAGAGAAACTTTAGAAAATATGTATATTTTAAAAGAAAATGTTTTTACTGGAAAAGAAGATCAACAAGTTTTTAAGGAAGAAATGGTTTTTGATAATTATGGTAATATAAGTAGTTTAGAATGGTTAATAATGAAACATCATGTTTTAGATAATTCTTCTAAATTTATTGGAGCTTATAATCCTAAAGAAAAATTAAATCTTTGTATTCATTATCCTGAAGATGTTTAATTGATATTTATATATATTTTTTTGGTATTAATTTTATTATTTAAATATAGGAATAATAATAATAAACAATTTTTTAAAGTTAATATTCTTTTATTTGAGAGTAAAGTTTAAATTCAATAAGTTTAGTACTTTTTTGTCATTGTTTAAATAATTATTTC
>JAEEGK010020878.1_pt1 | contig 13880 bp, 13 predicted proteins | sample 8958771 | NCBI WGS metagenome assembly JAEEGK01 (sample SAMN16246547, study PRJNA631951) | gut metagenome | biome: gut microbiome; feature: rumen; material: SC-attached | host: Bos | place: Iran: Karaj | collected 2018-10 | reverse complement strand
AGAAGCCATAGTCTTTGTCCTTGCATCCTCTAATCACGGGATGAAGACTGAACAAATAGCTAAGGAGATCAACGAGAAAGGCCTGTTCACAAGATGGGATAAGCAGCCGGTAGATGGGAGGATGATCTATGCCGTCGTTATGTCCCACCCTGAAACCTTTGTGAAGTCAGATGGTCTAATACGGCTGATGATCTAATAAAGCCAGAAAGAATCAAAGCCCCAATATCGCTTTGCAGACAATGAAAATGCCGATTAAACTAGATAGCACAATGATAGTTACAACCGCCGGGATTGGTAGCTTAATATTGTCTTCTTCGACATCTTCAGTAATCGGCGACTTAACTCTTTTCTCGTATTCCTCAGGAGTAATCATTGCGTCGTGTATCGTTGTGCTTACAAAGATAATCTTTATTTCCGGTTGATTTGTCAGTCGAATGTTGTACCTTTGACGGACACAAAACACTTATTCACTAATAACTAACTAAACTCTGAGAAACTTGGCAGGACGAACAATGAAGTGAGTCCTGCTTTTTCATTATCTTTGTACCTAGACCACAACCTTCCGCACCATGAACAGACTGACTAAACTCCTTCTTCTCTTTATCCTACCGCTCCTTTTTGCTTGCACCCAGAAAGAACCGGAAGTGCAAGAGGTGCGAGTCGAATCGGTAACTCTAAGTCAGTCCTCAGCGGAAATCGAAATCGGCCAGACACTTCAACTCAACGCCACGGTCTCTCCCTCAACGGCAACCAAGAAAGATGTCACCTGGTCTTCCACTAAGTCTTCCGTGGCATCTGTAAGCTCTTCTGGTCTAGTTACGGCGGTCAGTGAAGGAACAACAACTATAACAGCCTCTGCCGATGGAAAGAAGGGAGAATGTACGGTGTCTGTGATGAAGAAGGCCATAGCAGTATCCGAAGTAAAACTGGACAAGACGGAACTGACTCTCTACGAAGGTGAAGAGGAGACTTTGACCGCCTCAGTTCTGCCGGAAGATGCTACGGACAAAACGATTACCTGGACATCCTCCGACAAGTCCATAGCGTCCGTTGAATCCGGCAAGGTCAAGGCGGTCGGAAAAGGGACAGCAAAGATTACGGCTTCGGCAGGTGGAAAATCAGCATCTTGTAATATCGAGGTCCTAAAGCCGGTCAGTGGGATTAGCTTGGATAAGACGACACTGAAAATACCCCTCGAAGAATCTGTAACCCTTCTCGCCAGCATAATTCCGAAAGATGCAACACCAAGGGAAGAAATCACATGGTCCAGTTCTAATACCGATGTTGCAACGGTGGAAGGTGGGAAGGTGACGGCGGTAGGAATTGGAACTGCTACGATAACTGTCTCTCTGGAAGCTTTCAAGGCAGAGTGTAGCGTCACCGTGAAGGGAATGGAGTATGCGAAGATTGCGATAACTGATATTAGGCCGGTTGATATCTTGCCGGTAATTGGACAGGTCAATCAAGGTGATATAAGTGTTTATGACCATATTGAGCATTTACGGCTAGCGGAGGCTACAAGAATCCGAGACATGATGTGGGAATATGGGGCCGGCAAGCATTCTAAGGAAGAATATCAGGGTCTTATGGGAAGACTGATTCCTGGAATGATGCGCGAGATACCCATCGGTTACGATGATTTTGAGATTATTGGTCCAGGTGCCGGTTTTACAACGCCCAGCAACCATGCTCATGTTGAAATGAGCATCTTATATTCTCTGGTCAAACACACACATTTCATAGTCGTCCCCGATAATTACTCTTCTAGGGATACGTATAATAGTTTGTTAGAGTTTATCCAAAACCACCCCAATAGCATTAGTATTCTTGGGCAGTCACGAACTACCGTGTTTGATTCTTATGATGGTTTTTCGAGATTTGAAGAAGATTATCGGGAACTATTCGAGCAACTGTTCAACTCCAAGAATCTTTTGTATTTTGCGGCGGGTACAAATATCGAGACTTGGGATGACCTAATGAAGTACAAAATTTTTAATAGAGATTATGTGGTGGATGAAAATGGTCTTTATTCTATGGCTTCATTCTCCAACTCGGACAAAAACACTCATCCCAACAGTCATCTTATGGTAACTATTGCCACGGATAAAACTGGTGATATTGACCAAACAGATGGATCCTATATTGGCTCCAGTAAGGTTCCAATAGGTTTTGCCGACAATGTATTATTCGCCGGCCGTGAATTTCCATATCATTCGTATAATTCAGGAGATATTCTTGCCCATGAAGGGAAGTATGCCACATCCGAAACAACCTATGTCAACGTTGCAATGACATCTATCTGTTTCCAACTCTATGCTGAAGTTGCCGATGTAGACCAACTCCTGGAGATGATTCGCTCTACTTCCCTTACCGACCATATTCGCTTTGAAGGGAAAGACCAACCTCTCCAGCTCATAAATCCGGCAGGTTTGTACAAGAAATATCTCACCCCGCAAAACCTTCCCACCAGCATTTCCAGCGGAGAAACCGTCAATCTCGACAAGGGCTACTACAAAGGTGTCCTCTTCTGCATTCCCGGCGCCGAGGTCAAAGTCAACGGTGAATGGATTGCTTTCGACAACAAGAACAAGGACATCATTCTCTCTCAGAATCCGATGAACCTGGAATGGAGACTCAACGGTGACCTCTTGAAGAAATACGGCTATACCTCGGGACAGACAGTCGAAGGCCAGATTATTACCGTCGATGATAAATGGGGCGGTTTGAGACTTGAGATTCCGATGACGATACAAATGAGATAATACAAAAAAAGGGGCGAAGACCACACTGGATCTCCGCCCCTTTCCACAAGTTTTACTCCTCGGAACCTTCTCCCTTCAGCTTCTCGACTCTTCGTTTAATGGTCCTTGAGCTGCAACCAAATTCCTTTGCGATTGCCTCATAGTCCAGTTCTTCTCCAGATCCAATGAGTGCCTTCAGTTTTTCAGTATCATCCTCTTCGTCCCAGATATGCCCCCGTCCATTCTCCTTAGGCTGTGGATTCTGGGATTCCTCTTCTTCAGTATCTTCTTCCATAACCGCCTGGCCAAAGCGTTTCCGATTGGTCTTGGTGTACAGGACCTCATCTTCTGAGATTGTACCGAAGAAGTTGTAGTGTTTGTACTCCTTCTCGGTATACTCAAGTTCGATGACCTCCGCCGGGACTCCATTCTTTCGCTCTTTGAGGATCTTAAGAAAGCGATAGTCACTTCCTCTTGCGCTCTTGTCAAGGATAGCAATGCTGGAGGCGAAGCGAGTGATGTTAGCCGAACCAGCCATTAAGGTCTCATCTATCGACATACCTTCGGGAACCTTTGCCAAATGATTCGCCACGATATATGAGATGGGAACACTCGCTTCGTGCTGAATCTTCCGGAGATTCCGAAACATGTCAAATATATCGGAGCCTGTAGGATTCTTGACGAGGGAAACGATGTTGTCGATGATAATGACAGCTTCGCTCACAAGTCCTGAGACAAGTTCCTTGATATACTCTGTAAGGTCTTCAACTGTTTCAAAATCACAGTCAGACACACGAGTAATATTGCCAGGAACAGTACTTGGGTCTGGGAAACGCGCAAGGTAGTCATCCTCCTCCATTTCTCCATCGATGATGATGACAGCGCGAGGAGTAATGGAGCCATCGGCGGTTGGAGGAATGAATTCTCCGTATCCCCGGGCAATTTCCATCCCCATCTGACCGATGAACAAAGATTTCCCAATTCCAGTACGACCGCCGAGAATCAGAGTCCCACCTTGATACAGGAGGCCAGGGATAATGGCAGGCTTGGGGCCACTCGAGGAGGAGACACATGCGGCAAGAGTCTGAACGGAAGGCGACACGGAGTTCTTTTTCTTTTTCCGTTTCTCCTTCCATTTCTTGATGCCGTCCGTAATCTCTTCGACGACCGTTTTCGCTCCATAAACGCAAACAGCAGCAGCGGCGATAGCTAAGACTGCTAGACCAAGGTCCTTACGCGAGCACTTGATTTTGGGGAACATCGCTCCACCACCCAGTTCAATTCGACGGTCCTTTGGATCCAAAGACCGATAAACTGTTCTGGTCTTGGCGGCGGTAGTAATGATGATAGGTGTTGGTGAGGAACTAGGAGTAGTTCCATTGGGTGCGCTCAATGGCGCGGGCAGATCTGGATTTTCCATAATGCTAAATGATTAAAATGATTGGAAATATGTTGTGTGAAATGTTTATCTGATTCGGGGCGCACCAACAGGCACGCAAAACCCTTCTCCCTAGAACTATGTCTGGGGAGTAGGGGAGACAGGAGTCTCTTTATTTATATGTAAAAGGGTGGATGTACCCCAAGCGGAATTTCGACCTCGCAATTAAGGTCAACTTTCCTCTTCGGGTTCTGGCTTAAGATTGTGAAAATGTGGATTGCAGGGGTCTGGAATCCACTTTCTGAGTTCCCAGATCTTCTCCAAGTCCTCCAGGAAAAGGTTCGACAAAATGTCATTTGGGGCTACGAAAATGCATCGCCGTTGGCGGTGCATTTTCGATTTACACCCCAAGAGGAATCCGGCGTCTTCGGGCGCCGCATTCTTTTACCCCCGCGCTTCGCGCTGCCCCGAAGGGCTGCCGGAGGAAGACCTCTGGACCCTCTCCCGTCGGCTTCGCCTCCGAGGTTTGGAACCTATCGTTTTTCAGTCGTCTGATAATCAGGCAGTTAAAACAGCATTGGTTCCGAACCCTTTATGAAAAGAAAGGGTTCGGAACCGGTCATGTTGTAACTATCTACAGATAAGCGACTTACAGTCCAACAGGTGCCAATCCTGTTGGTAGACCTATTTCAGGACAAGACACTGTTGGAACGGGAAGATCCATGCTACTGCCTTTCCGGGATTTGATTCGCATACCCGCGAATGTATCTTCTACAATCTTCCCTCATCGACCCCTCAAAGCCCCTTTCTTTATAATCCCAGTTGAACCAATCATCGATTCGCCAAGCATCGTTCTCAAAGATAAGATGCATTGTGAACCGATGATATTCACGACTCCAGGTGGGAGTATGGATGGTAATGTCCATAGTTGTTTTCCCATCCTGCACCTTGCCAACCTTAAATTGGATGGAATGGTTTGGATCATCCAGTGGTGAATCTCCATTCCCGGCATACCAGTAGGATAGGAATTCCGCACCGATATCTCCGGGATTCTTCTGATGCTCCCATTCATCAACCGCAAAGGCTATCTTGAGAAGTGTATAGAAATCGACTGAGAAGGCTTTTGCGTCCACCTCGGCAATGTCACGGTGATCCGGGAGTTGCCTGAAAGCCCATTCACACCATTCCTGGGTCGGCGGTGACGGTTCCTGTCCATGGGCAACAAAGACAGTAAGTAAACAGAGAAGAAGGAGAAAGGTTTTCTTCATGGGAACTAAATTGACGCCATCTCCCGCCCAAGTTGGCGGATTGTTCCGATAATCTGTTGCGTCCGTTTCTCAGAGGGTTTCTTGATTCCGTAGATATAGCGGGAAAGAAGGCTCTTGTTAATGCCGAGGGTGCGGGCGACTTCGGAAACGTTCAGCCAGGGGAAGCGCTTGAAGATATCTGCAATGGGGTTGTCCGTGTTAGGCTCGGCCGTCACATAGAAACTGCTGATGTGGATATCCTCGTCGATTTCATCCCAATGGATATCATCTCCGTCCAGGCCGATTTCATACTTGGCGCGCTGCTCGGGGGTAGCCTCGAGAAGCAGCGGAAATGCCTCCAGCGGACGGCTGTAGGTATTGCCCTGGTCGGTAAGAATATAGATCCTACCGGCGTCAAACCAAAGTTTTACGATTGCTTCCATATCTTTAGTCCTCACCTCCAAAGTAAGCCTTCCACTCCCGGATCATATCGGCCTTGTACTGTTTAACGGCATCGACCGCCTTCTTAAGGTCGGCCGGTTTGATGCCATTGTTCTCCACCACTGCTGCTGTTTCAATCTCAATCTTGGCCTTTCCATCGCCATTCTTGACATGGACATGCATGGGAAGATGCTCGTCCGAATAGAAAAAGAACCGCAGGCCGAATAAAAACAATATGGTTGGCATACTCAAGCGTTATTATTATCTACGGCAAATATGGGGATAATTTTTTATACCCGCAAATGATTTCTGATGAAGTCGTGCAGCCTCTGGCAAGTCGATTGTACCCGAAGTGGAATAATGGCCGGTTCCGGAAGGTCAACTATCCTCCTCGGGTTCTGGCCAAAGATGATGTAAATGTGGATTGCAGGGGTCTGGAATCCACTTTCGGAGTTCCCAGATCTTCTCCAGGTCCTCCAGGAAAAGGTTCGACAAAATGTCATTTGGGGCTACGAAAAAGCATCGCCATCTCGGCGGTGCTTTTTCGATTCTCTTCGTTCAACCCGAAATTCACAAAGCGTGGCCATCGGCCATTGAGTATGTTACAGGGCATGCTCACACGCTCCGTGAGGCCAAAATGCCGCACGGAGCGTGCAGGGAGGCCGTGGGGTGGTGCCTGTTGCAGGGTGATGCGCTTCGTGATTTTCGGGTTGGGTGGCCTGAGGGATCATTGGGTGATTCGCGGGTCATCGGGGGCTGCCGATAATGCCGAGGCCGCGCCAGAACCCTTCCCGGTTTCGTTGGGGGATTTTCGTATATTTTTGTATATTTGCAGGAACCTGATTGAATTGAGACCTATGAATGCCTTTGTGCGTAGTCTTGTCCTCGCTTCTTTTGCCATGGCGGCCGTGGGATGCGTCGATCCCGATTATGACTTTTCCAAGTTGGATACGACGGTGACCGTGTTGAAGGGGGTGGATTTTCCCGTTCCAAGTGCGCAGATCCTTCTGAAGGACGTATTTCCGCTGGAAGATTATGATTTCATCGCGTGCGATGCCAACGGAGACTACCAGATCGACATGAAACTCGATCCCATCGACCTGCAGGTCCTATTCCCTGAGTCGGACATCGACCGGATTCCGCTCGAATCCGAGCCGGTGCAGTATTCGTTCGCCGCGGTTCCGGATTTCCTGTCCGGGAAGGACCAGACGGTCGTGGTGGACCTGTCGGGCATGCAGGTGGGCTTGGATGTCCAGAGTGACATTCCGGCCCGGTTCGCGATTACTACGGCCATTGAGTCCATCCATTCCGGCACGGTTTCGAAGCAGTACACCATCGACGATCTGGACGTGAATTACGGGCTCAACCACTATGTCTTCCTGAAGGAGAAATCGGCCGGGGACCCCGATTATTACAAGGCTGTCCCCGGGCTTGAAGACCTCTTGTCCCCGATACCCGATGCCATCCGCTTCAGCACCAAGGAATTATATGCCGATGCGGAGCAGCGTGCGCTAGTCACCCGCAACCAGGTGTACAATCTTACCTGTCAGCCGTCCGCCAAGTCTACCATCAAGTTTGCCGAGGGAACCCGCTTCCTCCTGTCCGTACCGCTGAATGCTTCGTTGGACCTGAAAGAGATCGGCCTGAAGAAAGCCGTCCTGAATCTGGTGATCGAGAATACCACGCCCCTGGATTTCTCCTTCAACCTTTACGCGTACGACGCATCCGGCAAGTTCCTGGATTCCATCCGGGTCACGCCGGATTTCCAGTCGATTCCCGCCGGTGTCCAGACGAAAGGCGCCGTCACCCTCACCACCTCGGGTGACCTCCGCTTCTCGAGCCTGAGCCTGGAACTGACGGCATCGGCCCCCGCCTCTTCCGCCCATTACGGGACTTGTCTCAACCGGAACCAGGGCCTGAAGTTTACGGGGATGTCCCTGTATCTGCCGGACGGCATCGATATCAAGATGGATGCCGCTTCCAAGAACCAATAATCCATTGAACGAGATGAAACTGAGATCTTTCCTGCTGCCTGCCCTGGTCCTGTTTGCCATCGCGGCGCCCACCGCCCGTTCCCAGGAACTGGAAACCGGCTATTTCCTCGGAGGCAATCCCTATGCATTCCGCCTGAATCCGGCGTTCCAGAGCGAGCGCAACATCTTTTCCATCGCCCTGGGGCAGACCGGCATCGGAGCGTGGAGCAACCTGGGCGTGAGCACCTTGTTCTATCCGGATGCCAACGGACAACTGTACACCTTCATGAACGAGCGCGTGAACGCGTCCGAGTTCCTGCGGAAGATCGGAAAGAATAACCGCATCGACCTGGATGCCCGCGTGAACCTGTTTACCCTGGGTTTCTGGGCGGATCGGCGGTTCTTCACCATCGACCTGAACGTCCGGAGCCTGAACGCCGTTTCCGCCCCGTACGACCTGTTCAGTTTCTGGAAGGAAGGGACAGAGAGCAAGAATTCCTTCGATTTCTCCGGGAGCGGATTCCGTTCGAAGAATTTCGTGGAACTGGCCTTCGGCTGGTCCAGGAATTACGACAACGTGTTCAACCTCGGCGTCCGCGTCAAAGGGCTCGTGGGCATCGTGGAGGCGGAGGTCATGGCGGAGAAACTGAAACTGTCGATGGCCAGTGACGTGTGGGAAATCCAGGCCAAAAGTTTCATGAACGCCTCTTCGCCTTCCCTCACCTATACCCGTGACGGCGATGAACTGAAGATGGATTCCATTCAGTTCGACGACCGGAAATACGGTCCGGCCGGATACGGTGCGGCCCTGGATATCGGAGCCAGTTGGAATGTCCTTCCGTACCTGACCTTGTCGGCTGCCGTCCTGGACCTGGGCCCTATGCGCTGGAACCGGGAGATTTCGGGCGTTTCCCCCGAGACTTCCTATGCTTGGGCGCCCTCCGAGCAGGAAGAAGAGCAAGCGGTTCATTCCTGGGAAGATGAAATAGACGAGGCCACGGAGGCCCTGTCCGGGATCTTCCGTTTCAAGGATCATTCGGGGAGCGGAGCCGTCTTCGAGATGCTTCCTTTCCGGGTCAATGTCGGCGCCGAATTCAGGATGCCTTTCTATGAGCGGCTCAGCGTGGGCGCGCTCTATCAGGGCAGGGGAGGAGCCAGTTTCTCCCGTCATACCGGTCGGCTTTCCCTGAACTGGAGTCCTTTGAATTTCCTGAGCATGTCCACCAGCGCGTCGGTCAACAAAATGGGCGAAAGCCTTGGCTTCGCCCTCAATTTACACCCGGCGGGGATCAATCTGCTGGTGGGATGCGATTATATCCCGTACCACTTCACAAACATGGCCCCCCTGATCGACGGCCTGCCTGACCGTTACCGGTCGATGGTCGTCCTCCCTCGCGACCAGATGAAACTGAACCTGTATATCGGGCTCAATCTGGCGCTGGGGCATTCCAGGCTGGATTTCAAGAAGGAATTCTAACTACTTGTACCGCTTGAAGGTATAAGTGGTGATGGTCTTGAGCAGGACATTCTCCTGCTGGATGATGAACTGTTTGTCCGACAGTTCCAGTACATCGTAGGTTCCGTCCAGTTTCATGCTGTACCGGAGTCCTTCGGTGAGCCAGATACTGCTACTGTTGAAGGAAATCTTGAGTTGATCGGAGTTGTAGGTGATTCTGGCACCGTCAACATCGACGTCATCCAAGTCGAACTCCGTGAAACTGCCTTTCTTCGCGATGGCGTGCGGGAAGGGGAATTCACCGAAAGCGACGTAGAAGTGCACGTTCGTATAGTCGTCATTGATTGACTTGCTGCTGTCATTCTTGTCTACTACGGTTTTCTTGGTCAGGTTCCAGACGCCATACAGATTTCCTGTCACATCTCCAGTATGGGGAACACCCTGTTTTTCGCAAGAAGTGAAAAGCGCCGCGGCGATGATGGCGGCAAAGAACAGAAAACGTTTCATAACTCTAGGTTCTGGTTTTTAGGGAAACTCCTTCAAATACCGTTCCAGCCGCTGTTTTTCTTTTTCGAGGATATTCATTATATTTGGAAAGTTTTTGCACCCTTTGCTATGCTACCATTCAAAGAGCGTTTCCTCGCGTTCCTCGGCAGGATGCTTTCCGTTACCCTGGGTATCGTGATTACCTTCACGGTACAGGGGATCCTGGACCGGAAACGGGACGAGCGTGCCGTTCATTCTGCGCTGGAACTGGTGCGGACGGAATTGGCCGCGAACCTGGACGACATCGAAATCCTGACCGACTATTTCCGGCAGGAGCAGGCATCGGCCCAATATCTTTCCAAGCACAAGAAGGACCTGAAGAAATGTCCGGTGGATTCTGTCAACTATCATGTCGGTATTGTCAATGCCGACGTGTCCGTCGCCTTCAGTCATGATGCCCTGGAACTCCTGAAGATGTCTTCCCTGTTCCCGAAGATCAAGGACAATGACCTGTCGATGAAAGTCATCCGTGCCTATGACGCCTGTGAACTGATGGTTTCCAATGTCAACCGACATGTCAATAACAGGGATTCATCGCCCGGTGGCGCCGTGGACTGGCTGCTCTCCCGTCAGGCCGATTTCACCTGGTTTACGGACCCCACTGACGTCGAGGAGGCTGTCAAAGCCATTGACGCATTTCTCTTGAGACAATAAGTTAAACAGCAACTGATATGAAAAGGACAAACAAATCGAAAGTGATCATCATCCCCCAGCCTCCCAAGTTTGAGGATGAAAACCCGCAAGGAACCACTCCCGCCGCTTCCCAGGCCAGTACGACCGCTCCCAAGGATTCCGCGCAGCAGGCCGCTCCCAAGGCCGAGCAGGCTCAAGACAAGGCATAGTCATGAAAAGGTTCCTTCAAGTTTTCGGCTGCATCTTTCTTGCAGCCATTCTTTTCTCGCTTTCCTACGAGGCGAGCGCACAGGTCAATCCGCCCGCAGGTGGTTTCAAGAACGCTTATCTCAGCCTTAACAAGTCCGGTAAGGTTGGCCTCACCTACACCCTGTGGGACGACCAGGTGAAGAAAGGCGCCTACACGCTTTGCTTCTTCTGGGCCTCCTGGTCTGACGAGGCCCGGGAAGAAGTTCCTTTCATTCAGGCCATCAACAAGAAGTACTCAGGCAAAGTGAAGGTCCTCGGCGTCACGTACGGCGACGAAATCCAGGACTCCATGGACGCCATCTCAGAGTTGGGTATGTCCTTCCCGTCTTTTGTGTTTGTGGAAGACGCAGAGCCTGACGGCCGCTTCGACATTGACACCATTCCTACCGTTATCCTTTTCGGTCCCGACGGGAACATCGTCGCGCGGGATATGAGAGGGGAGGAGATAGAAAAGGCCGTTGAGAAGGCGCTGGGGAGGTAGAACCTACCAGTCCACTATCTGATTGATCAGTCTCCATTGCTCCGTTGAACTCTTTCGGAGGTAGATACGGGTGGTGGAGATGTTTTTGTGGCCCAGGAGGTCGGCGAGGAGGGCAATGTCCTGGTGTCGCTCCAGGAATTTCTTGGCGTATAGATGCCGGAAAGCATGTGGATGGACCACATGCTCGTTCATACCGTACTTTCTGGCGTAATATGTCAGGCGGCTGGATAGTCCTCTGGCTGTTATCCGCTTGCCGTATTTGTTCAAGAAAACATAGCCGCTGTCTCGGTCCAGCCACTGCAGGAGTTCCTTTTGGAGTTGTTTTGGAATGTACAATCTTCGCACTTTCCCACCCTTTGAGCAGATATTAAAGTGGCCTGCTTTTACGTGTTCCACCCTCAAACTTAGCAGTTCACTGACCCGGGCTCCGGTCCCTGCCATGAAACGGATGGCAAAATAACATTTCTGGTCCGGTTCATTTTGGAGGCGTTTCTTTAAGAAATCGTATTCCTCATCGCTGATGATGTTCTCGAGGAAGGATTCCTCTTTGACTTTTACAAACTTGATTTTGAGTTCGTTTTGTCCTATAGTATCCAGGTATTTGTTCAGCGCCTGCATCCGCAGATTGGCGGTTTTCGGGCTGTAGGAATGAATCAATAACTCCCTGTATTCCAGCAGATTGCATTTGTCGATGCTGGGATACCGGGAGTAATAGTCGCGAACGGCATACAGGTATGCCGCAACCGTGTTTTCGGCATAGTTTCCCTGCCGAAGCACCCGCTCAAAGGTGTTGAGACTCATAGTATTGCCGTTGACAAACGGCTAAGTTAGGTATTTTTTGAAGTTTTTGGAGCGGGGAGAAGTGTTTTTTATGCTAAATTCGTTTGGATTTGGATAATTCAGTACTTTTAATTTGAGAGCGGCCTTTGGTCTGGGCCGCTCTCAAATCATTCATTTATCTCTAATAAGACAGAACCTTGGATGCCTTGTAGGTCTTGGCTCCACCACCTTCTCCGAAGATGTTGATCGAAACGGCCTCAGCATGCTTGACGGCTCCAGTATCCAATTTATTCACGAATATGAAGGGATTGCTTTCCTGTTGGGATGTGTCAATTGAATGCGTGTCCAATTCATAACCCCATCCCCAGTTGTCTTCCTCCAGTTTATATACATATTCCGGATCGAGGCAGAGCAGGGTCTTGGTTACGGTGGCGCCGTCCGTATCGGTCGTGTTCGTCAAAATGACCTTGGAGAAGTTCTGCCAACCATTGGTCAAGTTAGGAACAGGCTTGCCCGTATTTTTGTCATATTCGTTTTTATTGACAGGTGCGTAATAAATCTGGATGGTCGCACTCTCGCCCCTTCTGAGTCCGGTCTTTTGGATGACGATATTGATCGGAAGGTCGGTCTGAGGATAAGGATAGTTGTTGACAGACGCATAACCTAGGAAATTACCATTATCATCATACGCAGGGACGTAAACACCGGAATTGGGCGCGTTGGTATTCGTTCCATCTCCGCCTGTAACACCATCTTTCGCCTCGATCTCAAACTCGATGACAAGTTCCTTACCTCTACAGTTTTCACCGTCACCACGCCAACCGACCCAGTTGCCGTACGCCGTTATCTCACCGGTCTCATCATCGACGGTGTCAAGCTTACTGTAATTGAATCCGATGATCATGAGTTTTCCGTTATGAAGATAAACACCGACCGTGTTTTCATTGGTTATGTAAGTTGCAGTCGGGTCAGGAGCGGCCGTCAGATCAAAATCAGCCGGCAAGATGATTTTATTAAGAATTGCTTTACTATCCTCGTCAAAACCGGAGCCATCAGTCAAGGCATTAAGCGTATAGACGACAACCTGCGAAGCGGTGAAATCAGAAGGAACCTCAAAACTGTTGGAAACTGCATCCACCACCTGCGTTCCGGCAGGAATGGTGCTTTCGGAGCCGCCGGAAGCATGAGCAACGGTTTCGAAGATGCCGGTCAGGTCTTCGCCTGCTTCGAGAGCGTAAGTGTCAGCCTTCTTCGTTCCCGGGCTATTATAATTTGCCGCATCAGGATAGTTAGAAGAGGTATACTGCAGGTAATTACGCATATCGTCATTGGCGATGTCACCAAGGATAATGGTAAAAACGGACGCTGTGTGAGTGGTCTTCGAGGTGGCGGCAGCACGAATGCATCGGTCAGATACGGAAAGCGAATTGGTTCCGTTCGTGGTAATGGTGCCAGTATTCCAGCCAGGACCGGATCCAGGAGCACCATCTGTGAATAGAACAACCGTGCGGGTACTGGTTCCTTTACGTGCGGCAGGGATTCCGTCGAGAACCGTATTGGCCAGGGCCATACCCTCATCTGAATAAGTACCAAAATGATCTCCACCATTAATACTACTATTGGTCAATCCCATAATGTAACTTATCATAGAGGTGTTCATCGCGCCATTTGCTGCCGTCACATCTGTCAAACCAGACCTCTGCGCAGTTGCGTTTGCGTCCCCTGAACTCGTCATCGGTCCGCCGAAAGTCACGACGCTGATCCTGTTGCCGAGCGGGTTCTGCCGGGGCTTATCGTCCGTTTCATCCTCGTAATTATCGTTATGATAAATCACCTTGACGAAATTCTCAACAGCCTCTTGGAGGGCCTCAAGTCTAGAGACACCTTCGTACAATACACCAGTGTAGATGACAGTATTAGGACCTGCTTGCGGCAGACCATTTGTATTGTGCTGC
>JAEEGK010020874.1_pt1 | contig 13882 bp, 25 predicted proteins | sample 8958771 | NCBI WGS metagenome assembly JAEEGK01 (sample SAMN16246547, study PRJNA631951) | gut metagenome | biome: gut microbiome; feature: rumen; material: SC-attached | host: Bos | place: Iran: Karaj | collected 2018-10 | reverse complement strand
CTTATCATTTCAGCCTGGGTTCCTTTGCCCGCTCCGGGCGCACCCAACATTATTATTTTCATGTGAACCTCCTGTGTTTATCTTTAAAAAAGCCGGTTTTACAATCGGTTCTTTTAAGGACAAACGCAAAACGCACAATATCGGAGCAGGATAATCCTGCTCCGAATGCGTTATTCTTACTGATTTAAAAATCCCTTGTAATTTCTTACCAGCATCATGCTCTCAATCTGATTGAGAGTTTCAATGATAACACTTACGATAATGATAAGGCTGGTACCAAGGAAGGTAACGGTTGCCTGGAATACTCCGTAGAAGATATAAGGAAGTACGCCGATTATCATAAGTCCGATAGCGCCGATAAAGATGATGGCGTTAAGGATGTTCGAAATATAGTCGCTGGTGGACTTACCGGGCCTGATACCGGGAATGAAACCGTTGGACTTCTTTAAGTTGTCCGCAAGTTCCAAGGGGTTAAAAGTAATCGAGGTGTAGAAATATGCAAACACGATTACCAAAATGCAGTAAATCAAAAGTCCTATTGAATAGAGGGGTCTTGCTTTGCTAACCCAGTTCTGTGAGTTAAGAACTGCAAGAACCGTTGCCCAGAAACCTGTTCCTTTGTATCCGGCAAGGTTTGAGATGATGCCGGGTGTCTGTAAAAGAGACGAAGCAAAGATAATGGGCATAACACCCGCCGTATTAACACGGATCGGGATGTTCGAAGCGGTGGGGCCTCCGATCTTGGAGCCTGCGCTTCTTCTTGCGTACTGTACGGGGATCTTGCGAACGCCTGCATTTAAGACTACAACAAGCATTACCATAAGTACGAGAATTGCAATGATGATAACCGTTGCAAGAATCTGGTTTGCGATCCTGGGAGTCTCACCGTTTTCGTTTGCTCCGAATACAAATCTCTGGAACAAAGAAGCAAGATCGGCGGGAACTCTTGCGATGATGTTAACAAGAAGGATGATGGAGATACCGTTTCCGATACCCTTTTCATTAATTCTTTCACCAATCCACATAACGAAGGCAGAACCTGCGGTTAATGCGGCTACAACGGTAATTACGCTGAATACGCCGTAATTCTTGATGAGACCTTCTCCACCGAAAGAAACGGCCATAGCGGTTGCTTCGATAAGTGCAAGTCCGACGGTTACGTAACGGGTGATGGAAGCGATCTTCTTTCTGCCCTCGCCGCCTTCTTTTTGCATCTCTTCGAGTGCGGGGATCGCAATCGTAAGAAGCTGCATGATAATCGAAGATGTAATGTAAGGTGTGATGTTAAGTGCAAGTAAGGACATGTTCATGAAAGAACCGCCGGTAAATGCATCAAGGAAGTTAAATGAATCGCCAAGCTGGGTCTCCATCCACTGTCTAACCCAATCGGGATCAACGCCGGGAACCGGTAACTGACAACCGATTCTTACGACGATAATCATCACAACCGTGAATAATAGCTTAGTACGTATTTCTTTAATCTTTAAAGCGTCTCTAAGTTTTTTGAACATTAGATCACCTCTGCAGTTCCACCAAGTTTCTCAATTGTCTCCTTAGCGGTTTCGCTGTAGGCGTTTACCTTAACATTGAGCTTTTTGGTAAGTTCGCCGTTGCCAAGAAGCTTAACTCCGTCTGCAGGGTTCTTAATGATTCCCTGTGCCATAAGTGCTTCAACGTCAACGGTAGTGCCGTTATCAAACACTTCTAATGCACTGATGTTAATTGCAACGATTTCCTTGTGGTTTCTGTTCTTGAAACCTCTCTTGGGAATACGTCTGTATAAAGGCATCTGACCGCCTTCGAAACCGATTCTGGGAGCTCCGGAACGTGCTTTCTGTCCCTTGTGGCCCTTACCTGCGGTCTTACCGTTTCCCGAACCGTGTCCGCGTCCGCGTCTAAAATTATCGCTGTGTTTGGAGCCTTCTGCGGGTCTTAAATTAGATAATTCCATTGTGACACCTCCTCCTGTTTTAAGCTTCTTCTACCTTAACCAAATGTCTTACCTGCCAAACCATGCCCCTTACGGCATCGTTGTCGGGAAGCTCTACCGTGTGGTTAACCTTGTGAAGTCCAAGTGCCTCAACGGTTGCTCTGTGCTTGGGAACAGCACCGATAGTAGATTTAACTAAAGTAATTTTTAACTTTTTTACTTTCTTTGTTGCCATGTTCTCCGCCTCCTTAAGCCATTACTTCACTCACGGACTTGCCGCGGTTTGCAGCAACCTGCTCGGGAGTCTTTAACTGACTTAAGCCCTCGATGGTTGCAAGAACAACGTTCTGCTTATTGTTGGAGCCGAGAGACTTGGTACGAATATTCTTAATTCCTGCAAGTTCGCATACGCTACGAGCGGGACCGCCTGCGATAACACCGGTACCTTCGGGAGACTTCTTAAGTAATACAGTAGCCGAACCGAATTTTCCTACATAGTCGTGGGAGATCGAATTGTTCTCGTCAAGTGCAACACTTACAAGATTCTTCATAGCGTCTTCTTTACCTTTACGAATAGCTTCCGGTACTTCTGCAGCTTTTCCAAGGCCGGCGCCTACGTGACCGTTACCGTCACCAACAACAACCAAAGCAGTGAAACGCATATTACGTCCGCCCTTAACAACCTTCGTAACACGCTTGATGGAAACCACCTTCTCACTGAACTCCATGTTTGTTGTATCAATCATAGTGCGTTTCATGTGATGCTTTCTCCTTCCTTAGAACTCTAAGCCGGCTTCTCTTGCCGCTTCTGCCAATGCTGCAACCTTACCCTGGTAAATAAATCCGCCTCTGTCATAAACAACGGTCTTAATACCCTTTTCAAGTGCACGCTTTGCAATTACAGTTCCCAAATATGCCGCAGCTTCGACGTCGTTTGTCTTCTTAAGCTCAGCCTTTACATCCTTTTCGGAAGTAGATGCTGCAACCAAAGTCTTACCAACCGTATCATCGATAATTTGAGCATACATGTGGTTGTTACTGCGAAATACCGCAAGGCGGGGTCTTTCGGCAGTGCCTGCAAAACGGTTGCGAATTTTAATGTGTTTTTTAACACGGACTTTCTGTCTTGATTCTTTTGTAACCATTTTCACACTCTCCTTATCTATTATTTCTTACCGGTCTTACCGACTTTACGTCTGATAACTTCATCGGCATATTTGATTCCCTTGCCCTTATAAGGCTCAGGTCTTCTCTTGTCTCTGATTTCGGCCGCAAACTGTCCGACCTTTTCTTTATCGATACCCTTAACGGTGATTACGTTACCTTCAACTACGGTCTCGATGCCCTCAGGATCGTTCATCTCAACCGGATGTGAATAACCAAGAGAAAGGGTAAGCTTCTTGCCTGCCTTGGCAGCTCTGTAACCTACGCCGTTAACTTCAAGCTTCTTCTCGTATCCGGAAGTAACGCCTACAACCATGTTGTTGATGAGCGTTCTTGTTAAACCGTGAAGGGACTTCATCTTCTTTAATTCGTTGGGTCTGGAAACCAGAACTTCGGTTCCCTCAACCTTGATTTCCATTTCCTTGGGTAATACTCTTTCAAGAGTTCCCTTAGGACCTTTTACAGTCACTTTATTATTTTCTGCAACACTTACAGTTACGCCTGCAGGTATCGCGATTGGCATTCTACCTATACGTGACATGCCCGTACCTCCTGTATTTTTAAACTGTTGATAATTACCATACAAAGCAAAGAACTTCGCCGCCGACCTTAAGCTCACGAGCCTTCTTGTCGGTTACAACGCCCTGGTTGGTGGAGATGATTGCTACACCGAGTCCGCCGAGAACCTTGGGAAGATCTTCTTTGTTTGCGTAAACTCTTAAACCGGGCTTAGAAATTCTCTGAAGACCGGAAATAATCTTTTCGTTCTTGTCTGCGCCGTACTTTAAAGTGATGTGAATCGTCTTAAAAGCGCCGCTTTCAACAACGTCAAACTTCTTGATATAACCTTCATCCAGAAGAATCTGAGCTATGGAAAGCTTCATCTTGGATGCGGGAACATCTACCGTATCATGTTTAGCAGTGTTTGCGTTACGAATTCTTGTAAGCATATCTGCAATAGGGTCGTTAACTGCCATTTGACTATCCTCCTTTAAGTATTTCCTACCAGCTTGACTTCTTCATGCCGGGGATTTCACCCTTGTACGCAAGTTCACGGAAGCAAACTCTGCAAATACCGTATTTTCTTAATACCGCATGAGGGCGACCGCAAATCTTACAACGTGTGTAAGCTCTGGTGGAGAACTTGGGCTTCTTCTGCTGTTTAAGCTTCATTGCTGTTTTAGCCATGAATTTACTTCCTCCTTATTTCGCAAAGGGCATGTTGAACAGTCTTAACAATTCACGTGCCTCTTCATCTGTCTTTGCTGTTGTAACGAAGATAATGTCCATACCGCGAACCTTATCTACCTTATCGTATTCGATTTCAGGGAAGATGATCTGTTCCTTGATACCGAGTGCATAGTTTCCTCTGCCATCGAAACCGTTGGGGTTTACACCTCTGAAGTCGCGGACACGAGGAAGTGCAAGGTTGATAAGACGGTCTGCAAACTCGTACATCTTCTCGCCGCGAAGGGTAACCTTACAACCGATTGCCTGTCCCTCACGAATCTTGAAGTTAGCCACAGACTTCTTTGCCTTTGTGATAATCGCCTTCTGACCGGTGATTGTTTCCATGTCCTTAACAGCGGATTCAAGAATCTTGGCATTTTCCTTTGCTTCGCCAACGCCCATATTAACGACGATCTTATCGAGCTTCGGAACTTCCATAACGTTTTTGTAGCCAAACTTGTCAGTCATGGCTTTAACAATTTCGTCTTTGTATAAATCTTTAAGTCTTGACACTTATATTGCCTCCTTCCGAATTAGTCGATCACTTCGCCGGTAGCCTTAGCAAAACGAACCTTTTTGTCTTTGTCCATCTTGAAGCCGACTCTTGTTGCTTTTCCCTTGAACACAAGCATTACATTGGAGATGTCGATAGGAGCTTCCTTCTCAACGATCCCGCCGTTCTGATTTGCCTGTGAGGGCTTCATATGCTTGGTAACCATGTTGATGCCTTCAACAACGATCTTTGAATTCTTGGCATCTACGGAAAGAACCTTACCTTCTTTTCCGTTATCTTTTCCTGCGATAACCTTAACGGTATCGCCCTTTTTAATCTTTAATGCTGACATAGTATACCTCCTACAGAACTTCGGGAGCCAAAGAAACGATCTTGGTGAACTGTTTCTCACGAAGCTCTCTCGCTACAGGTCCAAAAATACGGGTTCCCTTGGGTTCCTTGTCATCTTTGATGATAACTGCAGCATTCTCGTCAAATTTTATATAGGAGCCGTCTTTACGACGAGCGCCCTTAACAGTGCGAACTACAACAGCCTTAACAACGTCACCCTTCTTAACGATTCCGCCGGGGGTAGCATCTTTAACGCTGGCTACGATTACGTCGCCTATGTTAGCATATCTTCTTGTAGATCCGCCGGAAACACGGATGCAAAGCAATTCCTTAGCACCGGTGTTATCAGCAACCTTCAATCTGCTTTCCTGTTGAATCATGCTATTTCTCCTTCCAATGCTTACTTAGCTTTTTCTACGATCTCGACAAGTCTCCATCTCTTATCTTTGGAAAGAGGTCTTGTCTCCATTACTTTAACGGTATCTCCTACCCGGCATTCGTTGTTCTCGTCATGAGCCTTAAGCTTGTAGGTCTTCTTAACGATCTTTCCGTAAAGAGGATGCTTTACGTGATCTTCAACCGCAACAGTGATTGTCTTGTCCATCTTGTCGCTGACAACCTTACCGGTACGTGTTTTTCTTAAATTTCTTTCTTCCACGACTTTAGTCTCCTTTCAAATCTTCCGATGCCGCCATTACGCCTCAGCCTTGGACTTTGCAGTCATAACAGTCTGAATTCTGGCAATGTTCTTTCTTACTTCCTGAATTCTTGCTGTGTTATCAAGCTGGTTTGTGGCATTCTGGAATCTTAAGTTAAAAAGTTCCTTTTTAGCGTCGGTCAATTCCTTGGCTAATTCCGCAGTTGTCTTTGCGTTTAAGCTTTCAACATACTTATTAATTTTCATTAGATGCACCGCCTTCCAAGTCCGCTTTGGAAACTATCTTACATTTGCAAGGAAGCTTGTGTGATGCCAGGCGCAATGCTTCTTTCGCGGTCTCCTCAGGAACACCTGCGATCTCGAACAATACGCGTCCGGGCTTTACTACTGCAACCCAGTATTCAACCGTTCCTTTACCGGAACCCATACGGGTTTCAGCAGGCTTCGTGGTAATGGGCTTATCGGGGAAAATCTTGATCCAAACCTGACCGCCACGTTTTACGTATCTTGTCATGGCAACACGGGCTGCCTCGATCTGATTGGATTTAATCCAGCTGGGTTCTGTTGCAATTATACCGTAATCACCGTATGTAATGGTGTTACCGCGTGTAGCCTTTCCCGCCATGGTGCCGCGGAACTGCTTACGACGCTTAACTCTCTTAGGCATTAACATTATTTATCGCTCCCTTCCTTGTTAGATTTTGTAGGAAGGACCTCACCCTTGTAGATCCAAACCTTAACTCCGAGCTTACCGTAAGTGGTATCTGCTTCTGCAAATCCGTAGTCGATGTCAGCTCTGAGTGTCTGAAGCGGAATAGTACCTTCGCTGTAGGTTTCGGTACGAGCGATATCCGCACCGCCCAAACGTCCGCCAACGCTGGTCTTGATTCCGAGTGCTCCGGCCTTCATGGTTCTGGACATGCCGGACTTCATAGCACGACGGAAGGAAACACGGTTCTCAAGCTGCTGAGCGATTGATTCCGCAACAAGCTGAGCGTCCTTATCGGGCTTTTTGATTTCCTTGATGTCTACAAGAACCTTCTTGCCTGTAAGCTTGGCAATTTCGTTCTTTGTAACTTCGATTTCCTGACCGCCCTTACCGATGATAACACCGGGCTTTGCGGTGAAGATGATAACCTTAACTCTGTCAGAAGCTCTTTCGATCTCGATCTTGCTTACGCCGCTGGCATAGAGTTTCTTCTTAAGGTATTTTCTGATGTTGTAGTCTTCAACTAAATAATCCGAGAATTCTGATTCGGCATACCATCTTGAATCCCAATCCTTAATGACGCCGACTCTAAGTCCGTGAGGATTAACTTTCTGTCCCATTCCTATTCCTCCTATCTTTCATCAAGCACAACGGTGATGTGGCTTAATCTCTTTTCGATTCTGTAAGCTCTACCCTGTGCGCGGGGCCTTACTCTCTTCATGATGGGTCCCTTGTTTGCGAAACATTCGGCAACAAAAAGGTTGTCGGCGTTCATGCCGTTATTGTTTTCCGCATTAGCGATTGCGGATTCCAAAAGCTTCTTGATAATACTTGAACCATATCTGGGATTGTATGTAAGGATTGCAAGTGCAGTCTTAGCATCCTTTCCTCTGATGGCATCCAATACGAAACAAGCCTTCTGTACGGAAATTCTTGCGTAAGATAATTTTGCTGAAGGTCTTGTATCCTTATTTGCGTTTCTTTCTCTCTTTATTTGAGATCTATGTCCTTTAGCCATAGATAAGTCCTCCTTTCAAGTTATCTTACTTTACCTTGCTCTTCTTTTCGTCCTTGCCGTGGCCTCTGAAGGTTCTGGTAGCAACGAATTCGCCGAGCTTATGTCCAACCATGTCTTCGGTAACATATACCGGTACATGCTTACGTCCGTCATGAACGGCAATCGTGTGTCCTACGAAGGACGGGAAGATTGTCGAACGGCGCGACCAGGTCTTGATGACCTGCTTCTGTCCGGATGCATTCATAGCGTCAACCTTCTTAAGAAGGCTTGCGTCTGCGAAAGGTCCTTTTTTAATTGATCTTGCCATTTAAGTGTCCTCCTGTATTATTTAATAGCCTTGCCGTTACGTCTTCTTACGATGAGCTTGTCGGAAGCCTTCTTGGACTTACGTGTCTTAAGACCGAGAGCAGGCTTGCCCCAAGGTGTGCTGGGACCGGGACGACCGATACCACACTTACCTTCACCACCACCATGAGGGTGATCGTTGGGGTTCATAACCGAACCGCGAACCGTGGGACGAATGCCCATGTGACGCTTACGGCCTGCCTTACCGAGATTGATAAGGCTGTGGTCTACGTTGCCTACAACACCTACTGTTGCACGGCATACAAGGGGAACCATTCTCATCTCGCCCGAAGGAAGACGAAGTGTTGCGTACTTTCCTTCTTTAGCAAGAAGCTGAGCGCTGTTTCCGGCTGAACGAACAAGCTGTCCGCCCTTACCGGGATAAAGCTCGATATTGTGAACCTGAGTACCGATGGGGATCTCTGAAAGAGGAAGGCAGTTGCCAACTCTGACTTCGGCCTTTGCTCCGTTCATAACCTTCATTCCGTCGGTAAGTCCTTCGGGAGCAAGGATGTATCTCTTCTCGCCGTCCGCATAGCACAGAAGAGCGATGTTTGCTGTTCTGTTGGGATCGTACTCGATACCGATTACGGTTGCGGGGATGTCATCCTTAAGTCTCTTGAAATCTACGATTCTGTATTTCTTCTTGTTTCCTCCGCCGATGTGTCTGACGGTGATTTTACCCTGATTGTTACGACCTGCAGTCTTGGGGATTGCAACACAAAGGCTCTTCTCGGGAGTGGTCTTCGTGATTTCCGCAAAATCGGAACCGGTCATATTTCTTCTGGAGGGTGTATAGGGCTTATAAGTCTTGATAGCCATTTTTAATCTCCTTTACAATGATTTGTTGTCACGCTTCATATGCGTATAATCGAAGGTTTAAATTATAAACCTGCAAAGATTTCGATGTCCTTGCTGTCGGCAGTTAACCAAACGATTGCTTTCTTGGTCGCTGCGGTCTTGCCTTCGGTACGTCCGCGACGCTTTGTCTTTCCGTCGCAGTTTACGGTGTTAACGCGCTTAACCTTAGCACCTGCAAACATCTTTTCAACCGCTTCCTTGATCTGAGACTTGTTAGCGTCGGTGTGAACAAGGAAGGTGTATTTCTTTTCGCCTATACCGGACATACTCTTTTCGGTAAGTACCGGCTTAAGGATTACGTCATAGTATTGAATTGCTGCCATTATGCGTACACCTCCTCAATCTTCTTGGCTGCATCCTTGGTAAGTACCAAAACGCCGCCCTTCATGATGTCGTATACGTTGATCTCACCAACGAGTGTGGTGTCAACACCGGGAAGGTTTCTTGCGGAAAGAACAACGTTTGCATCGTTCTCAGCCAAAACAACGAGTCCCTTATCTACTTTTAAGTTGCTCATTACCGTTGCGAAGTTCTTGGTCTTGATCTCGTCAAATTTAAGCTCGCTTACAACGATAAGCTTTTCAGCCTGAAGACGGCTGGTGAGTGCAGACTTGAGAGCTGCTCTCTTTTCCTTCTTGTTAAGCTTGAAGGAATAATCGCGGGGTACGGGAGCGAATACTACGCCGCCGCCTGTCCACTGAGGAGATCTGGTTGAACCCTGACGTGCGTGTCCGGTTCCCTTCTGTCTCCAAGGCTTTCTTCCGCCACCGGAAACTTCGGAACGGGTCTTAGCCTTCTGAGTTCCCTGGCGAAGATTTGCGAGCTGCTGGGTTACAGCCATGTGTACCAGATGCTCGTTTACTTCTACATTAAATACGGCGTCGCTTAAGTCCATCTTTTCGACTTCTTTGCCGTCCATATTATAAACAGATACTTTTGCCATCTGAATGGTCCTCCTTCCGATCTTTCTTAGGCGTTAGCCTTAACGGTTTCTTTGATTGTGACTAATGCCTTCTTGGGTCCGGGTACCGAGCCCTTAACAAGCAATAAGTTGTTTTCTGCGTCAACTCTTACTACTTCAAGGTTCTGTACGGTAACCTTTACGTGTCCCATGTGACCGGGCATTCCTTTTCCCTTAAATACGCGGCTGGGTGAAGAACAAGCACCGTTTGAACCCTGATGACGATGGAACTTGGAACCGTGCTTCATGGGTCCTCTGTGCTGACCAAGTCTCTTGATAGCACCCTGGAATCCTTTACCCTTGGAAAGAGCGGTTGCGTCGATCTTGTCGCCTGCTGCAAAGATGTCAGCCTTGATCTCAGCGCCAAGAGTGTACTCGGAAGTGTTTTCGAACTTGAATTCTCTTACGAATCTCTTGGTGGTGGTGCCGGCCTTTGCAAAGTGACCTTTCTCAGCCTTGTTCGCGCCGTGAGCGTGAACATATGCCTTCTTGCCGTTGGCGTCCTTGTTGACGATTCTTTCCTTTTTCTCGGCGAAGCCTACCTGAACAGCTTCGTAACCGTCATTCTCTTTTGTTTTAACCTGTGTTACTACACAAGGTCCTGCCTGAAGAACGGTAACAGGTACGAGTGAACCGTCTTCGTTGAAGATTTGAGTCATTCCGACTTTTGTAGCTAAGATTGCTTTCTTCATTTTTTCTCCTCTCTTTTGTGGCGGAATCCTTTGGGGATTCACACAAAGTCTACAGCGGAGTGAATTCTCACTCATTCTAGTTGTAGAGGCTTTGTTAACTTGTTTGGTGGATGAATTACTTCATCTTAATATCAATGCTTACACCGGCAGGCATTTCGAGTCTCTGAAGAGCTTCGACTGTCTTCTGCGTGGGAGTAATGATATCAATGAGTCTTTTGTGCGTTCTCTGTTCGAACTGTTCTCTGGAATCTTTGTACTTATGTACAGCACGAAGAATCGTAACAACTTCCTTTTTAGTAGGAAGCGGAACAGGACCGCTGACCTGAGAGCCGTTCTTCTTAACGGTCTCGATGATTTTCTTGGCAGACGCATCGATTAACTGATGATCGTATGCCTTAAGGGTGATTCTCATTACTTGACTTGCCATAAAAAAAGTCTCCTCCTATTCGTACTTTTGAATCTAAGTACGACAAGCGGCGACTGTACACTCTCCCGTGCGTGTCCTACTGCCTTGTAAAAAATGAAGAACACATAAGCATTCTTCAATCAACGGCAAACGACTCACACGTCGTTTCTATCCTGATGATAGACAGTTGCTTGGTACAGTGACTTGTCGTCAGTTTACATGACCTTCGCTCCGCGGAAAACCCGCAAACGGTTATTTATTTCCGTATGCGGCAACCTCACGCTTCATAGCTATCATGTCACAGCAAGTGATATATTAACGCAAGTCACCGTAAAAAGCAAGCATTTTTTAAAATTTTTTCAACTTTTTGCGATATTTATCATATTCCCGAATTTACGGGCTATTGTTTCATCCATCTGCCGCTGGCGCCGCAGGGTAAAATGAGTTCGGTTTCGGTAACGGGAAGGCCGATCTCATCGGCTTTTACGAAGCCCCCGTGTTTCTTTACAATGGCCATGTTAAGCATATAGGTAAGCACTGCGGGCTGAAGGCCAGTCGTATAGCTGTTGACAAGAAAGAATAAAGCATCCTCCGAGAGAAGTTCTTCGCAGAGTTTAATAAAGGGGAATACGCTCTCTTCAATCTTCCATATCTCACCCTTGGGACCCCTGCCGTAGGAAGGGGGATCCATGATTATGGCATCGTACTTGTTGCCGCGGCGGATCTCTCTTTCCACAAACTTGCCGCAGTCATCCACAAGCCAACGGATCTTCGCATCCGCAAGACCAGAGGACGCGGCATTTTCTTTGGCCCACTGCACCATGCCCTTTGAGGCATCCACATGGGTGACTTCAGCTCCCGCCAGGGCCGCGGCTATGGTGGCACCGCCCGTATAAGCAAAAAGATTCAAGACCTTGATCGGTCTCCCGGGATCTTTATCTTTAGCGTTCCTTATAATAGAAGAAAACCAATCCCAGTTCACGGCCTGTTCCGGGAACAATCCCGTATGTTTAAAGGCAAAAGGCTTAAGATGAAACTTTGCTCCGTTCTGATAAGAAATCATCCATTCATTCGGAAGGTCAAAGAACTCCCACTCTCCGCCGCCCTTTGAGGAACGATGATAGTGGCCGTTTAACTTCTTCCAGTATTGGTTCTTCTTCTCTGAATCCCAGATCACCTGAGGGTCCGGGCGAAGAAGAATATATTTGCCCCAGCGTTCGAGTTTTTCTCCGCCGGAGGTGTCGATTACCTCGTATTCTTTCCAGTTGTTAGCAATCCACATAATTATTCCCGTTAATTTATTATTTCAAAAAAACACAGTCACATTATACGAAAAAAATCCCGTGCCGTAAAGACACGGGATTTTCAAAAGGCTTAATCAAATTACTTAAGAGTAACCTTAGCGCCTGCTTCTTCAAGAGACTTCTTAAGAGCTTCAGCGTCTGCCTTGGAAGCGCCTTCCTTAACAACCTTGGGAGCTGCTTCAACAAGATCCTTAGCTTCCTTAAGTCCAAGACCGGTAGCTTCACGTACAACCTTGATAACCTTAACCTTTTCTGCACCGATTTCGGTAAGTTCAACGTCGAACTCGGTCTTCTCTTCTGCTGCTTCTGCAGGGCCTGCTGCTGCTGCAACTACAACACCTGCTGCTGCGGATACGCCAAACTCTTCTTCGCAAGCTTTTACTAAGTCGTTTAATTCAAGTACGGATAACTCTTTGATAGCATCAATGAGTTCCTGAGCTGTTAATTTAGCCATTTTAAAATTCCTCCATAAAAATGATAAATGTTAATTGTTATTATCCCGATTAGTATAAAGCCTTGCCTTATTCTGCGGGGGTCTCTGCAGGAGCTTCTGCAGGTGCTTCTTCAACGGGTGCTGCTACAGCTTCTTCCTTAACGGGAGCCTCTGTTGCGGAAGCGCCGCCTTTTTCAGCCAGCTGCTTCATAACACGAGCGAAGTTTGTAATAGGAGACTGTAAGCTTCCAAGTAACTTGGAGATTAACTGATCTCTTGAAGGGATTGTTGCGATTCCGGCAATTCCCTTAGCGTCGTAAAGAGTTCCTTCAACAACGCCGCCTTTGATCTCAAGCTTATCTGCTTCTTTTGCAAATTTTGCAAGTACTCTTGCGGGAGCGGTAGCATCGCTCTTGCTGATAGCGATTGCACTGGGTCCCTCAAGGTAAGGAGCGAGCTGCTCAAAATCGGTACCCTTAATTGCGAAATTGATAAAGGTGTTCTTGTAAACCTTATAAGTAACGCCTTCTTCACGCAAAGCCTTACGAAGTCTCGTATCCTGCTCTACGGTAAGTCCTCTGTAGTCAACAACCACAACGGAATCGGCATCCTTAATGTTCTCGGAAATTTCCGCAACTATGGGAGCTTTTAACTCAACCTTAGCCATTTCTTTACCTCCTTATTATTTTTGTTTCTACGCCGAAACAGGAGATTTATAAAGAAAATAAAACCCCTCTGCCAAAAACAGAGGGGTAGTAATTAATTCTTACTCACTGTCCTCGGTAGGCGCTCAGCTTACGCCGGAATTCCGGCACCTACTGTCTTCGGCTGGTTATAATACCTTATGTAAGGTATCATACGTATTTTATATTGTCAAGCGGGAATAAATGATTTATGTACCGTACCCGCTCAAACGGCGCTCCGCCTGTCGAGTCTTCGTCTCGACAATCAGCGCTCCGCCTGTCGAGTCTTCGTCTCGACAAACGCTCCGCCTGTCGAGTCTTTGCCTCGACGATCGGCAAATTAGAACTTTGCAACGCTCATGCGAACGCCGGGGCCCATGGTAGATGCAAGGGTAGCGGACTTAATGTACTGGCCCTTTAATACTGCGGGCTTAGCCTTAAGGATTGCATCCATAAGAGCATCGAAGTTCTGCTTAAGCTGCTCCTCGGTAAAGGAAGCACGTCCAACGGGAACGTGAATGATGTTGGACTTATCAAGACGGTACTCAATCTTACCGGCTTTGATATCGTTGATAGCCTTGGTAACGTCCATTGTTACGGTACCTGCCTTAGGGTTGGGCCTGAGCCCCTTCGGTCCCCGCACC
>JAEEGK010020873.1_pt1 | contig 13882 bp, 9 predicted proteins | sample 8958771 | NCBI WGS metagenome assembly JAEEGK01 (sample SAMN16246547, study PRJNA631951) | gut metagenome | biome: gut microbiome; feature: rumen; material: SC-attached | host: Bos | place: Iran: Karaj | collected 2018-10 | reverse complement strand
GTGGCATAAATCGCGCCAAACTTCGTTGTCGGCCTTGACGGGCGACAGCCCGCCTTCGTCCTCCGCCTCGTCTGACACGATTTCTGCTCGCTGCTCGATCCTAGATTTCTATCAGGTATTAGTATAATGCGTCAGCTTCCTCCCAACCAGGGGACGCCAGAAAGGCTTTTCAAAACAATGTGCTGCAAGCTGCCGCCCCGTCTATTTCCAGGCTTATATAAAACCGCCCCCGGGCCGAAGCCCGGGGGCGGAACTCAGTTTAATTACTTAAGCCTTGTTTTTGAGCTAGATTATGCCGCCGGAGCATCCACGTTGGTCACGTAAATGACGCTGGCAGGCACATACTCACCAGTCTCGCTGTTGACACTGTAAACATACTGGACCGTGATGGTGTAATTCTGGTTCAGCAGTTCTTCCAGACGCTCCACGCTGTTCACAGCCGCATCCTTCTTGGTGTCGACGGTGGTGTCACCGGACAGATCGATAACGTCGACCTTAATGGTCAGACCGTCAGCAGTAGGCGTGTAAAGCTTGCCGCTCTTCACAGAGCCCTTCTCCAGGGTCTCCTGATACTGCTTGCTAACCTTCTTGATGGTGTAGAGGCCGTCCTCTTCAGAGTACTGATAGAAGCCATAGTAAACACTCGTGCCATCGAAGTAGGTGTCACTACCATCCAGGAACACTTCGGTCTTGCTGGCGCTGCCCTCGAGGTAGACCTTGTAGTACGGAGTTTCAGTGCCGTCGTAATCAAGGTAGCCGCTGGGCTTCAGCTTACCGGCGGAGTAGGGATAGCCGGTGTAGTACTTGCCGTCGAAGACGAACATATAATCATCCACGAAGTCGTCAGGAGCTTCCATTTCGTCAACGACCCAGACGGTGTTCAGCTTGTAGGTGCCGCCGCTGCGCTTGGTCACGGCATAAACCTTGTAGTCGCCCTTGGGATCCTTGTCAGTCAGCTTGCCGGAGACGGAGATCACGAGATTATCGGCAACAGCCTCCTTAGCAGGATCATCACGAGTGAGGTAAATCACATTGGTGTCGGCGGTAACATAGTACATATCGCCGGCGTCGTTCTTCAGGTAAGCGTTGCGGCCGCCGATCTTGTTCAGCACGGAGTCATCAACAGCCTCGAAGGTGGCATAGCCCTTGCTATTGACAAATACCTTGTAGACGCCCTGGATGACGGAAGCGCCGCCCAGACGATCGTACTCGGCCTTCTTGACCTTGTAGACGACTTCGTCACCCTCTTCATTGACGGCCTGGACCTTGTAGACGTTCTTAAGCGACCACTCGGTATGCTCAGAGGGAGAAGCAGCATAGTTCACGAAGACGATGCCGTCGAGACCAGCCTTCTCCAGCACCTGGGTGCCGAAGTAGTAGGCATAGAAGCCATAGTCCTTAGAGATATAGAACTTGACGGTGTCGCCCACACCGATATAGGTGTAGTCGTCGGTATCCTCAATGTACTCATTGATGCCGTAGGAACCATCCTGATAATAGGCCATACGGTTGAAGTAGGTGCCGTTGCGCTCGGTGATGTCCACTTCCTTGGTGGTGGTGGCTTCCAGGTAGGTCAGCTCGCCAACAGGCTGCACGACCACGTAGTCGCCCTTGGCGATGCCATCATAGGCCTTGTCCAGATCGAAGATCTCGGTATCGAAAGCCTTGATGATCTTGCCAGCATCATCAGTCTCGCCGACCCACACGTCAACTTCGACTTCTTCATGAGTCTTGTCAACGTCAGTGACCTTGCCCACGCTGTACGCATCGGTCAAGGCAGCCAGAGGCAGGCCCTCATGGGTCAGAACCAGGGTGGCGCCGACATAGTAAGCCATGTCGTTGCTGGAGGTCTGGCTCTTCAGTTCATCAAAATCGACGAAGTAGTGGAATTTGAAGGAGTAGCCCGTGTAGTCCTTATACCAACGGTCCATATCCAACGCGCCGCCGGCATATTCCACATAGTTATCCTCGGTCTCAACGTAGTTGACCCAGGTGGTGAAGTCCGCGAAGGAGCCCTTCTTGTTGTCCTTGTTGTAGCCGACCAGCTCACGATAGAGATCGTCGTACTTGTCGGTGAAGGTGCCGTTGGCCTGCACAACAATGGACTCGTCCTTCACAAAGAAGACTTCGTAGTAATCGCACTTGTTGGCCTTGTCTTCCTTGATCTCGTCCTTGAAGTAAACGGTGACTTCGTGGGCGATCAGATCCAGGCCGGTCTCGATGTTCAGGTTGATCTCGTCGTACTCAGGAACATATTCGCCCTTGATCTCTTTGCCGTCCTTGTCCTTGGCAGCGACATAACCGGTGATAATCTTAACGACGGTGTAGTCAGCGCCGGTGGCCTGGTTGGCCATGACCTGAGCGTAGTCCCACTTCACCAGATTGAAAGCGTCCTTCGCGAAGGTCAGGGGATAGTAGTGGCCGTTTTCACGGTACTCGCGGCCATTGTAGTAGTTCAGGTCGACATCGTAGCCCACCAGCTGGATCCACATGGTGTTCCAGACATAGAGAGCAGTCTCTTCACGGGTAGCAGCGTTGCTGAAATCAACAACCTTGCTGTCCTTGAAGACGCCGTAGTAGAGAGCGTCGGCAACAGCGTTGATGTCCCAGCCCTTGCCCTCGTACTCGCCCATGACGCCGTAGCCCAGGGCGCGGAGCAGCATGGTGGCCATCTGCGTGCCGGTGACGTTCTCAGCGGGATGGAAGGTGCCGTCGCCCATGCCGACGATGATGCCGCGGTTGGCGCAGAACGCGATGTACTTGGCGGCCCAGTTGGTCTCGGGCACGTCGGAGAACTTCACGTCGCCGACGGGAAGCTTGTCAGCATCCTCGCGGCCCAGCATCATGCGGGCGATCATGGCCGCCGCCTCGGCACGGGTCACGTTGGCGGTGGGATTAAAGGTGCCATCGGGATAACCTTCGATGACGCCCAGTCCGCTCAGAACTTCGACGGCTTCGTCGTAGGTGACCTTGTCCAGATCGGTATACTGCGCGAAAGCAGCATTGGAACCGAACGTGCACAGGCCAAGAACGAACACCAGAGCCAGAACGAGGCAGAGGGACTTCTTGAGAGTTCTCATGTTCTTTTCCTCCTTTTTTAAGAATTCCGCCGGACCCGACATGAGATAAAGGTCCGTCGGTTTGTGATAACGCTTTCGCGCGCTCACCTTGTTGCGGGCAGCGCAGCAAGGCTGTGCGCCCTTTTTATTGCATCGTGAGTGTAACCTAAGGCCTTGAAAAATGCAATAGCTTCGGAGCAAGTGTAACTCAAGTGTTACATAAGGCCCCTTTGCTGCCCTTCCGGCGCCGGGATGGGGCCTGGGCGCTGCCGTTTTTTGCCCCCGCCGGTCGGTTTCCCCCAGGGGAAGCCGATCTGCCGGACCGTCTGCGCAGGCGCTTCGTGCCTCCCGCCCCTTGCCGCAGGGAGGCGGACATGCTACAATATCCGCAAAGGAGGCGGATGCCATGCTCGCGGGCAAGCTGGATTACCTCATGAAGCTGACCGACACCTCAAACAGCGCCCTGGGCCGGGAGCTGGGCTTCGACCCATCCTATATCAGCCGCATCCGCAGCGGGAAGCGGGGCCTGCCCAGGGACAGATTCTTCCTGGAACCGGCGGCGGCCTATTTCGCCCATGCGATCCGCGACTATCCCCTGCGGAAAAGCGCTGCGACAGAGGCTGTCTGTCCCGGCCGGAGCTGGCCGGAGGCAGAGACCGAGGCGGAAAAGCTGCTGTTGGGCTGGCTGAACCAGGACGAGCGGCAGGACACGGAGCGAGTGGACCGCCTGCTGAACGGCCTGGCGGCGGTGCGGCTGCTGTGGCCGGAGGCCAAGCTGCCGGCGCAGCGGGAGGAGCCCCCCAGCGCCGCCTTCTACTACGGCACGGAGGGCAAGCGGGAGGCGGTGCTGCGCCTGCTGATCGACTACTGCGCCGCCGAAGCGCCGCAGGAGCTTCTGGTCTACTCCGATGAAAAGATAGGCTGGCTTTCCGCAGACGAGGGCTACACCCGCCGCTGGTCGGACGCGGTGCTGCGCCTCATCGGGCGGGGCGTGCGCATCCGCATCATCCATTCCATCGATCGGGACTGGGGAGAAATGCTGGACGAGCTGCGGAAATGGCTTCCCGTATACCTCACCGGCGCGGTGGAATCCTGGTACTGCCCCAAGGCCAGGGACCGCATTTTCCGCCGCACGCTGATCATCGCCCGCGGGTGCTGTGCCGTCACGGCTACCGCCGTAGGCGACGGGACGGGGCTCAACCTGCTGGTGTCGGATCCGGCGGCTGTGGAGGCCCTGACAAGGGAATATGAGGATTATCTGGCCCTGTGCAGCCCCCTGGTCAGGATCTTCAGCCGGGAAAACCGGGGGGAGGTCTGGGAGCTGCTGCGTCAGTTCGAGGCCGCGCCCTGCTCCCGCATCGTCGCCCAGCGGCTGCCCCTGGGCTGTACGCTGCCGGAGGAAATGATCGCCGCTTTCGGACGCCGGGCGGGACGCCAGCTGGAGCTCTTCCTCCGGGAAGCCGCCGGGAAGCTGGAACAGCAGCTGGATGCCGGCCTGACGGTCACGGAGCTGCTCAGCCTGCCCCGCACCGAGGAGGTGCGGGCCGGTCGCATCCGGCAGCCCATCAGCGCCTATATGGGCTATGATCTCCTCTATTCGCCAGAGGAGCTGAGGATCCACCTGGGCCGGGTGACCGACCTGCTCCGCCGCCGGGACAATTACCGGGTGGTGCTGACGGACCGGATCCCGGAGGGCACCATGCTGTACGCCAAGGAGGGGCTGGGCTGTATCTTCGTCCGCATCGTGTCCCCCGCTACGGTGTTCTACGTCACGGAGGAACGGCTCACCGCTTCCTTCTGGGCATATCTGCAGCGCAATGCCGACCTGGGCCAGAGCCGGGAACTGGTGATCCGGCACCTGGAGGAATACATGGAAAAGCTGTAATCTGCCGACGCCGTGCGGCTGATGAAAATATCGCACGGAGGGAGCGCAGCGGCATGCAGGAACACTGACTCCCTCCGTCTCCGGCTTTCGCCGGATCCACCTCCCTCGGAGAGGGAGGCTTTTTTGTCTTCTTTTCCATCTCCCATCTTGCCAAAACGCGGCCCCGCGCCGCGTTTTGGAGAGGAGGAGTAACGAAGCGATACGCAGCTTTCGCGGCTCCTTCGGAAACCGCGGAAGCGGAGCGAGCGCAGTTTACTCCGACGACGACACGGCAAGCCACTGCTCCGTGGTGAATTTGCGCAGCACCCAGTCGCCGTTGAAGCGGCCCACGCCGCTGGCCTTCTCGCCCCCGAACATGACATGGGCTTCGTCGCCGATGGACTGGTCGTTGACGTGCACCATGCCGCTGCGCAGCCTGCGGGCGACGGACATGGCCCGGTAGACGTCCCGGCCGAAGACGCTGTTGGAAAGCCCATATTCCGTCGCGTTGGCCAGGGCGATCTGCTCCTCCACGTCCTTCGCCCGGAGGATGCTGACCACGGGGCCGAACATCTCGCTATTTGCGGCGGGCATGGACATATCCACATCGGTAAGCACCCAGGGATGGATTACGTTCCCCTCGGTCCTCCCCTCCACCAGGACCTTCGCCCCGGCCTCCAGGGTGGCGGCCAGGAGCTTTTCAAAGCGTTTCACCTGGGTATTATTGATCAGCGGGCCAACAAAAACCTCCGGGTCCGAGGGGTCGCCCGCTTTCAAAGCGCGCACCTTCTCCGCGAAAATGCGGCAGAACTCGTCGTGGTTTTCCGGCAGGGTGAGGATGCGATTGAGGCCCATGCAGATCTGGCCCTGGTGGAAGAAGGCCCCGAAGACAGCCTTTTCCGCCGCCTTTTCCAGGTCCGCGTCCGGCAGCAGGAGCATGGAATTGTTGCCCCCCAGTTCCAGAGACACGTCGCAGATCCGGCCCCCGGCCAGGCTGCCGATGCGCTTTCCCACCTCCGTGGAGCCGGTGAAGGAGACCATATCACTCTCCGGATGCAGCACCAGGGCGTCCCCGATCTCGGCGCCGGAACCCGCCACCACGTTCAGCAGGCCCGCGGGCATCCCCGCCTCCTGGAACAGCTCTCCCAGGATGAAGGCGGTGGCCGGGGTGTCGGAAGCGGGCTTCAGCACCACGGCGTTGCCCGTGGCTATGGCGGGCAGGACGCTGCGCAGGGCCAGGATGAAGGGGACGTTCCAGGGGGCGATGACGGTGACGACCCCCCGCGGCTGCCGGAAGATATAGTTCATCTGGCCCGGATTGTCAGATTCCTGGATCTTCCCGTCCAACAGATAAGGGAAGGACATATAATAACGCACCAGGTTCACGCTCTCCCCCACCTCGTAGGCCCGCTTGGGCGCGGTGCAGCCCGCCTCCCGCAGCAGGCATTCGTCCAGGAGGGCGCGATTGGCGTCCATCACATGCCAGAGCCTTTCCAGCGCCTCCACCCGCCGAGCGGGAGCCATGGCGTACCATTCCTTCTGGGCGGCCCGTGCGGCGGCATAGGCGTCGTCCAGGTCCGCGAGGCCGGCGGAGCGGTAGCGGCAGAGGACTTCGCCGGTGTAGGGGTCCCGGTCCTCCAGGTACTTTTCCCCCCGGCCCTCCCGCCAGACGCCGCCGATGAACTGTTTGTCGTATGCTTTCATATGTACCCTCCTGTCCGTGAGGTCGTGGTTTTCTCATATTATATATAAGGTAATGAGGCCAGGTCAAGTTACATCCCTGTGACAAATACGGGCAGTACCGCATGAGCTCTCCACCGTCTTCGGTCCCTCTCCCCTGTCAGGGGCGGCTACTCAATACGAAAGCCCGGTCCGAGCGGACCGGGCTTTCGGGGTTATTCTGCTTCTTATTTCGCCAGGATGCGCTTGGCGCGCTCAGAGTCGCGGCCGTAGTTGCAGGCCTCCATCTCTTTGACCATGTCCTGGTTGGTGTTGTCCTGCCGGGGCAGGGGCACGTCCTGCTCGTGGGAGAGGATGTACTGCACCTTCTTGATATCCACGTTGGCGGTGGTGGTGCCGTCCTTGATGGCGACGGCGGCGGCCACGCCGGCGGCCTGGCCGGTCTGCACGCACTGGGGGATCAGCTGCAGGGGGCCGATGGCGTCGGGGTCGGCGGAAAGGTGGCGGCCGGGGGCCAGCAGGTTGTCGATCTCCTTGGGCACGATGCAGCCGTAGGGGATCTCCACAGGCACGGAGGAGCCGGTGGTGGTGGACCAGGCAATGACGTCGTCAAAGGCCACGTTGGCGGCCATGTGCTTCATGGTCATATAGACCTTGCCGTCCAGACGGCGGGAGCAGCGGACGCCCAGCTGGGGCGCAATGTCCAGCAGATAGGCATTTTTGAAGGCCGGGCACTTTTCCTTGCAGAATTCCAGGATCTTCCGGATGGAATTGCGGACGATGAACTCCGTCTCCTTGATGTCCTTCAGGTCGATGCAGAGGCGGCCGGAGAGCCAGTTGTTGAACCACACTACGTCGGTGTTGCCTGCGGGGAAGAACATGGTGCGGTAGCCCGCCACCTTCATCAGTTCGGCGCTGAATGCACGGGACTCCTCAGGATTAGTGCGCTGCCACTCGGCATAGGCCATGTAGTCCACGCCCGCGGCCCGCCACACCAGGGCGGTCTGGTCATCCCGCTCCATCTCGCCGGGGATACCGCTCTTGCCGTGGAAGGGAGCGCCCGCCTGGGCATAGATGTCGCCGTCGCCGGTGGCGTCGATGACGATCTTGGAGAAGATCGCCTGGCGCCCGGCCTTGCTCTCGAAGATGACGCCCTTGATTTCCTTGCCCTCCATGATGGGCTTGGTGCCCCAGCAATGGAGCAGCACTTCGATGTTGGGCTCCTCCTGGACCATCAGGTCCATCTCGATCTTCAGCTCCTGGGGGTCATAGGAGGGGGCGCGGGCCAGCACCTTCTCCGGGCCGAAGCCGGAGGTGCAGAAGGGGATCTTTTCCCACTTGCCGATGAGGATGGGGTCGTTCTTGCCGATGTCCTCCAGCCGGGGACTGAGATAGGCATGGGGCGCCGTTTTGTCCAGGCGGGAGAACCACTCCTCCTGGATGCCCCGGATGACGGAGTAATTCTTCCAGCTCAGGGAGGGCACCACCAGCACGTAGCCCCCGGTGACGTCGCCGCCGAAGTAGCCATAGCGCTCCATGAGAATGATCTTCGCGTCCCGGTTGGCTCTGGCCGCCGCGACAGCCGCGCTGTGGCCCGCCGCGCCGCCGCCCACGATCAGGATGTCGCATTTCCCGTAGACCGGCAGCTCATTGGGTGTTTCCCGATAGATTTCGCTCATGCTTTTTCCTTCCTTTCTCATCTGCTTTTTACGTTTTATTTATAATAATATTATTATAATTCTCCCGTCTTTCCTTGTCAATTCATGGCAGCAGTTTTGTCCCGCCGCAAAAAGAAAGCCGGACGCCCCCTTGGACGCCCGGCTTTCTTTCACATTCCCAAATACGCTCGTTTGATATAGTCGTTTTCCAACAGTTCGGCGCAGGGGCCCTCCAGGGTGATGCGCCCGTTTTCCAGGACATAAGCTCGGTCAGCGATCTCCATGGACTGCTTCACATTCTGCTCCACAAGCAGCACCGTCATGCCCCGGTCCCGCAACTGCCCCACCATATGCATGGCCTCCTTAGCCATCAGGGGGCTGAGACCGTAGCTCAGCTCGTCATAGAGGCAGAGCTTGGGACCAGACATCATGCCCCGGCCCATGGCCAGCATCTGCCGCTCGCCGCCGCTGAGGGTGCGGGCCAGCTGCCTGCGCCGCTCCCGCAGCTTGGGGAACAGCTCGAACACGGTTTCCATGGTCTCCTTTCGGCTGCCCCAGAGGGTCCGGGGATAGGCCCCCATCTCCAGGTTCTCCTGGATGCTCATATCCGGGAAGAGGCCCCCGTTTTCCGGGAGGTAGGAGAGGCCCTTGCTCAGGAGCGATTCGGTACTCATGCCCACCAGGTCCTCTCCCTGGAAGAGGATCTGCCCGCTGCGGGGCTTCACCGTGCCGGTGATGGTATTGAGCAGGGTGGTCTTGCCCGCGCCGTTGGCCCCCAGCAGGGCCACCAGTTCCCCTTCCTCGATGTGCATATTCACGTCCCACAGCACCTGCACATTGCCGTAAAAGCAATTCAGGTCCTTGATCTCCAGCATAGACATAGCGTTATTCCCCCAGATAGACTTCGATGACCACGGGGCTGGTGGCGATCTGCTCCGGGGTGCCCTCGGCGATCTTCTGCCCATGGTGCAGCACCAGGATGCGGTCACACATGCTCATGATGGCCTTCATCACATGCTCGATCATCACGATGGTGACGCCGCTGTCCCGGATGCGGGAGACCAGCTCCATGGCCTCCCCCACCTCCGTGGGGTTCAGGCCGGCCATCATCTCGTCCAGCATCAACAGCTTCGGCCGGGTGGCCATGGCCCGTGCCACCTCCACCCGCTTCTGGAAGGCCAGCGTGATGTCCTTCATGGACTTCCCGGCGCTGTCGCTGAGGCCCACGAAATCCAGCACGCTGCGGGTGATCTCCTCCGCCTCCCGCTCCGGGATACGCTTCTTTCCGAAGGTGGCCCCCATCAGTACATTCTCATAGACCGTCAGATCTGGAAAATTCTTCGCGGTCTGGAAGGTGCGGCCCAGGCCCATATGGCAAATGGAGAAGGGCTTGAGTCCGCTGATCTTTTTGCCCTCATAGTTGATGACGCCGCTGTCCAGGGGGATGGCCCCGGAGATCAGGTTGAAGAGGGTGGTCTTGCCCGCCCCGTTGGGACCGATCAGGCCCAGGATCTCCCCCTGTTCAACGTCAAAATCCACGTTGTCCACGGCCTTGCGGCCGCCGAACCATTTGGTCACGCCCTGTCCCTCAAGAACGCGCATCTTTCCCCGCCTCCTTCCTCTTGCGCACTTTGGCCGCCAGATCGTGAACCACGCCCAAGATGCCCCTGGGCATGAAAAGGATGGCCGCGATCATAATGACGCCCATAGCCAGCATGTAAATATAGGGGAATTTCGTGGTCAGCAGCTCCTGCAGATAGGCGAAGACCGCCGCGCCGATGATGGGGCCCAGCAGATTCTGCGAGCCGCCGAAAATGACCATCAGCACTGGCAGGAAGCTGTAGTTGGCGTTGAAGGCGATGCCGGGGTCGATGTAGGACCAGCGGGTCGCCATGGCGGCGCCGGCGGCGCCCATGGCGAAGGAACTGACGGCAAAGCAGAGGATCTTCATCCGTGTGGAGTTGATGCCGATGTGCTGGGCCGCATCCTCCCCTTCCGCGATGCAGGTCAGGGCTTTGCCGAAGCGGCTGTGCCGGATGGCGATGATGGCGACCAGCATCACGATCAGCAGGACATAAAGGGCATAGAACACATAGGTGTAGGAATAGGGCACCACGAATCGCCCGCGGGTGCCGTTGATATGGATCTCCAGATAGAGGATCAGCACCTCCAGCAGCTTCACCACGCCCAGGGTGAAGATGGTGAAGTAGACGCCCCGGAGCCGCAGGGTGATGACGCCGATCAGGACCGCCAGCGCAGAAGCCGCGACGCCGCCCACCAGCATCAGCAGCGGCAGGGGCATGTATTCGCCCAGCATGGCGGAGGTATACACCCCCAGGCCGAAGAAGGCCGCCGTCGCCAGGGAGATATAGCCCGTGGCGCCGGAGAACATATTCCAGCCAAGGGAGAGGATCACATACATGATGACGCTGCCCAGCATGATGGTGGTATAGGGCTTGGTCAGACCGGGCAGGAAGGCCAGGAAAACAAGCGCGGCCGCGACGGCGGCGGGCAGGACGGCCTTTTTCGGGGTCGCCCGGTATTCGTTCAGCAGCTTTTTCATCACGCCTTCCCCCCCATCAGGCCGCTGGGTTTGACCAGCAGCAGAATGATGATGATGAGATAGTAGGCCACCAGGGACAGGCTGGGATCGATGTAGTTCACCAGGGTGCCGATGAAGCCCAGGATGAAGCCGCCCAGCAGGCTGCCGGGGACGCTGCCCATGCCGCCCAGCACCACCACGATGATGGCGATGATGGTGTAGCTCATGCCCATGGAGGTGTTGAACTGGTTGATGATGCTGATGAGGCTGCCCGCGCAGCCCGCCAGCACGGCGCCGATGCCGAAGCAGACAGCTCCCACCCGGTGGACCTTGACACCCATGAGGGCGGCGCTGGCGGCATCCTGGCTGACGGCGCGGATGGCCTTGCCCAGCCGAGCCTTCTGCAGGAAGAGGTAGAACAGGAGGCTGATGGCTACGGCAAAGAGCAGCACCACCAGCCGGTTCAGTGCGATGGCGGTACCCAGGATATTCACGCTGCGCTGCAGGAAGGCATAGACCTGCTGCTGGCTGCCCCAGATCTGCAGAGCTACATTCTGCAGCACGAACATGAGGCCGAAGGATATCAGCATGGAGTTGGATTCAAAAGCGCCGGTGGAGCCGGACACGTCGCTGAGCTTCTTATAGATCGTCCGATGGAGGACGAAGCCCAGCAGGAACATCAGCGGCATGACGATCACCATGGCCAGCAGAGGGTTCACCTTCAGCCTGACGAGCATGAGGGTCAGAAACGCACCGATCATGATGAACTCGCCGTGGGACACATTCAGGATGCGGGCCACGCCGTACTGGATGCTCATACCCATGGCGATGATGGCGTAGACGCCGCCCATGATGAGGCCGCTGCTGACGACATTGAGGATAGTTACCAGCATTCGTTAGCTCCTCACTTTTACACGGAGGCGTTCCGGAAAACTGTTCCGGAACGCCTCCAGAATGATTTGGTCAGTCAGGCCGCCGGCTCAGCCCTTGGGCCAGGGCTGCTTGGGAACGACGGGATCGCTGGTGGCCTTGTCAGAGCGGTCGATGACCTCGAATACGCCGTCCTGCCATTGGCCCACGTTGCCCATGAAGCAGTCCCCGGCGATCAGGTTGTTTTCGAACCAGGTGTCGCCGATGACGGTGTCGAAGTGATTATTGGCCAGATAGTCCCGCACCTTCTCGTTGTCCAGGGTGCCGGCGCCCTCGATAGCCTTCTGCAGGCACTGCAGGCCCGCATAGTAGTGGACGAGGCCCCAATAATCGTAGTAAACATTGGGATCGTCCTTCCAGTATTCCTTGAAATGCTCAAAATACTCGGCGCAGGCGGGGCTGCTCTTGGTGTTCCAGGCGCCCCAGGACATGATGCCCTCCACCGTGTCCTTGCCGTAGATATCCATGATGCTGCTGAAGCCGCCGCCGGAGCCCATGAACCAAACCTTGGGGTTGTACTCCAGGGCGATGGACTGATTCAGAGCCAGGAAGCCCTGGTCGGGGTAGGTCAGGCAGAGGAAGGCGTCCGCCCCGGAATTCTGGGCGTCCTGGATGATGCTGGTCATATCCTGGATGTCGGCGGGCACGCTCTTGACGCCCTTGATATCGCAGCCGATGCTGACCAGCGCCGGGATCACGGCCTGGGAATACTCGGTGCCGTGGAGGTCCTCGATGTAGACCACATAGGCGGAGGTGATGCCCTGCTCCTCGAAGATCGCCGCCAGAGCGGGAGCCTGGGTGTCGGAGAAGTTCAGGCTGGAGAAGAAGTAGGGGTACTTGGCGATGGATTCCTTCAGGGAGGCGCTGCCGCCCTCGGCGCCGACCAGCACCTTGCCGTACTTGTTGGCAATGGGAGCCGCGGCATAGAGGAAGGCGGTGGAAACGGGAGGCAGGATGAAGTCCACCTGATCCTCCACAATGGCCTTTTCCAGGTTCCTGGTCATGGTGCTGAGGTCGGAGGTGTCGTCATAGACCTTCAGCTCGATCTTCATCTTCTTGCCGTATTCCTTGACGTAGATGCCGCCGTCGGCGTTCACGTCGTTCACCCACATCTTATAGATGGGGCCGTAGGCGCTCTGCTCGAAGAACGCGTAGACGCCGGTCATGCTGCGGGAGCCGCCGAACACGATGGTGTCCTTCTTCTTGTCGATCTTGTAGCCGCTACTTCCGCCGCCCTCCTGCTTCGCGCAGCCGAAGAGGGCGAATACCATCAGCAGGGCAAGGACGAGGGCCAGGATGTTCCGTTTCTTCATAAGCTTCTCCTTTTCCTTCATCATATTTTCTCCGGGGCGTTTCCCCGGCGTCTGAATTATAATACAAGTATAGCCGAATCGTAATACGCTGTCAACCTGTGAATACAAGTTGCTTCCATGCTTCGCCGGGAGAGATTCTCCTTGACTTGCGCCCTCTTTTTTTATATCCTTGATTGGAGGATGAGGATTAATAAAACTAAAATAATAAATGAAAGTGAAAGGAGCCGAACACATGCAGAAAGAGCTGGAGATGAAGTTCTATTCCAACCGCTCCCCGAAAAAGGGCTACAGCTGGGAGACGCCCCCGGCCCCCATTCCGGAGGATCAGATCGCCGAGACCGTCACCACCGAGGTGCTGGTCATCGGCGGCGGCATCAGCGGCCTGGCCGCCTCCGCCCGCTGCGCGGACAAGGGGCTGAAGGTCATCGCCCTGGACAAGAATGAAAAGACCCTGGCCCTGGCCGGGCAGATCGCCGCGGTCAACAGCCGCGTCATGGCGGAAAAGGGCATCACCATCGACAAGAAGGTGCTGGCCGCCGACTGGCTGAAGATGAGCGGCAGCCGCGTCCAGGAGGACCTGCTGTGGATCTTCCTCAACCGCAGCGCCGAGGGCTTCCACTGGATGCTGGACCTGGCGGGGGACTGCATCGACGTGGGCGTGTACGAAGCCTACAAAGGCCCCATGTTCAGCGAATATCCCGGCACCCACCACATCTTCCAGAAGCAGGGCAGCACCAAGTATAAGGCCTGGGGCGGCGGCCCGCTGGCCTGCGAGATCCTGGAGAAGGCCCTGATCGAAAAGGGCGGCACCCTCCTGCGCCTCACCCCCGCCCTGT
>JAEEGK010020866.1_pt1 | contig 13885 bp, 6 predicted proteins | sample 8958771 | NCBI WGS metagenome assembly JAEEGK01 (sample SAMN16246547, study PRJNA631951) | gut metagenome | biome: gut microbiome; feature: rumen; material: SC-attached | host: Bos | place: Iran: Karaj | collected 2018-10 | reverse complement strand
GTTCATTCAATTGCAGAAACAGGAAAAACTTTAATAAGACCAGGAACAAATATTTTTTTAAAGGAATTATCACCATTATTTGAAATAGTAATTTTTACTGCTGGAATGCAAGATTATGCTGATAATTTACTTAATCAAATGGATAAAGAAAGAAATTTAATTCAATATAGATTATATAGGCAACATACTTCTTTAGAAAATGGTTCTAATGTAAAAGATATTGAAAAATTAGGAAGAGATTTAAGTAAAGTTATTATTATTGATAATATTTCTGAAAATTTTTCTAAACAAAGTGATAATGGAATTTTTATTACTCCTTGGATGGGAGATCCTAATGATAAAGAATTATTTGAATTAATTCCTATATTAAAAGAAATTTCTGTCAAGAAGGTTAAGGATGTTAGAATACTTTTAAGAAGGTTTAGAGATAAGATTATACAATTGCATATTCAAGGGGATAAAAATCCTTTGGGAACTTTGAAAAATATGATTAAGTAAATTGATTTTTATATTTTATTTTATCTTTTTTTTTATAAATTTAAAATTTATTTTTTGAAATTTTTTTTTGGAAGAATTTTGGAATAAATAAAATAAAAGTAAAAAAAATAAAATTATTCAATTTTATTTTTTTTTATATTTTATATTTTAATTTAATTTATTTAAATTTGTTCCATAGTATTATGCTCAATAAGTAAATCTTCATCATATTTTTTTAAACGTACAACTATTATTATAATTATAATAATTAGAATTATACATAAAAGAAATATTAAAATATAAAACCATATATTAGATGAATTATTTATATTTTTAATATAATTTATCGGATTATATGATATTATCATTTTTGAATTATTTTTTTGTAATGCTAATACATTTATTATATAATTTATATTGTCTTTCATATAATTTAAAATATATTTTTTAATTTTATTATTTAAACCATCATCATCAAATTTTATAATCTCAAAATTTTTTGTAGATAATAATTTATTGTTAATTAATTTATTGATATAACAATCATCATTTAAATTTTCAATCTCATCATTTTCAACAATTATAATTGAATATTCAACATTCTCTTTCATTAATGGATTAAATTCAATATTACCATCATTAATTGATAAGTTAAAATCTTTTGTTAGATTTAAAGTATAATTTTTATTTGATAATTCAGTAAATCTAAAAAGAAGGGATATATTAGTACTAATATTAAAAAGATAATTATCTTGATTTTCATTATTAATTAATTTATAATCATATTTTGATGTAATATTGTTATCAATAATTTTTCCTTTTTTATTACTTATTGAAAAAGTAGATTTTTTACTAGAACATTTTGAAATTTGATAAACAAAATTTTTATCAATATTAATATCAAAAATTGAATTTTCTTTGATTTCATTTTGAAAATCTTCATTTATAATTACATAATCTAAAATTCCACTTCCTGAAAATGTATTAATTTCAAAGTAAAAATCTTCATCACTTTCAATTTTTCTTTTACCTAAATTTCCAAAAGGTTTATTAATATTAAAAGTAAAAATTTGATCTTTCGTCAAAGAAAAAAAAACTGAACTTTGATAATGAAAAGAATAATAAGGATTTTTTCCATAATTAAAATAATATTTTCCTTCAATTTTACTATTAGAATTAGGAATAATGGAAATTTTTCCATATTGAGTAATATTATTATTAGGAACTATCACCATCATATTTTCACTAATATTATATTTTCCAGTTTTATCAATTAATAAAGTATTTGTTGGTTTTGAACCACTAATTAAAATAATACTTTTACTTTTTAAACCTGTAATTTTAACTTGTTGGAAAGTATTATTATTATCATAATAAATATATGTATTATTTTTATTTAATTTGTATTTTTTTTCATTTTTACTATCGTTTATAACAAAACTTAATAAAACTTCTGAATCTTTTTTTTCATTTATAAAAATTAATTCAAATTTTGATGGATAATTATAATCAATTTCTACAAATTCTTCTTCATTTAAATAAAGAGTTTGAAATGTATAATCAACTATTTCTGATATAAATTCATTTTCAATGTAATATAATTCAATTATAGAAGGAATTTTACATTTAAAACCTAAAAATTCAATTTTTTCATTATTTATTTTAGGGTAATTTATAATTTTCATCTTTTCAATTTTAGGTGGATAAATATCATCAATAGAAACATTATTTAAACTTTCAAAAGAATAAACATCAATATCACCTTTTATAATTTTATATGTGAATATAAAATTAACAGGTGTTTTTAAAATATAAAAATTATCTTTTGAACAATCATCTATAAAAATTCTTTTTTCAAAATAATTATCAGTTTCTATTGACATTATATCAATTGGTAGATTTAAATTTATATCATCAATTAATTTTAATTCAAAAGTAAAATCTTCCGAAGTATCATAGCCATTTAAAATAATTGAATAATCTGATTCATTAAGATTAAATACAAAAAATTTTGTTGTTATTATTTCTGTTTCTTTTTTAATTTTGGTTCCTGGAAAAATATCTAATGTATATAATTTATTTGAATATAAAATTACCTTTTTTTTATTTTGTTTAAAATCACTTTTTAATATTTGATAATAATAAACTTCTTTTTTTTTAATATTTTTTTTTATAATATTTTCTTTAATATTAACTTTATTGGGAAGTCTTTTAATAAAAATATTATTTGAATAATTAAAAGTAATCAAAAGAGAAACAAAAGAATTATTTGTTTTTATTATATTATCAGGAATAATAGGTTGAATATCATAATCATATAAAAAATCGTATTCTGATTCAGTTTTAGGTAAATTTTCATATATTTTATCTTTATCTAAAGTATCATAAAATTTTCCTTTTAAAGATAATTCTTGTATATTATCCATTAAAAAATAAATATATGAATTATTTTCATCTTTTGAAATATCAATTAAAAAATAATTTTTTTGCATTTTGTTTAATTCATAGTGAATAATATTCCCATCAAGTAATAAAGATTTAATTATATGTTCATCAAAATTAATAACAAAAGATTCAGGATTTGTATATTTAATTAAATAATTTTTATCTTTTTCTAATTTAACATATTGATCTTCAATTGATGATGTATTTGATGAATAAATAATTTGTTCATTTTCATATATATCAATTTTACCTTCTGATTGCCCAATAATTTGATAATTTAATATTTGATTTTTATCTAATTTTGGAATTTCATAGTATATAATTTTTTGAGAATAGTTTCCCCAATAATCAAATCTATAATACTTACTAATTTTATAATTTAATTGAGGACGTATATCTAAGTTAAATATATAAAAATAACCTTTTATAAGTCCTGTTAAATAAATATAATAAATTCCTTTCCCGGTATTAATTGATTTTTCTGTTTTTGCATTTAAAATAATTTCAAAATTATTTTCTGTTATAAACTCTTTTCCTTCAAAACATATTTTTTTACTTGTATCATTTATTTCAATATCTATATATGAAATATTTCTTAGAATACATAGTTTTGTAAATTCTTCTATCAGATTATAAAATGGCTCAAAATAAATTATAATTTCTGGTTTATTATCATTTGGATCTATATTTTCATATTCAAATAAAATCCGTTTTGAAGGTTCTATTGAAAATGTTTCATATGATTTTATTTTAATTGGTGTTATTATTGATTTTATTTTATTCATGATAAATATACTGATAAAAACTTTTAATAAATTTAAAAACATATTGATTTGTATATAATTTTGAATAAATAATATTTTATATATATAATATTATATTTATTTTAGATTTTTAAAATATTATTTTTACTATTTATATATATTTGAATTAAATTTTTATTTTAAAAAATCATAATTAAAAATTAATTAATATAATAATATTTTAGCTATTTCATATAATAATTTATAAAAAATTATAGGTGTTGAATATAAGTTTTATTAAGATTTTTAGGAGGACATATATTAATTCTTTTCATATAAATTTTATTATTATTATAATTTAAATTAATATTATTTGAACTTAGATTAAGGACATTATTAGAATTACAATTTAATAATATTTTATTTTGATTATTGTTAATATTATTATTAGAAAATGATAAAGTCTCATTACAATTATTAGAAATAATCTTTTTTGGAAAAGTCATTCCTAACTGAGGAGGTTTATATAGAAATAAATGAGTAGAAGAAAAATTTTTTTTATGAATAAAATTCTGATTATTCATTATTTGATTATTATTTTCTATATAATTATTAGTAGGAAAATAATTTATTGTTTGATAATCAATTGGAATAGGATATCCGAGAACTTCATTATTTGGATTTTGAGTTAATTTGATTAATTTTTCATTAAAAAGATTATTATTAGAATTCATAATTTGATTTTGTTTAAAATTATTATTCAATTCAATTAAATTTTGTTCTTCTTTTTCTTTTAAAATTTCTTTATTTAATTTTAAATTTTCAATTAATATTTCTTTTATTTTATTGGGTGGTTTAAATTTTGAAACATAATCAATTTCTTCATGTAAGTTTAATTCATTATTATCTTTTCCCAAATTATTATTTTTATCTTTTTCTTTTAATTCTAAAATATTTTGTGTTGGTTTTTGAAATTGAATTGTAGTTTGGAAAATATTATTTTTCTTAACTAATGTTGGTAAAGAAGATTTTTCTCTTTTATTTTCTTTATTTTCATTTAATTTATTATCATTATTAATTTTCTCTTTATTTAAATCAATACTTAAATTTCTTTGTGAGGATATTTTTTTTTTTTCTTCATTTTTATTTTCTAATGTTTTATTTAATTCATTGTAATCTCTTTTATTATGTTTTTTTTTTTCAAAATTTATTAAAAATTCTTTTATTTTATTTTCTTCTTTATCTTTTTTGTTTATTTCCTCATTTTGTCTTTTATTTGATAATGATTTTACTATTTTATTAATCTTTTTATTTGGACTAATAATTGAATAATTTTTATTATTTGTATTTTTTATATTCACATTTTCTTTATTATTTATTTTTTTATTATTTTTTTTATTTTTATCTTCAATCATTCTATTACTAATATTATTTTTATTATTATCATTATTAAATTTATCATTTTCATTTATTTGCTTTTTAATTCTGTTTTTCCTTTTTAAAACAATTTCAGTTTTACAATATTTATCTTCATCATAATTATTTCTAGAATCATATATTATTGATGAAGTTATATCATTTTTATCTTTTTTTATAATTGGTTTTTCATTTTCTAATTTTTTCTTTAATGAATTTGAGATTAAATTTTTAACTGAATTTTTTTTATTTCTAAAAACCATCATTTCATAATTTTCATTAATAAAATTATTTTCTTCAGCAAAAATTTCTTGTTCTAAATTATCAACTGTATTATTTAAAACTTGATGTTTTTTTTTAAAACAAAGAACCAAAGTTCTTTTTGTTCTTGGTGTATTTTTTTCATGTTCTATTTCATCATTTTTTTTTTTTTTATCATTTTTATTCATATCTTTTTTTTCTAGAATATTTGAATTATTTTTGAATTTAGTTTCTAATTTTTTAAAATTTATATTATCAATTTTTATTATCTCTTTTTTCTTTTCATTTATTATATCTTTTAATATATTAAATTTATCGATTGTAAATTTCCAATGTTTAATATAATTAGAATATATTATAATTTTTTTCCATCTTTTAATATAAAATCTATATATTAACAAATTATTAATTTTATTGATTAAATTAATAACCTTTATTCTTTTATCATTAATAATCATTTTTATATAAAATCTTTTAAATATAATTTTTTTATGTAAAGTATGAATATATAATAACATATTAATAAATGATTCCTGTTTTTCTAAATTATCTATTAATTTACTTCTAGATAAAAATCCTCTAATATTTTTTTGAATCATTATAATTAAATATAAAGTTTTCCACCATTTTTGGATAAGAATAATATTTTCTAATATTTCTTGCTCAATTATTATTTTATTATAATTCTTTCTCATATTTTTGGAATATTCCACTCTTCTTAAAAAAACTGCATTTTTTTGTGCATTATTTAATTCCCTTTTATCATAATTATTTTTAATTATACTTTTTTTTGGATTCATTGGAATTGGTGTTAAATAATTTTGATTATCATTAATATTAGAATTAATGATTTTTTTTAATTGTTGATTTTTATTTTTCATTTTATTTGATTTTTTTTTAATTTTAGACTTTTTTTTCTTTAATATTTTATTTTCAATTTGATTTTCAGCAAAAACATTTTTTAAATAATATTCTCCACTCTTATCAGTATATCTTTTTGTTCCTGATAAAGTAACAGTTTTATGATTTTCAATATATGAAACTAATTGTAATTTACATTTATTTACTAAATTTTCAGGTTTTTTATTTTTTCTTTTTTCTACATTCTAAAAAATTACAAAAAATATTTTTTACTTTTGATGCTAGATTCATATAGTTAATATTATTTCCTTCTTTTCTTTTTATTTTTTCACAACTATCATTTGAATTTTCATTTGAGTTTTTTGTCTCTTCATATAAAGAAATATCTATTCTTCTATCTGATTTTGGAATTTTTTGAGAAGAACATTTTGATTTAAAATTTCTTTGACTTAATATTTTTTTTGATGATAATGTTTTAAAATTATTTTGAAGTGTTAATGATTGATTGAACTAATATATAATAAAATTAAAATTTTTATTTTACATTTGTTTTTAATGCCATTTCAAAGGACATTTCTTCAAATGATGCTTTATGGGTTATTCTAGATGTATTCATTTTTAATTTATTAAGTATAGTATATGAAATGAAAATTATGAACTAAAAATATTTATTATTTTTCATAAAAATAATTAATTTTAAAAATAATTATCATTTTAAAAAATTAAAAATAAATGAAAAAGAATAATTTTAAAATATTAAAATATTTAAAAAAAATTAAGTTAATAATAAATTATATTAATGAAAATATTACATAATTAATTTTTCAAAATTTTTAATTGGTGAAATCCAAAAACTGAAATATTAAAAACAAAATATTAAAAACAAAATATTCTTTTAAAATAGTAATGATAGTTAAATTTAACACTAAACATTTCAACAATTGATAAAATAAGTAAAAAGAAAGGAGAAAAGACAATCCAATTTAAAAACATACACCAAATTCCAGAATAAAACCAACTAATCTGAGCTTTAGGGAAAATATAACAAAAGCCTATACAATAAAGCCAAAAATAAAAAGTAAAAATAAAAATTATTAAACTAATTAATGTTCTAATATAAAATTTATTATAAGCATTTTTTTCAATAAAAATTTTATTGATTTTTTGATTTTTTATCATTGACAATGAAATTGATCTAGCTTCAGAATAAGAAATGAGATTTAATCCTTTTATTAATATTGTTAATATTAATGAAATTAATATTGTGAATAGTAATTTTGAAAATTCATTTTTTATTGGATAAGTAAAATTATTTCTATATTTATTATAAATTCTTTGTTCTAAATATGAATTTGTATATAATAAACAATTAAAACCAAATAAATTTGAAATATTAAAAATAAAAATTAAACAATTTAACCATTTAGGACATAAAAAAGAAGTTTTATTTATAATTAATAAAGGATGATAATGTAAAATATTAAATTTAATAATACTGAAATACCCATTATTGCCTGTTGTAAATTCATAATATTCTATTTTATTTTTATGATTACTTCTTAATTCTTCATATTCTTCATATTCATTTGGTGTTTTAATTTCCAGTTGATCATTTTTTAAGATATCAAATAAATCTTCTAATTTATATTTTTTTGTTTTAAATAATAATATTGAAAAAGTAATGATTAATATTATTAATATCATATAAAGCCAAAATGCAATATTTTTTCCTATATCTTGAGTATCATTTAAACAATGTAAAGAAAGATAACTACTTTTATATTCTACTAAATTAATTTGATAATTACTTTTATTTCTTAAATAATATGAAAATTCATTTGTTAATTTATCACATATGAATGTTACACTATATTCATTACTATTTTTTATATAATTTTTTTGACAATTTTCAGAATAAAATTCTCCTTGAAATAAGGAATTTCTAAATTTTGATATTAAGTCAAAATTAAATTTTGTTGTTCTATAACATTCCTCTCTAAATACTATATCTCTTGAATCATAAATATTTATTCCTTTTTTTAAATAATAATTTAATAATAAATTATTTTCATATAAAGAAATTAATTCAATATTAAATTTGAATTCTTTTTTGAATTTAAAAGTTATATCTGTTTTATTTTCATCATAAAAAATAATATAGGAATGACTTAAAATATTATTTAATGATGCATTTTTATTTTTTGAAATATGTAAAATATAATTTACAGAATTATTGATTGTATTTGATAAATAAGGAATATTATTTCTTTCACATTCTTTAATATATTCTTTTGTTATATTTTCAGTATTAGTGAAAAGAAAATAATTAAATACTCTATTTGAAGATATACTAAATGTTTTTGTTGTATTTAAAAATTTTGTTTCATTAAATAATTTATTATAAAATTTAATTATTTGATTATCATTTATATTATTATTAAGATTCCTTAATTTATTACTTGAAAATTTTTTTTGATAGTAATATGAAAAACCAATATAATCTATTATATTTCTAATATTTGAATTAATCGAATTATTTAAAGTAAAATTATTAATAATATTATATGTCATATTCACAATTTTTTCTGAAGCTTCATTTTCAGATGAATCATTTAAATATAAATATAAATATGAAAATTTTTTAACATAAATATTCAAATTATTATTTTGGATAAATTCAATATCATTATAATAATTGTTATTATTTATGAAAGAAATGATAGAATTATTTAATTCATTAATTATATTTGTTAATTCTTCATTTTCTGTTTCACAATATAATCCTATATAATTATCATTACATTTGCAAAAAGGAATCTCTAATGAATCATCACAATTTCCATTTTGATTGTTTATTCCACAAGGATTATAAGTATTACATGTAATTTTTGTTCCATTAAAATAATTTTCAATTAATTCACAAGTTTTATTATTATTTATTAAACCTTCTCTACATCTACAATCTCTATTTATTTCAATTTTACCTTCACTTTCATTACATTTTATACATTTATAATTTTCATCAAAACCTTCTCCACTCTTACATTTACATTCACCATTATATACTTCAATTCCTACATCAGAACAAATTATACATGAACCATTATAATATAAACCATATTCTTCACCTAAACTTGAACAATTTATACATTCATTTCTATAAATTCCTTCTTTTTTTTCACATTTACTTCTACAATTAATCTCTGATGAAATACTAATTAATTTAGAATAATTATTTACACATAAATCTTTACTTATACATCTAAATATTGAATTATTTTCAAAACTATATTTATAATTTTCATCAGAAGAATTACATTCTTTATGACAACTATAATTATAATAATATTTTTTTTCACCTTTACATATCTGACATTTTTCACTTTCATAATTTTGATAATCTAAATCACAAGAATATTTTGATTTTTTTATCTTTATAGTACTATTTGTGAAATTACTATAAAATGTTTTATTTTTATATACTATATTATACCATATATTAAAATCTGCAAAATGCACTTCAGTTAAATTAAATTTACACTGGATTTTATTTTCAGTCTCATTACAGTCAAAAGCACTACTATTATAATTTTGTAAAATAATAATAATGTTAATATTATAATTAACATTTTTAAGAAAATTTGTGATTGTAGAATCAATAAATATAAAACTAACACTTATTGTCTGTTCCCAATAAATTTGAGTTGTAGTTAAATCCAATATAAAAGATTTATTTTCACATTTCCCTTCATTATTATTATTTTTTAAATATTCATCTTCTATATTTTCACAATTATCATAACATGTTTTTCTTTCTTCAAATTTATATTTACCAGGACATGATTTATTACAACTATTATTATCATAGAAAAAATATTCATCATTATTACAATTTTGAACACATGATTTTGTTATATAAGAATAATTCATTTGTTTTTCTTTACATTTATCACATTGATTTTTAGTTTTATTTGGTTCAGAACCTTCACTACAATTGAAAATAGGGAATGTAATAGTATTATTTAGATCTCCTTCTATTTCTACATTATCAATATATTTTATTTTAAATCTAAATAATTCAACTTCTTTATTTATTTTTAAATTAGTCAAATTAAAAATAACATTAATATTATATGAATATTCATTTTCATCATATTCAATTATTGTAAAATTATTTGAAGTTAAATTAACCGTATTATCATTATTATATAATGATATTGATTGTATCAAACTTTGATTTTTTGTTCCGATTAATTCAAGTATAGTAAAATTTGTGTCATTCACTAAATTTAATTCATTTGAATAATTTATTATATATGAATAAAAAAAAACAATACCTATTAATTCTTTTTCTTTTCCATTAAAATAAAATATATTTATTGTTTCTTTAAAGTTAATTTTAGTGTTTTTAGAAAACTCAATATAAATTGCTTGATCATTTATTAAAATGTTTGGTTGCTCTTCTAACTTTTCTAAGTCAAGTTTTAAAGTGTTTTCATTTAATGAATAATTGCAATTAATTACATCAAAACTTATTTTGTTTTCTTTTTTTTCCCAAATATGGCCAATAACATTTTGTTTTAATTGAAATTCTTTTTCAATGACTGAAAAATTTAATGTAAAAGTTTCATTGTCTTTTTTATTTTGTATATTTACATTATAATATCCTAAATCAAAAATACCCATAATATTGCAAATTAGAGTACTATCATTATTACCCTTATTTAATATTGAAGATATTATTTGATCATCCTTTGTAATATTAACAACATAATTATCTATATCTATAATTTCATTAAATAAAATATTAAATGCTATATTTTCTTCATACTTAAAACAATTTGGTTTAATTACAATTTTATTATCTTGTAATTGTCTTAGATGAAAATCCTCAAAATTTTCATATATTTCACCAATTTTCTTCCTATTATTCTTTTCATTATAAATAGAAATATTTATAAATTTATATTCATTATCCTTTAAAAATTTATTGCTTATTTCATATTTTGCAAAATTATTATTCAAAGATTTAATTATTTTTTCTTTTATTTTGATTAAAAATTTTTCTTTTGAAAAAATATTCAAAATTGTTTTGTTTTCAAGTATTTCAATTGTATAATATATTTTTTTTATTTTTATTACTTTATTTTGACCATTCAATTTTATGTAAATATCATTTGATAATGATTCATTGAGATTATTATTAGATATTAAACAAGTAACTTTATTTAATTGAATATTACAAATTGTTTTATTTAAAAGAATATTATTTATTTTTATTTGATTCAAGTAAAATACTGCTGATTCATTATTTATAAAATACATTTCAATATAGAAATTTTTATTATTTTGATTAATAAAAATTATATCTGAATTTAAATTAAATGAAGAAGAGATATTTTGAGATAAACTAAATGATATTTCTAATATGATTAAAAAAAATATTTTGAAAATAATTCCTAAATTGATAACCATTTTTATACTAGTTAGTAAAATTTTATAAAAAAGAAAAAATAATTATTTCAATATCAATAAATTTAAATTAAGTTAAAAAATAAAATGGAAAAAAATAATAATAAAAAGGTTCTTCCTCAAAAAAAAATTATAAATAATCAAAATAATAATATAAAAAATTTATTTAAAAATAATATTATTAATGATAATTTAAACATTATAAATATATCTAATAAAAAGAATAAAGAATTCAATCAAATGAGAGAAAAAAAAAAATATCTCAAAATATTATTCGAATCAATATAAGTCAAAAAAAAAATAAAATAAAAAATTATGGACGTAATAAATCTTTAAAATATAAGAAATTAAATTCATTAGAATATAAAAAAATATTACAATTTTACAATGAAAATAAACCAAAAAATGAACATAATATAATTGTAATAGCAGATAAAAAAATAATAAGTTCAACATCAGGACAAATAATTTTTAATGAAAAAAAACCACAAATTACAAAAGATAAAATATCAGTAAATAAAAAATCTCAAAAATTATATTTTGAATTTTCTTATAGTGAATACCCAAATATTTCAAATAGAGAAAAAATGGAAGATTTTCACACAATAATTCCATCTTTAAATTCAAATCCAAAAATATCATATTTTTCAATATTTGATGGTCATAGCGGAGAAGAAGTAGCAAAATATTGCCAATTACATTTACATGAAATGATATTAAAAATATTACAATCAAATAATTTTAATATTGAAAAAACTCTTAATATTTCTTTTCAAAAAATTGATGAGGAGATTTCAAAAAAAAATTTTCCAAATGAATCTGGAACAACTGTAACAATTCTTTTAATATATGAAAATAATCTAAATGAAAAATTTTATGCTTGTGCAAATGTTGGTGATAGTAAATGTTATTTAATTAAAAAAAATTCAATATTAAAATTAACAAAAGAGCATAAATGTAATGATAAAGAAGAAGTAGAAAGAATAAAAAAAAATGGAGGTTTAGTTTTTAATAAAAGAGTTTTTGGAAGTTTAATGTTAACTAGAAGTATTGGAGATAGAGAAATGAAAAATTATGGTGTTTCATCTATTCCTTTTATAAATATAAATAAAATTGTTAATAAGATTTATTTTTTGTTGTTGCTTCTGATGGTGTTTGGGATGTTATTAATGAAGAATATTTAATTAATTTTTTTAATGAAAAAAAATCATGTAAAGAAATTTCTGATGATATTATTAAAATGAGTATTGAAAATGGAAGTATAGATAATATTAGTTGTATTGTTGTTAAAGTTTAAATGTTTTTATTATTGTTTAATATTTATTTCTTCTGTTTATTATTATTTGGGTTTGTTATTATTTATTTATTTCATCTTTTTTCCATCAAAGAAAATTTTTTAATTTTATAATTTAAAAAATATTTAATTTTGGTTCAAACTTCTTTAATTATTAAATAAAAATAGATTAAACTAAATCTAATTCTTTTTCATCTTCATTCATTTTTATTCTTTTTCTTTTCTCAATTTCATTACTAAATCCATTCAAACAAATAATTAATACAAGTAAAATTAAATATATAACATTCATATTATAACAATGGTACAAATATTCAATTGTTCCATCTATATTTCTTAAGTATTGATTTCCCATTGTATTAAAAAACATATAATTTTTAAAACTTTCTAATTTTTTTATACAATCATTAGTTCTATTTTGAATATAAAGTACTATACCTCCTTTTATAATTTGAGAAATTAATACAAAATAATTATTACAAAATATACCTAATAAAAAAATTGTTAAATACATTAAAAAAACATCCTCAAGATATTTTTTAATATCAATTGAATCTATATTAAAATCTCCTTTTGATTTTATTTTTTCATATAAATCATTATTATAAAATTTAGGAGGAGTTCTTATATAAATTGCAGAATAAATTAAATAATATAAAGGAACAAATGATGAGATGAGAAGTAATAAACAAAAAAAACAAAAAGCACATGCCATACAAGTTTTAATAACTTCCATTTTCAATGATTATAAAAAATTTAAAATTAAGTTTAATTTCTTAAAATGCTTTTATTTTATTCATATATACTATTTAATATTTTAAATAAATTTATTTAATAATTATATTTTATTTTTTTTTCTAAATCAAAATTTTAATTTTTGTACAAAATATTTATTTTATTATTATTTAATTTGTTA
>JAEEGK010020865.1_pt1 | contig 13886 bp, 8 predicted proteins | sample 8958771 | NCBI WGS metagenome assembly JAEEGK01 (sample SAMN16246547, study PRJNA631951) | gut metagenome | biome: gut microbiome; feature: rumen; material: SC-attached | host: Bos | place: Iran: Karaj | collected 2018-10 | reverse complement strand
ATTGGGGATTGGGGATTGGGCCCAATCCCCAATCCCCAATCCCCAATCCCCAATCCCCAATCCCCATTTTTATAATTTTTTAAATAAATAATATTTTAATAAATCAAACAATTTAAAATTTTTTTATTATCATATTTAAAAATTTATATTTTAAATTAAAAATAACTAATACTAATGAAAAATATACTTCAAATAATAAAAATTAATCAAAAAATCTAAAAATTCATTTATATAAAAAAAATTATTAAAAAAAGATATTCAAGTGATTTAAAATGATATTTTTTACAATAAAAATAATTTTATATAATAAATTTAATTTAAATTAAAAACACAAATATTCATATTAATACTTAATAAAATAATATAATTGAATTAAAATTAAAAAAGGAAAAAACTATTAATAAAATTCAAATTTTTACTTTTAACCAACCGCTATATTAAATCTTATAATATAGTATATTATAAAATTTATAAAATTTATTATTAGTAGATATATTTGTATATTCAATTATTTTATTTAGTAAATCATATGTAAAAAATAATCAAAAAAAATCAACAGGAAAATTTATATTTTTTTTATTATTTAATTTTATATTATTTATAATAGAATTTTCACTTCTATTATCCAATATTCCTTAATTTATTTCTTCCCAATCACTGCCAGAAGATTCAATATGATATTGATCTTCTTAGAGAGATTCTTCTTTATCTGATTAAGAATCAAAATCTGAAAGTGTAAAAGAAAAATCAGAATTTTCTTCATCTTTAATATCTTCCATTTATTTATTATTTTAAATTTAAAATATATAAAATAATATATAAAATTTTAAAAAAAAGTCGACAGTGAATTAGTTAATAATTCACTCTTTAATTTTAATTTTCTTTATTTAAAATAATAAATTAATAACTGTTTTTTTATATTATAATTAAAAAAAAAATGCTTCCTGAATTAAATAATATATTTAAAATAATCCAAAAAACTTCAACAAAAAAAACAAATCAACCAAATCCACACGATCCAAAAGTTGAATATAATAATATATTTTTAAAATTAATTTCAGTATCAAAAATTGGACAACCAAATAATAGATATGAAAAAACAAAATATAAACCTATTCCAAAAAAAACACATATCAGCTCAATTAATTATTATCCAAACAATTATTCAAATGAAAATGAAATATTACCAAATGTGTATTATGTAAATAATGGAAATAGATTTCCACTTTCTCTTTCAATAAAAAAACTAAATGATCCTATATCATATGATAAAATAACTCTTTCTAATATAAATAAAGCAATTAAAAAAACATTTAAAAAAAGACCATTAAATGATGATGATAATAATATTAATTTAAATAATAGTGATAATAATGAATTAGAAAAACAAGAAAATTTAAAAAAATATTTTATTCAAAGAAATACTTTTTCTAAATATTTAATTGATAAAAATTCTTTTAGTGTTTATCAAAAATCTCATGTGTCAAGTTTTGGATTACCAGAAATAAAAGAACAAGGAAGTATAAATTATAGTAATATGAAACATGAAAAAAGTTTTGATAATCAAAATCAAATTTGCTATCATAATACTTATTGTAATGGAAATAATTATAATAATAATAATAATTCTTATACAAACAAGAAGACTGAAACTAATAATAATATAAATAAAAGCATTAATAATTATGAAAATAATGAAAATAATAATATTTTGAAAAAAAAAATTATTTTTCATAATATTAATTTGAAAAAATTAAAAAATATAAATAATAATAATAATTTAATAAATAATGATAAGACTAATGATAATATTGATATTAATATTAAAGAAAATAATAAGAATATTGAAAATTATAAAAATAATAGAAATAATAGTAGTGAGAATAATAATATAATAAAAGTAAAAAGACATTTCAATTTTGTAAACAGAGATGAGATAAAAAATAATATTGTCGAAGAAAATAAAAATCCATTATCAAATCTAAAAACATTAAATTTTAGTAAAAAAATTTTTGAAATATCAAAAAAAAATTTTAATTTTCAAAAAGAAAAAAAGATAAAAATAACAGTCCCAGAAAAAGTACCATTTTTACAATTAACAGATTCATTTGAAAATAATTTTTCTTCAAGAGAAGAAATAGAAAAAAAATTAAATTATAAATTTATTACATATACAATAAATCCAAATATGTATAATTCATCAAATACTTATTATTATTTTATAAATCGATTATATAGAAATAATTTATCAGATTATTTTTCTCATAGAATTAATTGGGAATGTGTGACAAGTTTAAATGATCCAGATTATCCAATTATTAATTTTCAATGGAGATATTATTCTAATAAAGTAAATTTTTCTCAATTTAAATATGATCCAAATTTACCTGTTAGAAAATTAAGAGTTGTTAATTTATTTCAAAGAAATTATGAAATTGGAAATAAAAAAAATTTATTTATTAATTTAGTTCAATATTGTGATAAAATGAATATAAATGTTTTTGATATTGTACCATTTACAATTATTATTCAAACTTATTCACTTAATGATTGTTTTGATTCTTTATTTGAAATATTTCAATTAATTCAAAATAATATAAATGTTAATGGAGAAAAAGATATAATTGCTAATAAAACATATTCAGAATTATTTTCTTTTGATAAAAATTTTTCAGAATTAAAAAATACTCCAATTTACATTAATAAATATTTCCTAAGTCAAAAAAATTATTGGATTTTAAAACCAACTGATTTATATCAAGGAATATGTATAGAAATATTAAGTAATTATGAAGATATTGTAAAATATAGTAAAAAAATGTTTAAAGGAGTAGATAAAAAATGTTTAATAGAAAATATTGAAGAAGAAAATGATGAAATAGAAGAAAATGTAAAAATTATTAATACAAATATAAATGAAATTGATGATGAATATGATGATGAAGAATATAAAAAGAAAAAAAGAACTAATTCAATGTATATATCAAATTCAATTGTATTACAAAAATATTTAGATAATCCTCTTTTATATAATAAGAGAAAATTTGATATAAGATGTTATGTATTAGTAGATTTTAATTTAAATGTTTTTTTCTGTAGAGAAGGACATTTAAAAGGAAGTAGTGAAAAATATGATTTAAATAATCCAAATAAATTTATACATATAACTAATCATTCTTTACAAAAAAAAAGTAATAAATTTGAAAAATATGAATATGGAAATGAAATGTCATATAATGACTTTAAATTAGTTTTAGAAAGTGAAAATATTTCAATAGATAAATTTGATGATATAATAAATGATATGAAATATTTAGTTAAAATATCAATGAATGCTATTGGGGATAAATTTTTTAAAATACAAAATGTTTTATCTTTTGAAATTTTTGGTTATGATTTTATAGTAGATAATAACTTTAAACCTTGGATATTAGAAATTAATAATAATCCAGGATTAGGAATTTCTTCTCCAGTAATTGAAAAATTAGTTCCAAGAATGATGGATGATGCTTTAAGATTAACTATTGATAAAATATTTGAAACTAAATATGATTATTCTTGTATTGATAAAGAAAATAATCAATATATTTCTAAATTTAAATTAGATGGTTTTAATGATGATGAAAATGTTTTTGAATTTTTATGTAATATAAGTAAATAATATTTAATTTTTCAAAATATACATATAAAAAATACATTGAATAAGATAATTCTAATAAAAATAAATTCTTTATATTTTTATAAACAAAAAAAAAATAATATTTAAATAAAAACTTAAAAATTCATATAAAAAAATATAATTTGAAATTACATTTTTTTATTTTTTTTTTTTTTTTATCCAGATTTAAAAAGTAAAACTGCAATTTGACCAAGATAAAAATATATAAAATGTTTAGTTTCATGAGTTACATATGAACCAAAATTTCTTCCAACTACACAATGCCAAGTTGGATTATGTTTTCTATCAAATTCTTTTTTGATATAACATGCAATATCTTTTTCTATATTATATGAATCTATTGCTTTTGTTGCTACATTTATTGCATCTTGTTGCATATCTTCTGTCATATCACTGTTTTTTATTATTGCTTTTCTTTCTTTATCCATTTTTATTTTTATATTTTTATTTTTTCAGTTATTTATTTTAAAATTACTAATTTTAAAATAGTGTTTTTTTTTTGATATTTATTTTTTTAAATTAAATAATTTTTAATAATCTATTTCTAATTTCAATTAAAATTTGTTTTGTTTTAATTTAATAAAAGTAGAAAATAATAACATAATCATAAAATAATCAAACTTTAAATTATTTTGATTTTTTTATTAATTTTATATATTTACTTATTATATTTGATTGATTCATTTTATTAGTTTTTAATTAAAAATAAAATAATTTGATTTTAATATCTTAATATATCGAGATAAATATAAAAATTAAAAAAAATAAAATAAGAATTTTTTTGTTTGAATATAACTAAGTATTTCAAATAAATAAAATTATCTAAATAAAATATATTTTTAAAAAATTTTTATATTTTTTTGAAATAAAAAAAAGATAAAAACAAAATTTAAATAAATTATTTTTAATTTAGAAATATTTTTTTTGTTTATTTATAAAAAATAAATTAAGAATAAATAGAATTAATGTCACAAAATGGAGAAAACTATAATAAAAAATTAAATAAAATTGATAATTTACAAAATCAAATATATTCAATGTTAAAGGGAGTTGGTGCCATAGAAGATAATGAATTAGAATTTCAAGAAAATATAAATGATATTAAAGAAAACTTATTTAGAGATGATGATTATTCAATTGAAGATACAGATGATGTAGAAACAAATCATAATACAACAATAAGTCAACAAGGGAATTTTTTAAGAAATCAAAATGAAAAAAGTTTAACTATAAATATGAAAAGTATGATGTATAAAAATGAATTTAGAAGAGAAAAAAAATTTCAAACTCAAAATTATTATTCAAATTATTCATTTAATCCAAATTTTCAAAATAATAATTTAAATGATAATATAAATTTCCAATTACCAAATAATTACATGATTTATAATAAATTAAATAATAATACATATAATTATATTAACCAAAATAATACTAATCCTATAATCAATATTAATAATAATAATATAAATAATATTAATTCAATTATTAATAATATTAACATCCCTTTAACTTCAACTCCTTTTGGAATGAAAATGCCAATTAGAACTTTTAATTTTAAAGCAAAACATCATAAAAATAATTCAAATAATATTTTGAATTTAAGACATAATTTAGGAAATAATATAAAATATGTTCAAAGTCCTTTTTATTATAATACCAAAAATGAAAAATTAGAAAAAAACTCAAATAATAATAATAAAATAATAATTGATAATACATCACGAGAATTAGAAATTATGCTAATTCAATATGGAGGTTTTACTAAAGAAATATTTAATAAATTACAAGGAAAATTTATTCCTTTAATGAAAACTCAAACAACAAGTAGAATACTTCAATATTATTTAGAAAATACATCTCAAGAAATAATACATCTTATTTTTTTAGAAATTAAAGATAATATTGAAGAATTACTTTTTGATATTTATGCTAATTATTTTTGTTTAAAAATATTTTATTTTTTGATTGAAGAAGATAGGATAATTTTTTTAAAAAAAATATCAAATAATTTGGATAATTTATCTATTAATAAAATATCAACTTATCCTATTCAATGTATAATTGAAAATTTAAATTATGAAGAAGAACAAAAAATTATATTTAATGGAATAATAAATCATTTAATGAAATTAAGTATTGATGTATATGGAACACATGTTTTAGAAAAAATTCTTTCTTCTTTTAATTATGATAAATATTTAATACATATATCTAATTTTATATTAGAAAATTTTGTATTTTTAGTAAATAATTCAAATGGTTTATGTATAGTTAAAAAAGAAATATTATTAGAATATAAAAATAAAAATGATAATTTTAAAGAATTAAAACAATTAATTATTGAAAATTCTCTAATTTTAATCCAAAATCCTTTTGGAAATTATGCTTTACAAATGGCAATTGATAATTGGGAAATTAATGATTTACAAGAAATTTTTTCCACATTTAAAGGGAGATATGTATTTTTATCAATTCAAAAATATTCTTCAAATGTAATTGAAAGATGTATCGAAAAAAGTGAAGAATTTTTGACTAATTTCATCTATGAAATTTCCAATGATAATAATTCAATTAAATTATTAATGAAAAATAATTATGGGAATTATGTTATTCAAACTGCATTAAAAGTATCAAAAAATAAAATTCAAATTCAAAAGACACTGATTGAAATTTTGAATAAAAATTTAAAAATATTAAATGATAAAAAATTGATTAATAAATGGAAAAGTATAATTTCCAACAATCAATAATTATAAAATAAATGAATTATAATATATTTTATGAGTATGGTATAACATAAATTGTATCAATTTTTTTATAAAATATTATTTAATCAAAATATATTAGTATGTATTTTATTTAAATAAATATAATTCTTTATTTTACTAAAAATAAAATTATTGTGAGATATTATTTATGATTTAAATTTATAAATAGATATTTTATAATTATAGACTAAAAAATTATTAATTTTTAAAAAAAATACAATATTTTTTTTTATAAAAAAAATGAATAATAATTATGGTTATGATTTTAAAAATGATTCAGAAAAAGAAGAAAATTCTGAACCAATAAATGATGAAATAATAAATAATAATATATATTCTAATCAAAATAATTATAATTATGATTATAATATAGGAATTCAATCAAATCCAATGAATGACAATTATGGCTATAATAGAACTAATAATATTACAGGAGATAATAAAGAATTTAATTCAAATTTTGAAAATAATCAAAAAGAAATGGATTTTAATAAATTTGAAAATTATCCAATGGATAATATTCTTAATCAAATGAATAAAGATGATTATATATATAATGAAAAAAAAAATTTCGAATATATAGAAAATCCAAATTATAATGAAGGAAATTATAATGATAAAAATCAAAGATTTAATAATGAAATTAGAGATTTTGAATCAAATAAAATAATAAATCCAAATAGTGAACATAGAAGAAATACAGATTTTAATTTTAATAAAATCAATTCTTCTAATATAAAAGATAGAGAAAAATTATTAGGAGTTATTAAAGAAGAAACAGAAAATAATGATAATAATAATAAAATGGATGATCCATTATCTCTTTTTGAAGGATTAGGAAGAAGAAGAAGAGGAACAACAGTAAGTCCAAATTCAATAAATCAAAATAAAAATGATAAAAAAAGTAATTCAAAAAAAAAAAGAAAATTAAAAGTAAATGATGAAGAATCAAATAATTTAAATATTAATACAGTACAAAAAAATAATTTTGATAATTCTGATACATTAAAAAATTATCAAAATACAAATTTAAATAATTATGAAAATTTAAATGTAGATAAATTTAATGATTATAATTTAATTAATGAAAAAAATATAAAACCAAAAGAAAATTTAGTTACAAATAGTACAAATGATAATTTACCAACTTCTTCTTCTGATGAAAAATTAAAACAAACAATTGAATCTTTAAATGAAAAATTAGAGCAACAAAAAAGGAAAAATGAAAATGAAAAAAAAAAATATGAAGAAAATATAAATAATAAAGAAAAAGAAATTGAAGAAAAAGAAAATGAAATAAGAGAAAAAGAAAAAGAATATAAAAAAAAAATAAATGAATTAAAATCAAATTATAAAAGAAATGAAGATTTATTAAATGATGAAATTGAAGAATTAAAAAATAAAATTGATGAAGAAGTTAAAAATGAAAAAGAAAGATTAACAAAAATTCATCAAAAAGAAATTTCAAAATTAAAAGATGATTTTAAAAAAGAATTAGATACTCAAATAATGAATTATGAAAATGAAAATGAAAATTTAAAAAAACAATTAAAACAACAAATTGAAATAAATAAAATTGCCAATAAAGTTGAAAATTCTTCTAAACAAATTGATGAAATTTTTTTAAAATTTTCAAATGAAAAAGATAATCAAATTGAAACAAATAAATTATATCATGAATCTTTAATTAATTTAGAAAAAAGATTAAAAGAAATTGAAGCAAATTTAAAAAATGATAAAGAACAATTTTTAAAAGATAAAGAAATTTATGAAAAAGAATTAAATGAAAAAAGAAAAATAAATGCAGAAGAAAATATAAAAATTAATATTCAAAAAGATGAAATGAATTCATTAGAAAAAAAATTAAAATTAGAGCAAGAAGGATTAAAAGAATATTATGAAAAAGAAAAAAAAGAAAATGAAAAAAAAAATGAAGAATTGCAAATGGAATTAAATAAATTAAAATCAGATTTTCAAAATCAATTAAATGAAATTAATAGTCAAAAAAAAATATTAGATGAAGAAAAAAAATTTTTCGAACAATATAAAGAAGATAATATTAAAATGATAGAAAGTCAAAAAAATGATATTTTAAAATTAAAAAATACATATTATAATGAAGAAGAAGAAATGAAATCAAGAATAAAAGATTTAAGTGAACAACAAAATTTTCTTTCTAAAAAATTTAATGAATTTGAAAATATAAAAAAAGAAATAGAAGAACAAAAAGAACAAATTAATAAAGATAGAAATGATATAACTGTTGCAGCAAGAAGATTAGATGAATCAATTTCTCAATTTAATGAAAAACAAAAAGGAATTGATAAACAAAAATCATTTATTGAAAATGAATATAAAAAAATTGAAAAAATGAATAATGAATTAAATGATGAAAAATTGAAAATTGAACAAGAAAAAAATGAATTACAAATTCAATCTCAAAAACTTGAAATGTTAAAAATTAAATTAAATACTATGAGTATATCTCATAATAATAATTATAATAATACTTTTAATAGTAATTATAATTTAAATAATAATAATAATACTTTTAGAAATGGAAAATCATCTTTTTTTAATCAAACTTTAGATAATATTTATAATAATACAAATGATGATAATAATTTTAATAATACAAATACTCAAATTAAACCTTTTCAAACAATGAGGAATTTCAATCTTGGAAATAAAACTTACCTTATTGATGAATATTATGAAAAGGTAAAAAATATAAATAAAAATGATAAATTTAAAATCGAAGAGGAAAAAGAATATTTAAGACAAAGTAGAGAAAATTTTCATAAAAATCAATTTAAATAAATAATTAAAAATTTAATAAAATATTTTTTAAAGTTGAAATAAATTTTAAAAAAATTCTTTTCTTTCAAATAAGAAAAATAAACAATCATTTTTTATAAATTTTATTAACATAATACTTTTATAATAATGAATACAATTTTTTTTAAAGTCAAAACAAAAAATAAATTAATTTCATAATTTAATTTTAATAAAATTCTCAAATCAATATTCATAGAAATAAATACATTAATAAATAACTTTTGTTAAAAAATTAAAATTTCCCATTAATTTAAATATTTTATTTTTATAAAAATATTTATTTTTGTTCAAATAAATTAAGAATATCAGAATCACCAGGATCTAAAATACCTAAAATAGCAACTCTATGATATTTTCCACAAGCACTTCCTAAATCAATATTATTTCCAGTATAATGATAAATAAAAGTATTAGCAAGAACAGAATAATAATTTACTTCAGCTTTAATAATTGAAGGTGTATTATGAGCTACAAAAATTGCTTTTAAAACTCCTTTTCTTAATGCTTTTAATGTTTGTTTATATCCTAAAACTGCTTTTCCACTTTTCATTACTAATGCTAATTTTGAATTTACACTTTCTGTTTGTTGCTTTTTACCCATATCTATTTAAATAATTAATTAAAAATTAATTTTTAATTTTAATTATTTTTTGAATATTATTTAATTTTTTTTGTTTATTTTATTTTTTATTTTTTTTTTTTGGAGTTTTTTTTTTTTTTAATTTTAATTTTTTTTTTCTTAATCTAAAATGGAAATTGAAGGAAATATGAAGAAATTAGATGGGAAATATATTATTAAAGGAAAAATTAGTCAAAGTAAATATTCGAAAATTTATTTTGGATGTCATATTGATAATCCAAGAGATGATTTAATAATTAAAATTTTTAAAAATAAAGATTTTAATAAAAATATTTTTTATCCTTTAATTGAAAAAAATGTAAATTTACAAAATGAAAATATTATTAAAATATATGATGGTGGAATTGGGAGTCTTCAAACTTTAGATAATATAACTGATAATAATTTTTATATTATTGAAGAAAAAGTTATTAATGGTGCTTTATTTGATTATATTTTTTATTTAGAAAAAGGTTTCGATGAAGAAATTTCTAAAAAAATTTTTATTCAAATTTTATCAGGTTTAAAATATTATAATGAAAATAAAATATTAATTAATAGAATTAAATTTGATAATATTTTAATTGATCAATTATATAAAATTAAATTATCTGATTTTGTGATAGATAATATTTATCAAAGTAAAAATTTTCTTTTTTATCGAAATATTGATTTAGCTTCAATTTTATTTGCTTTAATTACTGGAAAAGATATAAAAGATAAAATAATTTCAAAAAAGAAATTAGATTCTTTCTGGAAAGCAGTTTTTCAAAATGAAAAAATTGAATTTTCTCAAAATTTTATAGATTTATTTAATAAATTAATTAGTAATGAATTTTCTACTAATAAAATGAAATTAATTGAAGATTCTCAATATTATAGTAATATAATGAAACATCCATGGTTTAATAATATTGAAATTAATAATATTTTAAATAATGATAATAATTGTTATGTTAATGTAATTAAAGAAATTGAGCTTAGAAAAAATATTGTTAATCAAAAAAGAGAAGAAGAAACTTTAATTAATACAATACATGAAAATAATAATGATGCTGTTAAAATTAATATGAATTGTAATACTGTTTTTCGTAGTTGTAATAGTGGAAATAATTTCTTTAATAATAATAATAAGTTTGTTCCTTTTTATAATTTTGATAGAAATTCTTTTAATAATATAGTAATTAATAAAAAAATTAATGGAGTTAATTTAATGGATCAATTAGTTAGTTATTATGACAAAGATAAAATTTATGAAATTGATATTGACGAAAATAAATGTAAATTAAAATTTAATATAAATATTAATTTACCTAAAAATATTCAAGATGAAAAAGAAGATTTAGATGATAATGATTATTATTTAAGTGTAAAAATTTCATTATCAAAAATTAATAAGAGTAAATTTATATTAAATGTATATAAAATTTATGGAGAAAAATCTTCTTTTATTGATTTTTATAAGAAATTGCAAAGAACAATAAATGACATAATAAAATAAGATAAAATATAAATACATATTTTATTTATTCTTTATTGATAAATGAATTTAAAACAAAATATAAATCATATGAGTAAAAAAAAAATTTATTAAACTGATTATACAATATAAAAAAATTCAAAAAAAAAAGAATAAAAAAAACACTAAAAAAAAATAAATATATTAAAAAAAAGCAAAAATAAATATAAAAATTAAAAACTTTAAAAAAAACTAAAAAAACGTATTATTTAATATTTTTTTTTTGTCCATAAATCCCTCTTTTACTCAAAGCTTCATTCATACTATTTCCATTATTTTTCTTAAACTTATTTTTCAACAAAGCATCATTATATCTTCTTTCACATCCATTTAAATGTTTCTTATAAGCTTCTTCATTATATTTTCTATTACAAAATTTACAAGGAATATAACTATCAGTAATAACACTTGGTTTATAATTAGCATAATTTTTACTTATTTCACTATTAAAAGTATTTTTATTTTTATTTGAAATTGGTTCACTTCCGCCACGACAAATTTGTCTAAATTCTTCTGATTGTAATTTCCATTTTGGAATTGAACTTTTATTTTGATTAATACCTTTTTTCTCATTTCTCTTTTCTTCCATTTGACCTTGTTTCATTAATGCTGCTTGTTCTGAATCATTTATTCTTTGTTTTTGTGTATTAAATGCTTTTCTTTTCTTTTGAAATACTTTTTGACATATTCTCTCATGTTTTTCTAATGCATTTAATACGAAATTTCTACCACAATGAGAACAAGTTCCTTTTTCTTCTCCTTCTTCAGGATTATTTTTACTATTTTCCATTCCACCACCAATTGGTCTATTATCAACTATTTCATTATTATTATTATTATTATTGTTATAGTTTTGATAATTGTTGTAATTATTATTTGAGTGTTTATTGTATGGATTATTTGAGTAATTATTATTTGGTTTGTTTTTTGGATTATTATTACTTCTATATAATACATTTTTATAGTTTTGATTTAAGTTTGGATGATTTGAAGAACGATTTATGTTTGAGTTTTGGGAATTATAATTGTTTTCATAAGAATAATTACCGTAATTATTATTATTATTGTTGTTTATATTATAGGAATTGTTATTATATTTGTTATAATTATTATAATTGTTGTTGTTTGAATATTGATTTGAATAATTGTTATTTGAATAAATATTTGAATTTTTTCCATAATTATTATTATCATAGTTTGATTGATAATTTGCATTATTTCTTCTATTTGATGAATTATTATAATTATTATAAAGGTTATTATAATTATTATTGTTATTATAATTGTTACCATAATTATTATTATAATTATTGTAATTATTATTATTATAATTATTGTAATTATTATTATTTTGAGAAATCCCATTAAACTGTCTTCTTGAATTATTATTCGTTTTTAAAATATTATAATCATTTGGATTTGTAAAATATCTTCCATCATAATTTTTATCTTGATTTTCATTATTATAATTTGGATTAAATCTTCTATTTTGTTGATTAGCATTATTTGCTCTTCTTGAAGGATTTGCCATCATTTTACTTTTTAAACTTTTTAAAGCGTTTTGAGCTTGTAATAATTCTTCTTGATCATATTCTCTATTAATATTAGACTTTAATTTATATCCTAATGTAGGATTCATTTGATTTTGATAACCATAATCTAAAATATATTAATTTAAAATTAAAATTAGAATTAAAAATTTAACCTTACTTCTATTATCGTTCATTCCATAACCATTATTCATTAAATGCAAAATTTAATTTAATTTAATTTTATTTTAATTAAAAAGAATATATAAATATTCAAAAATAATAAATAAAAAATAATTTTAAAATAAATAACATTAAGTTGATTTTCTAATTGCATAACATCCCCATACAAGAGACCAAATCCAACCAAATATAAATGGAGTACAAAATAATTGAATTAAACCAATCATTAAATGTTCAACCCAATAATCTAATCCACCTAAACAAATTAAGCATATTGTTCCAATTCCAGGAAAGAAAATATTTGTAATAAAAATAGCAATTGCAATTCTATATGTTAAAATGGGAATATGTTCACTAAAAATTTTAATGAAATCACCACATCCCATTTTTTTACTTTAAAATTAAATAAAAAAATTCAAAAAAAAAAAACAAATACTTAAACCAAAAAAAAAATAACTTTTAAATAAAAACCTTAAAATTTATTATTTAAAAAATAAACAAAAAAAAATGCAGAAAAAATATGAAGTACTAGGAATAGTAGGAGAAGGTGCATATGGTATAGTTTATAAATGTAGAAATAAATTAACAAATGAATTTGTAGCAATAAAAAAATTTAAAGAAACAGATGATGAAATAGTTCAAAAGACAATGAAAAGAGAATTAAACATGTTAAAAATGTTGAAACATGAAAATATAGTAGATTTCAAAGAAGCATTTACACATAAAGGAAATTTATTTTTAGTATTTG
>JAEEGK010020861.1_pt1 | contig 13887 bp, 6 predicted proteins | sample 8958771 | NCBI WGS metagenome assembly JAEEGK01 (sample SAMN16246547, study PRJNA631951) | gut metagenome | biome: gut microbiome; feature: rumen; material: SC-attached | host: Bos | place: Iran: Karaj | collected 2018-10 | reverse complement strand
TGAGCCTTACCCAGGAGGAGCAAGCTAATATCATCAAGACAATCCCGGACATGACTCCTCTGGATGTCAAGGCCTATATGGACACTGTCGACACCAAGAATCTTCCTATTGTTCCGATCAAGTACCAGCTCAGCCAAATCTGCCTGTATCCTGACCGTGAGGCGGCTGCCTTGGCCGTGAGGGAGAAGCTTCTGGATCTCCGGGAGAGGATTATCAACGGAGAGAAATTCTCGACCCTCGCCCGTATGTATTCGGAAGATCCGGTTAGCGCCCGTAGGGGTGGTGAGCTCGGAATGGCTTCAAAATCAATTTATTGGCCAGTATTCTCTGATGCGGCCATGGCTCTTAAGCCAGGTGTCATCTCACAGATTGTCGAGACTCCGGATGGTTTCCACATCATCGAAGTTATCGAGAAGAACGGTGACATGTTCAATGCCCGCCACATCTTGATGAAGCCTCAGTACACAACGGCTGACAGGGAGAAGGCTTTCAAGACTCTGGACAGCTTGAGGACCGAGATAATCAACGGTGCCGTGACTTTCCAGATGGCCGCCAATTTCTATTCCCAGGACGCTCCCACAAGGACAAATGGAGGGCAGATGTCTGATCCTAATACAGGCTCTTCATATTTCGAGATAGACCAGCTCAAGCCTGATGACTACAAGGCAATAAAAGACTTGAAGGAAGGCGAGATCTCCGAGCCTGTCGAATCCACTGATAATGATGGCCGTCCGGACCAGGTCAAAGATTTTGTGATCGGAAAGACCAATTACAAGATCATAAAGGTGGACAAGATCATCCCCGCGCATACGGCCACATTTGAGAACGATTTCTCCCAGCTCCAGGAAGAGGTTAGAAGGGAGAAACAAATGGCCGCCATCGACTCCTTCCTCAACAAGAAGATAGCCGAGACCAGGGTCATTATTGATCCCATGTTCGCGGATTGCGAGTTCCGCCGTCCTGTCTGGGCCACGAAGTTCAGCCAGGAGTGATGCTTCGCCGTCGGCTCATATATTCCCTTCTATTATTTCTTCTCCCAGTAGCGCTCCATGCGCAGCTTGGGGAAAACAAAGATAGCCTTGTGCGTCTTCTTCGATGTGAAAAACTGATGCAGGAGGATGTCGGGGGGCATAGTTTCCGCCGGGCTATCGGGAATGTGTGTTTCGAGCACAACTCCACGAAGTTGCTTTGCGACACTTCCTACTGGGATGTCGACAGGGAGATCATCCAGGCTATCGGTCATGTGCGCATTCTTCAGAACAACACTGCTCTGACAAGTGATAAGCTCGATTATTATATCGGCAGCAGCTTGGCTGAGTTCAGAGGAACACTGGTCCAGCTTCAGGACAAGCAGAAGAATACCCTCAGGACCACCAACTTGGACTACAACACCAAAGATAGTGTGGCCATATTCAGGAATGGTGGGTCTTTCCGGGACAAGGATGGCCAGATAATCGAAAGTGACGTGGGTCGTTACGACTCCAAGATCAAGCTTTTCCGGTTCTATAAGGATGTCAACATGTACACGGATTCCGTGTTCATCAAGACTGACGCCCTTGACTACAACACCGAGACGACGGTAGCTATATTCGGTACTGGAACCAACGCTTGGCGGGGGGATAACATGTTGACTTCCAACGCCGGATCTTACGATCGGGCGGCTGAGCTGTTCACCTTCACCAAAGATGTCCACCTTCTTACCAAGGACCAGGAAGCTTGGTCGGACACCTTGGTTTACGAGAGGGCTTTCAACAATGTTGAGATGTTCGGGAAGGTCGAGTTGTTGGATGAGTCGAGAAATGTTACCGCACTGGCCGGACACATGCAGTATGTCGATTCCCTGGAGCGGGTCAGGATGTTGAGGAATCCGTCGGTAATCGCTGTGTTTGAGCAAGATAATTCGAAAGACACAGTGTATGTCCGCGGGGATGAGCTGATCTACTGGGCGGTGCCAAAGTGTGAGGTTAAGGATTCTGAGATTAAAAAATCAGAATCAAGACTGAACGACTTGCAAATAGATCCTATTTCCGAGTATCGCCGTAAGTCTTATGAGGCCGCTCAGGCTGCTGCCGCTGAGGCGAGAAAGAAGATGGAAGAGGAGGATCCCAATTTCGCCGCTGGACGAAAGAGAGGTGGGCCGCGTGCTGATTTCGTGTTCCAGGAACCGGACACTTTGAAGGCTGGTGCTGATTCTCTTGGGGTTCCGGAGGTTGGTGATTCCACTAAGATAGGCTTCTTGCAGGGGCTCCGTAATGTAAGGATATTCAGGCGGGACATGCAGGTCGTCTGCGATTCCCTTGAATATTGCGACCTTGATTCTCTCGTTCGTTTGTACCGTAATCCTATCGTATGGAACGAGATACGTCGGCAATATTCCGCTGACAGTATCACTGTGGTCCTTAAAAACAGGAGATTGGACAAGGCTAGCCTTATGTCCAATGCCTTCATTGTCGTTCAGGAAGACTCCATTTGTTTCGACCAGATCAAAGGTACGGAGATGATGGCCTTTTTCGATTCCACCGGCGTTCTCCGCCGCTTCGACTCGATGGGAGGCGCGTCAGGTTTGTTCTTCCTTGAGGAGCAAGGATCGTTCGCCACGGTTAACAAGTTCGAAGCCAAGATGTTGACTGCCACTTTTAAAGAAGGATCCCTCAATGACCTCTTGTATTATGAGGAGGTCAAAAGTGACGCTTATCCGGCTGTTCAGCTGAAAAAAGACGAGAGGATTCTGAAAGGTTTCGAATGGCAACCGAAGAAGCGCCCTAAAGGCCCTGAGGATATAGTATCCTATACTCCTAGAAAGTCCGAGAGGAAAAAATACGAGAATATTCCTCATGCCTCTTTCACCCAGACGGAGAAGTATTTCCCGGGGCATATAGCCAGCATAAACAAGATGTTGGCCCAGGCGGATTCCATCAAACAGGCTCGTAAGGCTGAGCGGGAGGCGCAAGAGGAACTTGCAAGACTCCGGGAACAGGAAGCCGCGGAGGCTGCCGCCGCGGAGGCCAAGGCTCAGGCTGAAGCTGCGGCAAGAGCTGAGGCTGAAGATAAGACTGATGCGGAGAATGCTGGAGAAGTGGAAGCTGGTGAGGTGAAATCCGATGAAGTGAAAGCCACCAAAGAGAGTAAGGCGGCCAATACTCCGACACCGAAGATCCCTTCCGACACTCTGGTCGTAGGCCTGGATTCATTGATCGCAGGTGCTGATTCGTTATCCGAATCTGATTCCCAGAGACTAGCCAAAGCACATGCTGATTCTGTCAGGACCGCGAGAATGGATTCTTTGAGAAGGGCTTTGGCTGCTGACCTGGATGCTGAGAATGCCGCTAAGAAAGCGGAACGTGAGGCCAAGAAGGCTGTCAAGGACAGTCTACGCCAGGCCAAGTCTGCCGCCAAGGAGGCCAAATGGGCCGCATTGGACGCCAAAGATGCCGAGAAGGCCGCAAAGAAGGCTGAGAAAGTAGCGGCTAAGAGACGAGTCCAGTTGCAGAAGATGCTGAAAGCCAAGGCGAAAACAGATGCCAGGGAACAAAAGTTCCTGGAGCGCTACAAAGCTCGTTACGAGAAGAAGAAAGCCAGGCAAGATGCCGCGGCCATGAAAAAACAAGAACGCAAAAAAGAATCGAAGAAAGACTAGTCTGCGTGAATTAGGGTGTATCTCAGCGCATTATTCCCCAAAAAGGGTAGTCACTTTAATTATTTTTGTTATTCCACTAATAACGCTGAAATCGTGACACCATTTTGCAAACTCACCCTTTGCGTCGCTCTGGCTGCGGTCGCAGTCTCTTGCGGGCATATTTCAGACTCCGGAATAGTCTCCAAAGCTGATCCCTTCGTCGGGACAGGATTCCATGGTCACACATATCCAGGCGCAACCACTCCTTTCGGAATGGTCCAGCTTAGTCCGGACACAAGGAACAAAACCTGGGACGGCTGTTCTGGTTACCATTACAGCGATTCCACCATTCTCGGATTCTCGCATACTCATATCAGCGGTACCGGATGCGCTGATCTCGGTGATTTCCTGTTCCTTCCATTCATCGGAAAAGATATTCCTGAAAGCCTTCCTTTCTCCCATAATGATGAGAAAGCCACGCCCGGCTATTATAAGGTCACTTTCCCCGAGGCTGGAATCACGGCTGAATTGACCGCCACCACCAGGACCGGACTCCACCGTTACACTTTCAAAGGCGAGGGAGAGCGCCATGTGCTTATTGACCTGGCCTACAATATTGGGGAGACTCATCCTGATCAGATATTCTTTGAAGCTGAAGGCAAATCCGTCATCTTGGGGGGGCGTCATGTAAGTGGTTGGGCTCCAGACAGGTACATATTCTTTTACGCACAGTTTTCAGTTCCGTTCTCTTCTTCAGAGCCGTTGGAGGGAGACAAGGTGCTGCTGACATTCCCCGAGTCCACAAACGAGATGACCATAAGCGTCGGAATCTCCCAAGTCGGTACTGCCGGGGCACAAAAGAATCTTGAGGCAGAGGTCGGTACCAAGAATTTTGATGCTGTCCGCGCCGAGACCGCCAAGGTTTGGGCGGAAGCTTTAGGTTCAATCAAGGTTGAGGGCGGAAGCAAGGAGGCGACAGCTAATTTCTATTCCGCGCTTTACCACTGCATGATCGCTCCTAACAGGGGGGACGATGTGGACGGCCGTTATCGTGATTTCCATCAGAATATTGTCCCGGTCCCTGAGGGTAGGGCCTTCTATTCCACCCTTTCTCTTTGGGATACTTTCCGCAGCTGGAATCCGCTGATGACTATCATCAACAAGCCTCTTGTGGCTGACATGGCTTTCAGCTTGCTGGACATGGCCGAGAAAGGTGACAGGCTTCCGATGTGGCCTCTGGCCAGCTCCGACACCCGCTGTATGATCGGCTATCATGCTGTCTCTATGCTTGCTGACGCATGGCTCCATCTGCATTCTTTTGATTGTGACGAAGCTTTGCCTGCCATGATAGTGGCCTCTAATACGGACGAGTGTTCCGATTTGTACAATGAATACGGCTATATCCCCGCCAGCAGCCAGCCGGAGTCGGTCTCCAGGACTCTTGAGTTCGCCTATGATGACTGGTGCATCGCTCGCATGGCCGAGGAAATGGGTAAAGATGATATCGCCGCTGAATATTACTCCAGGGCTCGCCGCTACGCTAACGTGTTCGATGCCGCGACCGGTTTCATGCGCGGAAAGACGCCGGAAGGCAATTGGATGTCACCATTCAACCCTATCGGAAGCTCCCGTGATTTTACGGAAGGTATTCCTTGGCAGTTCCGTTTCTTTGTTCCACACGATTTTCAGGGCCTTACCGCTTTAATGGGCGGCAAGGAGGCAATGACCGCCGCCCTCGACTCCCTGTTCACTTATGACGAGAGGGATTCTGGCACCCGAATCGGGGACATGACCGGTCTTTACGGCCAATATGCCCATGGCAACGAGCCCAGCCACAATATGACCTATCTCTACAATTTCCTTGGCCAGCCTTCGAAGTCGGAAAAGCTTGTGCGTCAGATGCTTGAGGATATGTATTCTCCGACTCCGGAGGGAATTTCCGGCAACGAGGATTGTGGTCAGATGTCGGCGTGGTACGTGCTCTCCTCTCTCGGAATATACCCTATCTGCCCAGGTACAGGAGAGTTCGTTCTCTCTGCTCCTTTGTTTAAGAAAGCCACCTTGTGGCCGGATTTCGAGACAGAGCTAGTCATTACTGCCGATCATCCGGAATATCCTTATATCAAGTCAGTTACCTTTAACGGCGAACCTCTTGACGCTTTATTCATCACTTTTGACCAACTGATGGAAGGCGGTGTCTTGGCCTTTAAGTTGTCAAAAGAGCCTTCCCATAATCGTGATAATCTGCGGGCTCCTTATTCGATGACCCCAGGAGACCAGGTCTCGATGCCATTCTTCTATGGCGATCCGAGCTATTATGAAGGTGAGTTGGAGGTGAACCTGCAGAGCAGAACCGATGGAGCCACAATCCGTTACACTCTAGACGGTAGTGAGCCGGACGAGAACTCCAAGGTATTCGAAGCTCCTTTCAAAATCAAGGATGACCTGATCATCTCCGCCAAAGCTTTCAAGGATGGGCTTCAGGCCAGTGATCTCATGAGGGTCCACGCTTATCCCGCCATTTTGATTCCCGCATCCAACGTTTCTGGTTTAAAGCCTGGCTGCAATTACACCTACCATAAGGGCGAGTTCACCTGCACTGCCGACGTTCGGGCAAGCAAGGTGGTTTCTTCCGGAGTTATGGAGACTCCTTCGATCAAGGACGCTCCCGACGAGGATCATTTCGGATACGTGTTCACGGGTTATCTGGACATTCCTTCCGACGGGATATGGAATTTCGCTGTCAGGAGCGACGACGGTGGTTTACTGGAGATTGACGGTAAGGTGGTGGTGGATAATGACGGTTCTCATTCCGCCTTCACTGCCACAGGCCGGATTCCTTTGAAGAAGGGTATGCATCCTTTCCGTCTCTCGTATCTTGAGGATTATGAGGGTCAGTCTTTGTTCTGGGCTTGGATGCCGCAAGGCGGGGGCAGGATCGGAATGATTCCGAAAGAGGCGGTTTGGCATAAATAGATTCTTCGCTTCGCTCAGAATGACAATTATCAGAATGACAATTTATAACACAAAATATGCGTAAATTACTGATAATCACCCTTTCGTTGGCTGTAGGCCTGACTCTCCAGGCCCAGCGTCCGATAGCTTATCATTCCCACAACGACTATGATCGTACAGTTCCTTTCTGGGAGGCATATTCCCAGCATTGCACCTCGATTGAGGCCGATGTGTTCCTGAAGGACGGTGAGATCCTGGTCGCTCACAATCTCAAGGACTTAAAGGCGGACAGGAGTCTTAGGACAATGTATATTGAGCCGATAGTCAAGGTTTTCCGTGAAAATGGCGGAAAGATGTGGAAGGGAAGCGGTGATCAGCTTCAGCTAATGGTTGATCTCAAGACAGGGGAGTCCCTTCCCGGCGTGATCGCCTTGGCGGAGGAATTCCCGGATGTGTTCTGTTCGCAGAATGGTGTGAGGATTGTCATTACCGGAGACAGGCCGGATCCTGAGGACTTTGACAAGTGGCCTTCTTGGCTGTGGTTTGACGGGGATTTCACGGACGGGAAACTTCAGTACACTCCTGATCAGCTGGCTCGTATAGCGATGATCAGCACCGATTTCCGCAAGTTCGCCCGTCACTGGAACGGCAAGGGCAGGATGATCAAACCTGAGATGGAGGCCGTTACAAGGGCCATTGAGACCGCTCATGCGGCAGGGAAACCGATCCGCTTCTGGGACGCCCCCGAAGGGACCACAGCATATTTCACCCTTCATAGGCTCGGAGTGGATATATTCAATACAGACTATCCTGCCAAGTGCGCCCTTTTCTTTTCTGACTGGATCAACAAGAACTTCAGGATGGGACGCCACGCTGTCCAGGCTGGTGTCACCGGTACCAAGAAACTGGACAAGGCCACCCGTGATTTCCAAGGTTTCCAAAACGAGAAAATGCAGCTGGATAAGGGAATAGAGGTATATACTCCCACTTATAGGAACGATGGTTCCTCCAAGAAGGTGAAGAACGTCATATTCCTTATCGGAGACGGTATGGGATTGAACCAGATTCTGTCTGGGGCATACGCCAACGGCCGTGACCTTTCTATGCTTAGAATGAAGAATATGGGCCTTCAATTCTATAATCCCCATGACGATTTCATTGGTGACTCGGCCTCCGGAGGCAGCGCTCTCGCAACGGGTGAGATGTCTTGGACAAGGCATATCGCCTCCAACGAGGACGGCTCTGTTGAATATCCTTCCTTGAGTGATTATTTCCATGCTCAAGGGAAGGCTGTCGGTGTTGTAACCTTGGGTGATATGGCCGACGCGACTCCCAGTGTTTTCTATGCCCATACCGCTGAGCGCGACAGCATTGACAAGGTCACACGCTACTTGGCCACCAACAAGACTCTTGATCTTCTCGCCGGAAGCGGAACCGACTATTTCGAGGATCCCCGTGAGGACGGCTTCGACCTTATGAACGCGATCAAGGCTAACGGATTCAACTACACTCATGACGCTTTGAGTGTCAGTTCCATTCCCGGCAGGGTGATTTGCGCCGATCAGAGGATGGGAGCGTATGCCCGCCAGGAGACATTGAGCTTCCTTGCTGATATAACCAAAGAGTCCATCGCCAAACTCCAGAATTCCTCCAAGAAAGGATTCTTCCTCATGGTCGAGGGGGCTAAGATCGATTATGCCGGGCATTCGGACTGCCTTCCCGCCTCAATAATCGAGACCTTGAGTTTCGACCTCGCTGTGGCTGAGGCGCTTAAGTTCGCCGACAGTAACGGGGAGACACTTGTCGTGGTCACAGCTGACCACGAGACTGGCGGTCTCACCATACTTGACGGAGACTTGGAGACCGGCCATGTCCTGGCTATTTACAACTCTGATGACCATACGCCTCTGGCTCTGCCGGTGTTCGCTTATGGACCTGGATCTCAGGAATTCAAAGGCACTTATATGAATTATGACATCGCTCGAGCGATCAAACGTATTGTAAAGAAATGAAAAGATTATTCATCACCGCTCTCCTCATCCTTGGAGCCACCTCTTTGATGGCCCAGGATCTGAAGTCCGGCCCGTACGACCTTCCGTACAAGAACACGTATGTAAAGAATATCTTCGTGTCGGAGAATCCTTTCCGTACGATGAAACCCGAGACCAAGGCCCCCAAGTCATTTAAGGAGGCCCAGAAAATCCTTCCCGCGCCAATCTGGGAGGGACATGAGAAAGAGATCGAGATGTATTGGCATGCCTGGCAGATCGCTGTCGGGAATATCCGTCAGCCTCAGGAAGGTTCCGGCTTCGTGTCTCCTTACCTCGATGTCGCCTACAACGGCAACATATTCATGTGGGACGATTCTTTCATGATGATGTTCGCCCGTTACGGTTACCGTTTCTTCCCTTTCCAGAGGACGCTGGATAACTTCTACGCCAAGCAGCACCAGGACGGTTTCATCTGCCGTGAGATCAGGGCTGACGGCTCCGATTGTTTCGAGCGCTATGACCCGACTTCTACAGGCCCTAATCTTCTGCCTTGGGCTGAGTTGCTGTATTACAAACAGTTCGGCGATATCGACCGCTTGCATAGGGTTTTCCCCGCGCTGGTCGCCTACGCCCAGTGGTGGAAGCTCAACCGCACCTGGAAGGACGGGACTTACTGGTCCAGCGGCTGGGGAACGGGTATGGACAACATGCCTAGGGTTCCGGAAGGCTACAACCAGATTTTCTCCAACGGCCACATGACCTGGCTGGACACTAACCTCCAGCAATATCTGGTCAATGACTGCCTGATGCAGATCGGGTTCTACATCGAGCGTTGGCAGGAGATTGAGGAGATGGAGGACGAGATGAAATATCTCAAGAAATGGATAAATGAGAATATGTGGGATGAGGAGACTGGCTTCCTGTACGATGTTTATGGAGACGGTAGCAGAAATTCCACCAAGGGCATCTCCGCTTTCTGGGCTCTCAAGACAGACGTCCTGGACAAGGATAAACTGGATCGCATTGTAGCTCATCTGTCGAATGAGAAAGAATTCTCCAGGGTCCACAGGGTGCCTTCTCTGTCGGCGGACCATCCGAAGTACAATCCGAAAGGCCGTTACTGGCAGGGCGGGATCTGGCCTGGTGCCAACTATATGGTGATCAGCGGCTTGTGGGAGAGAGGTTATCGCCAGGAGGCTATGGAGATCGCGAAGAACCACTATGACAACGTGTTCAAGGTATGGCAGGACACAGGCACTTTCTGGGAGTATTACTCTCCTGAGGAGACGGCTCCCGGTTTCATGGCCCGCAAGGACTTTGTCGGTTGGACAGGTCTGCCGCCGATCGCTGTTTTCATTGAATATATCCTCGGGATCCGTTCTGACTTCAGCGAGGGCAAGGTCGAGTGGGATGTCCATAATCTCGAGGCACACGGAATCGACAGGTATCCGTTCGGTCCTGAAGGGGTCGTGTCTCTTAAGGCAGCCTCCCGTAAGTCCGCTTCTGACAGACCAATCATCACAGTAGCTACAAACATACCTTTTGATCTCACCGTCTCTTGGGGAGACGGACAGGCCGCTACCGTCCATGTGGAGAAAAGCGGTAAGATAACACTATAGCTTATTAACAGTTATGAGAATCGCTATTGATCTTGGCGGAACCAATGTTCGTGTGGCGACCGTCCTTCCCGATGGGAAGATAGGCAGGATCGTTTCTGAACCCACTTTGTCCTGTGGCAGCGAGCGTGAAGTACTGGATCAGTTGTTCCGCTTGATTGACACCTTGATGACTCCGGATGTTGACGGGATAGGTATTGGAGTCCCTTCCGTTGTCGACACTGAAAAGGGTATAGTCTATAACGTGGTTGGTATTCCTTCCTGGCAAGAAGTCCATCTGAAGGATGTTCTGGAGGACAGGTACCATATAAATGTCGCTGTGGATAACGACTGCAACTGCTTCGCGCTCGGTGTGACTCGTTTCGGCAAGGACGGCCCCCACAAGGAGGCTTTCTGCGCCACTCTCGGCACAGGTGTGGGAGGATCGCTCGTAGTAAACGGATGCCTTTATCACGGACGCAATGCCGGTGCGGGCGAGATTGGTAGTATTCCTTATCTCGACAAGGATTACGAATATTACTGCAGCAGCCGTTTCTTCGTGGGTAAGGGGACCACAGGAAAGGACACCGCTATCGCGGCGGCCGGAGGGGATCCGGATGCGTTGGCTATCATGGATGAATTCGGCTACCATATCGGTAAACTGGTCCAGATGATTATGTACGCTTATGATCCGTCTGTCATAATCCTGGGCGGGAGCATCGCCAAGGCTTTCCCTCTCTACAGTAAGCCTATGTGGAAGGTTATCAATGAGTTCCCTTATCCAAAGAGCATAGAGAACCTCAATTTGTACGCCACTGACCTGGATCATCCCGGAATTCTCGGCGCCGCCCTTCTTTGCGGAGAATTATAGTATGTCATTCTGAACGAAGTGAAGAATCTAATAATCAACAATATGAAACGAATATTCCTTCTGGCGTTATTGCCTCTTATGGCTTTATCATGCAAGAATGACAAGGCGTCTGAGACTCTCCCTGTCATGTCCTTCAACGTCCGTTACGGCACTGCCAAAGACGGAGACAATGCCTGGGAGAACCGCCGGGACGCCGCTTGCGCTATGATCCTCGACCAGAAACCCGCTGTTTTCGGTGTGCAGGAAGCTCTTGATTTCCAATTGGATTACTTCGTTGAGCACTGCCCTGGTTACAAATGTGTCGGAGTTGGCCGGGAGGACGGTGTACATGATGGCGAGCATATGTCCGTCTTTTATGACACTGAGCGTATAGAGTTGAAAGAGTGGGGGACTTACTGGCTCTCCGAGACTCCTTTCGAGCCGTCTTTGGGATGGGATGCCGCTTGCCGCCGCACGGCCACTTGGACCTTGCTCCACGATAAGGTCGCTGACCGTAATTTCTATTTTGTCAATACTCATCTTGACCATGTAGGCAAGGAGGCCCGTCGCAATGGCCTGCTGCTCTTGGTCGAGCGTATCGGCGCGATGAATCCGGAAGGTTATCCTATGATCCTCACTGGAGACATGAACGTCTATCCGGATGATCCATGCCTCGAGGCGCTTCGCGAGCTTATGTCCGATGCCCGCCAGACCGCTCCCGTGACCGATAATGAGGTCACATGGCACGATTGGGGCAAGATCACAAGCGATAAGCCTATCGACTATGTCTTTTATTCCGGCTTCTCAGGTTGTGACAAATTTGAGGTTATCAGGCAGTCTTATCCTGGCGCTCCGTTTGTCTCCGATCATTATCCTGTGAAGGCCACGCTTCATTACGGCGCCGCTCCTGAGCAGAAGAAAACTGAGCTCGTAGCCGAGGCTCCTAAATATGTTATTGATGTCGAGGCTCATAGGGGAGGCATGGGGCTTTATCCCGAGGAATCTCTTCCCGCGATGCTCAATTCCGTGAAGTTGGGTGTCAACACTCTTGAGATGGACCTTTGTGTCACTAAAGACAAGAAGGTCGTCCTCTCCCACGATAAATACTTCCATCCTCGTTACTCTACCCGCCCGGACGGCACGCCTGTTTTGGGCAGCGATCCCAAGACCTATCTCTATCACCTTCCTTACAGCGAGATAGCAAAATGGGATGTGGGAGTCAAATACAATCCCGGGTGGCCCGAGAAGCATTGCATGCCTCTTTGCAAGCCCATCGCCTCAGAGGTGATCTCCGCGGTTGAGGCCTGGACAAAGGAGAATGGCCACTATCCGATGCACTACGACATAGAGATCAAGAGCGATCCTGATTACGACGGCGGTGTAGAAGGAGTGGATTGGCCTGAATATCACGAGTTTACCGACTTGTGCATGGCGATGCTCGACTCCCTTGGTCTCGGCGATCGCCTTATGATCCAATGCTTTGACGAAAGGGCTCTGAATTACATCAATGAGAAATATCCCGGCCACACCCTGGCCTTCCTCGTCGAGGGATGGGAGACTGATTTCGACCAGTACATGAGTCTGCTCGATTTCACTCCGCAGTGGCTTAGCGCCCCGCATGAGAATGTGGACAAGGCCCTTGTGGACAAGGCTCACGCCAAGGGAATGAAGGTGAATACCTGGACTGTGGACGATCCTGATGAGATGCGCCGCCTTATCTCCTGCGGAGTTGACGCCATTATCTCCAACTATCCCGACCGCCTGCTGAAGGTTGTAAAGGAGTATTAATTGCCTTGATAAGGAACGAATACTTCCATCTTTCCGGGGCCACGATTGCCCCAAGCGAAATATGGTATAAAGGTTAGGGCCCCTGCATCAGGGGTCTTTGCCGTTATTCTCATCAAGCTATGGCCCCACCACTCGGCTTTGGGCAACTTCTCCAGGCCGAATTCCATATTCTTTGACAGGAGAAGAGTGTCAAATCCGACGGGATTATCCTTTTCTTCTATGCAATAGACTATAGGGCCGCACCGAACAGCTCGTTTCCCTTCCTCTTTCTTTCCAAAATAAGTGGCATCGACAGTCTTCACAGGCATGTCAAGCACCAGTTCGATGTTGTCGCCATCCAGCCATTTGCGGTTAAGTACCGCATATCCGGCATCAGCCTTTACACTTTCGTCAGATCTGCCATTTACACTTAAAGTGAAATCTTCGCACCACGATGGTATCCGAATACGGACCTCGGCCTTTATCGGCTTTGGAAGCTCCAGTCGCAGAGCCACATAGCCATCCCAAGGATAGCTAGTTGTCTGATGAACGATTATATCTTCACCAACAAACTTGACTTTCGCATTGCCGGACATGTAGAGGTTTACCCACAGAGCTTCTTTGGAAGTGCCATAGACGATATTTCCCAAATATGGAATGATACGGAACAGATCCATGGCGCTGCCTGGAGTCTCATCCAAAGCTTTCCGTTGCCAATCACCATCGGACGATGTCGGAATGTTGCTGAGGAAACTGTCTCCCTTAAGGGAAATGGCCGGAAGCACCTCATTATAAAGGGTTTGCTCCAGATTGTCCGCATATTTCCCGTCGCCGCTGGTCCTGATCAGGTCAGCATCGTTGAAAACCTTTGTGACGGCACTGCTGACCTCGCAAGTGTCCGCCACAGCCTGCCGCTGGCCGGCCTCGTTTTTCAATCTCGTTACCCATGAGCTACGCTTAACCGCCAGTTCCGTGTCCTTCTCGAACTGTAGGGAATATGCGATGCCCTCGATTGCCTTGGGGACCATCGGAGAGTCAAAGTGGCTCTCAGTCCAGCTGACCGCAAGCGGGAGGGTTATGTCTTTGTGAATAAGGAAATAGGGAGTCCAGAAG
>JAEEGK010020856.1_pt1 | contig 13889 bp, 9 predicted proteins | sample 8958771 | NCBI WGS metagenome assembly JAEEGK01 (sample SAMN16246547, study PRJNA631951) | gut metagenome | biome: gut microbiome; feature: rumen; material: SC-attached | host: Bos | place: Iran: Karaj | collected 2018-10 | reverse complement strand
CCATTTTGAGTTTTGGAATTTTATTTTTTAAGTAATATCTGATGTAATCCAGATTCACAGTTTTGTCAGGTACAGAAAAATCAGAAAGATAAGTAAACTGAAGGGTTGTAGAAAACAAAGTTTCTTCGCCCCATAACCAGGACCGTATTGATAAATCCAAATTCTGCCAGTACGGAGATTTTATGGTCCAGTCATAACCTCCAAGAGAAATAAATTTCTTACGGTTATATAAAGCAATAAAATCTGGAGGATAAATTGTTTTCATTCCGTCTGTTACAGTTGAAGATTCATTAATTGCAAATTTTTTTCCGTCATTTCCTGGCGTAAAAATTCCATATGCAGGATTTTTGCTGGAATCTAAAAGCCGCGGAACAATACAATAGGCATTTGCCTTAATTAAGCGTTCAGCAAGATTCGAAGGTAAAAGATTTTTAGAAAACTGAATTGTATCCCTTAAAACCAGAACATAAGTTGAATCGACTTCGCTCATGGCTAAATTAATAAGCTGACCTTCAGAAGATTCTTCCAGTGGAATTAAAAATTTAATTAGCGGATATTTTTTAGATAAATCTTCAATATTTGCATTTTCCCTGTTATGTTCAATGGAAACTATTGAACGAAAATTACATTGAATAAGACTGTCAAAAATCTGAGGTTTAAGAAGATTCGACATTGTATTTAAGAGAATTACAGAAACATCAAGGGTGGAACTATCGTTATTTACGAGTCCGCCAAGAATATTCATTTTTATCTGATGTTCATTAAAAGTTAAAGGTATAGTATTCATCGCAATCCCTGCATTTTTTACAATAATTTCCGTTTATATGCTGCAAAACAAAATCGTCAAACTTTTTCCATACAGATTCCAGAGAATCTGCAAAAACATTTCCTGCAATTTCAGAAAAAACACAGCTGTGACACATAGGAACATCGCCGTTAATCAAAATATTCATATCGCGTCTTATGTGCCAGCAAACATTTCTTTCCAACGGCGACAGATCGGCAACTTTATATTGAGGAAGAAGTCCTGCGTAATCATCATATTTTTGAATGATTAATTTTCCGCTGTTATTTTCATTCCAGTAACGGAAGAATCTTTCGAGTTCATCTTCATTCTGCTGCATTCGCACAAACTGAGGATAAATGCCGCCCGCAACATTCTTTAAAAGAAGATTCAAGGCGCCAACCGCAGTTTCAAAATCATTTTCGCCGCTTTCAGGATGAATTGTTTTGTAAACTTCCTTTGAAAAACTGTCGAGTTTTACGGCAATCATAATCTTTTCAAAATAATTTTTCTTTGAAGGATATTTTTGATAAAGCTGACCGATTTTTTCTGCAGTTTCCTGATTTATTTTTAAACCGTCAGTTTCTATAAATACGCAAAGTCCTTCATATTTAATAATTTCTTCTATAATTTCTATTATCTGAGGATGATAAAAAGCTTCGCCAAATGCACTCAAGCTTACAACCGCATTTCCGCTGAATTCTGCAATTTCCTGTACAAGTTTTTTAATTGCATCGAATTCCATAAAAGAACATTTTTCTTTTATCGGAAAATCAGAAAATTTCGCTTTATATTCATTATAATATGGAGAATAAAGTGATTTTTCTTCGTAAGAACAAATTTGAAGGTTGTAAAAACCAGGAACAGTTTTCAAAATTGAAGGAAGAACTGATGCTTTTTGAGCAATTTCATCTGCGTCCATTTCGCCTTCTGCTTTTGAAACAACTTTTTCATAAAGCTCTTTACATGCAATAAAATTTTCTTTTTTTTCTGTACAGAAACTGAATCTTAAAAGTCTCCAGTCTGACTGCGCAAGAACAGTTTCTACTTCAAAAGAATTAATGTCTTTTTTAATAAGTTCATACAGGAAATTTCTTGCAAGTGGAGAATTATCTTCTTCTTTTTCTCCCTGATTTTTAAGCATACCGATAAGAATCTTTAATGTTCCGTTATCAATGATTTCCGGAGCAAAACCGTAAGGATAACCATCAGAAAAAGTATATTCAGCCTTATATTCTATATGATTTTCTATTAATTTCTTTGTAACGGCTAAATTTGTAAATGGAACGTCATTAAAAGAAATTACAGCATAATCTGCACTATTTTTTACACAAACATCATACATTTCTTCCAATACAGACAAAACAGAGCGTTTTTCTGAAACTGTAAAAATGTCCATTTCAAGTTTTTTTGCCCATTCATAAGACAAATCTACCGCAGATTTTCCATCAAATACTTTTTGAGGCGCATAAATTGATTCTGATTCTATAAAAATAATTATCCCTTTCATCAATCAGTTTATCGGCAATCCATTGAATAAGTTAATAAAATAAAGTAAGTTTTAGATGAAGCTTTCGACTCTCGCAAAGCTTCTGGTGGGAAAATGAATCCGAACGCAGTTTTTGCAAATAATGTTTTTTCTGTAACTCAAATTACAAATTTAATAAAAGAAATTTTAGAAACCTCATTCACTTCAATTAAAATAGAAGGCGAAATTTCTAACTGGCGGCCAAGCGCCGCAGGACACATTTATTTTACGCTAAAAGATTCAGCTTCTCAGATAAAAGCCGTTATTTTCCGCGGCGCTGCTTCAAAATTAACATTCAGGCCAAAAGACGGAGATAAAGTTTGCTGTACGGGAAGCCTTTCTGTTTATGCGCCTCAGGGAAATTACCAGATAATTGTAACAAGCATGGAAAATACAGGAAGCGGAAATATTCTTCAAATGCTTGAAGAAAGAAAAAAGAAGCTTGCCGCAGAAGGCCTGTTCGATTCAGATAAAAAAAAGCAGCTTCCGCAGTTTCCAAAAACAATTGGTGTTGTAACAAGTCCAACCGGTGCCGCTATCCGAGATATTTTAAATGTTACAAAAAGAAGAAATAAAAATATAAACGTAATTGTTCTTCCTGCAATTGTTCAGGGTGAAGGCGCAGATAAAACCATTGTAAAAATGATTGAAACTGCAAATTACTATAATTTGTGCGACATTCTGATTGTTGGACGAGGCGGCGGATCTCTTGAAGATTTACTTCCGTTCAGTGAAGAAAGCGTTGTGCGCGCTGTTGCCGCTTCAAAAATTCCAACAATTTCTGCTGTCGGTCACGAAATTGACTGGGCACTTTGTGATTATTCAGCAGATTTCAGAGCCCCTACTCCATCTGCCGCAGCCGAAATGGCAGTTCCGCTTTTAGCAGACATTCAAAATACAATCAATCTTTACAAGCAGAATATTTATGAAACGATAAAACAGAAAACTGAACAAAAACGACTTTTAATCAGGAATTTTAATCCTGAAAATTTTGAAGTACGATTCAGAAATATTCAGCAGCCGCTTTTAAACAGATTTGAAGCAGGCCTTGAAAACCTTAAAAAAAATATGACTGATAAAATTAAAGATTACAGGCTTGCAGTTCAGAATGCGGTTACAATTTTGGAAAACGCAAGTCCGCAGACAATTTTGAACCGCGGATATTCAATGGTTACCGATGAAAACGGAAATGTAATCCGCGATGCAAATGTTGCAAAAACCGGTCAGACAATAAAAATAAAACCTGCAAGTGGAGAATTCACAGCAACTGTGAATTAATGAATATTGATTACGATTTTTTAGGAGTTATATATGAAAAATAATTTTGAAGAAAATCTTGAAAAACTCGAAAAGCTTTCAAGTGATATAAAACGTTCGGATATTTCACTCGAAGATGCATTAAAGGATTTTGAAGAAGGAATCAAGCTTGCACACGGAATGGAAAAACAGCTTGATGAAATTGAAGGTAAAATTCAGATTTTAATGAATGAACCAAATCCTATGGATAAAGACAATCCGCCTCAGATGGAACTTTTTGAAGACAGAGGCGAAGTTCAAGGAACCAGACAATGAGTTTAAAAAATCCTGTCCGCGCACTTAATGCAGAAGTTGCAAGAAAAATTGCAGCTGGAGAAGTTATTGACCGCCCTAATGCCATTATCCGGGAACTTATGGACAACGCGATAGATTCCGGTGCCCAGGATATTACGGTTGAAATTTGCGGCGGCGGAATTGACAGGATTAGAATTGTTGATAACGGCTGCGGAATGACAAAAGAAGATTTGCAGAATTGTGCAAGACCGCATGCAACAAGTAAAATTTCAACAGAAGAAGATTTATTAAAACTTTCAACACTTGGTTTCCGAGGAGAAGCGCTTGCTTCCATTGCCGCAGTTTCAAGACTTACAATTATAAGCGGCAGCTGGCAGATGAAAGCCAGCATTACAGAAGATCATATTTTATCACCATGCACAGAACGTGAAGGCACGATTGTTCAGGTAGAAGGCGTTTTTGAAAATTTTCCTGCTAGAAGACAGTTTTTAAAACGTCCCGCAACAGAAGCCTTAATGTGCAAAAATACATTTATAGAAAAAGCACTTGCAAATCCTGCAATTGCATTTAAATTCATTCAGGACGGAGAAACAAAATTAAACCTTCCGAAAAATCAGAATATAAAAGAAAGATTTGTAAGTGCAACTTCAGCAGAACTTCAAAGCGATTTATTTTATACGATTGTCAGAACTGAAAGTTCACAGAATCCTGAATGGAAAATAAATATTGTCATTGGTGAACCTGCGGTTTCCAGAACGAACAAAAAAGACATTCAGATTTTTGTAAATAAAAGAAAAATTCAGGAATACTCTCTTGTTCAGGCAGTTGAATACGGCGGACAGGGATTTTTCCCGAACGGAACTTATCCGGTGTGCGCAGTTTTTGCAGAAGTTCGTTCAGATTTAGTTGATTTTAATATTCACCCTGCAAAAAAAGAAGCAAGATTTTCGGATATTGCTTCACTTCATCATGCAATAAGTTCTTCTATTAAAGAGTTTCTTTTAAGATACACGCAGCAGAATTTTGCAGAAGGAAAAACTACGGATGAAGTTCGTAGTGAAGAAGTTTACGAAGCGGGAGAAAAAGCTTTTTCTGCGGGAAATTCATTCGGCTCAAAGGCATTCACCACCGCCAACGAATTCAGCGCGCGCGAAAATTTTTCACCGCGCGAAACTTCATCATCACGCGAAAACGCTTTCTCCGCCGCAACACGCGACACAGAAGATTCACCTTATCGAAAACACATCACTTACAAAACATCTTCTGCTTCAATGAACGTTGGTGATTACCGCGCAAAATATTTTTCTTCGCAGAACGACATTCACAATCTTGCAGAACAGGCACTAGGTTTACAAATAGAAAATCAGGAGCCAAAAGAAGCAGAAATTACAAAATCATCATTTCAGCAGAAAATGACTTCTCCAACGCAAATTCGTTTTATCGGATTTTGCCTGGGAACATTTCTTCTTGCAGAAAAAAACAACAGTCTTTACATAATTGATCAGCACGCGGTTCACGAAAGAATTCTTTTTGATAACCTTATGGACAATCAGCACGAATCAAAAACTCAGGAACTTTTGATTCCGTACAAAATTGAAACCGAATCAAAAAAGCAGGATGAACAGCTGGAAGAATTAAAACCGCGCCTTGATAAAATCGGTTTTAAAACTAGATTTGTAAAAGACGGATTATGGGAAATCACTGCAGTTCCGGAACGCTGGACAGGAACTGAATTTGAATTAAAAAGTCTGATTCTTGAAAAACAGGTTGAAGTTGAACAGATTATCAGAAAAATTGCCGCAATGACAGCCTGCAAGGCCGCAATTAAAGACGGCTACATGATTGATGAAACTACAGCCGAAGAGCTTGTAAAAACTGCATTTACACTTGAAGATCCGCACTGCCCTCACGGAAGACCAATTTATACAGTTTTCTCACGCGAAAAATTATTTGAGCTGGTAAAGCGAACTTAGACTTTTATTAATATTGTAAAACTGCAATCAGACTGTCAATTTCGGCTTTTCTATATTCAGGATTTTTCTGCTTAACGATTAAAAGATTCTTTAACGCTTCTTTGCTTTCTTTTGATTGCATGAGCATTTTAGAATAATCTACATATGCGTCAAGATAATCAGCATCTTTTAAAATAATAGATTCATAAATGCTTTTACTTTCTTCAAAATTTCCAAGCTTTGTATTTGCAAGCGCCATTGCCATTTTGCAGTCTGTATTTTCCGGAGAAAGAGACAATGCATTATTTAAATATTCCAGAGCAGATTCATATTCTTCTGTTGCTATATAAGCATTTCCAAGATTGTAATTAACTTCAAAGCTTTTTGGATTCTGTGCATAAGACTGTTTTAAAAGCGGAAGAACAATTTCGTAATTGCAGTTTTCTTCCTGCATATACAATCCTGCAAGATTTGCCTTTGCCTTGTAATGAGAATCATTTAGCATAATTGCAACAGAATAAAGCTGTTTTGCCTTTTCAATTTTTCCGTTTCTTTCGCAGACAAAGCCATAATTGTAAACTATGTTCGATTTAGAAACATTATTATTTAATGTATCTTTTTCTTCGTAAGACTGCAGCGCATAATTTTCTGCATCGCTTAGTCTGTTCTGTTCCAGTAAAACCGCAGAAAGATTATACATTGTAAGAGTCCTTATTTCGGATTTGTCCATTTTAGACAAAGCCTGGCGAAAATAAATTTCTGACTCTTCAAGATTTCCGCTTTCGTGACACAAAGAAGCAAGCTCAACAATTGCATTTACATTATCGCTTTCAAGTTCAATAACTTTTTTATAGGCTGCTGCTCCTGCTTCATAATTTCCAAGTTTTTCATTAACTCTGGCAAGTTCAAGATAAGCCTTTTTATATAAAGGATTAATTTCTACAGCTTTTTCAAAAGAAGAACGGGCTTCGTTAAATTTTGAAAGTTTATTATAGGATAACCCCAGATTATAACGGCTCTGTGCAAATAACTCGTTTAAGCCGCAGGAAGTAAGGAAGAAATCTGCCGCTTTGTTAAAATCTTTTGTAATATAAGAAATTTTTCCAAGATCATAAAAATACAGATAATTATTTCTGTTTCTTGCAATTGCAAATTCAAGTTCGTTTTTTGCAGTTTCGTAATCTTTTTTATTTAAAGCTTCCTGCGCAAGAATATAATGTGCGGCATCATTTTCGGGATCTTTTTCCAGAATTGATTTTGCAAGCTCGAGTGAACGTTCAAGATTTTTATTTTTCTCTTCCGAAGATTCGAGGTTTTCATATGCTTCCATAAGTGAATAAAGTTCATCAAGTTTTTTTTGATTTTCCGAATCTTCTCCGGAAGCATCTGCAGTTAAAGCTTTTTCTTCACCGGCAGATTCATTTTTTATATCCTCTGATTTTTTATCTGATTTAGACTTTTTACTTTCTTCAGTTTTATCTTTGGAAGATTTGTCATCTTTTGAAGATTTTTTTCCTGAAGCAGTACTTTTTTCTCCGCCCGAAGTTTTTTTGTCAGAAGAAGTTTTTCCTTCAGCAAAAAGTTTTTCACTGCCATTATCTGCGCCATTTAATAATTCGTCCGTACCTTTTTCCGCGCCATCGTCCATGCCAGCATCTAACCCGTTTTCCGCGCCGCTCAAACCTTCAGAATCAGCAAAAGCTTCTGAACCGTATAAATTATCTGCGCCGGATGATTTTTTTTCAGGAGAAATTTTATCATCAGGATTTTTACTTGAAGAAACTTCCATACCTGATTTTCGTGATTCAGTCTTGCGGGAACATCTGAATATACACAGCAAAAACAACAGGATAATTATACTTCCAGCGATAAGTATTTTCTTTGTGTATTTTCTGTTTTTAAGGTCTGAAAATTTAATCATAATTAATCAAGTTCAGATTCAAAATCGTATTCAATAAGTGAATCAGCGTCTGAACTCATGCTTGAAGCATCATTTGACTGAAGGGAATTTGTAACATCTTCAAGAAGCTTTTGACGGCTTTCATTTTGTGAAGTCTGCAAATCTTCGAGAATCTGTTTACGGAAGGCTTCTTTTTCTTCTTCTGTCATTCCGCGATCTGAATTTCCAGCCTGCTGATTTTTTGCTGCAAGCTCTTCGAGCTCTTTCTTGCGCTTTTCGTATTCAATTTTAGAATCTTTATCTATATCTTCCTGTTCTTTTTTCCACTGCTCATCAAGTTCTTCCCAATCATCACCTTCAAAAATTTCTTCTTCCGGAATTTTAGAAAGACTGTTATCGGAAATAACTTCCCAGTTTTCGCCGGAATCCTGAATTTCTGTATCCTGATTTTTTACTTCTACTTTTTCTGCAATTTTTGAATCAGCAATTTCTTCCCAGCTCTTTTCTGTAGGATTATCCTGAACTTCCTCATTTTTATCTTTAAGGTTTGCAAGCTCTGCTTCATCTATGGAAGAATCTACAAGCTCCCAGTCATCTTCTGAATTTTCATCTTTTTCTTCAATTGAAGCATCTACAGCTTCCCACATAGCTCTATTTCTTTCGCGTTCTTCTTCTTCGCGTCTTGCAATCTCTTCATCCAACGCAGAAATAATCAGGGAAATTTTTTCACGCTGAACATCATCTGGATTTTTTTTAAGGAATTCTGAATAATTCTCCCGCGCATTTTTTAACTTATCATCCATCAAAAGAGAATTTGCTTTATTTAAAAGGGCAACGGAAAAATCAGGATCTGCAATTAAAGCCTGCGTAAAACATTCAGCGGCCGCATTATAATCCTGCAGTGCATAATATGAATTTCCCTGATTAAAATATAAAATACGAGCATTTTCCGGCTGAGCTTTTATTCCGCGCGAAAAAGCTTCTACAGATTTTTCATATTCACCAATCTGATAATAAGAAAGCCCCAGAAAATTATAAGAATTTTCGGTAATATTTTTCTTTTGAATTTCACTTTCAAGTACCTGCGCAGCATCAACAGGATTATTTTCTTTAAATAATTTTTCTCCCTGAGTCTGAGAATAAACTGCTGCAGAAAGAGAAAAAAGAATAAATAAAATGAATAAATATCTGTTTTTCATCTATTTCCCTCAAAATTATAAAGAAAGTTTTGAAAAAATCAATAATTATAAATTATAAAATCAGTTTGACACTTTAGCATAAATTCAATAATCTTATTATCGAAGTTCTGTTTACTTTCTTAACCAACTTTATTATTGGAGTTTTACAGGAATGGGTATCATAATTGTTATTGCACTGCTTGTAGGTGTAATCGGAATATTAGCGTTCTTTGTTATCAAAAATATTATATCTCCGCAAAAAATCGATGCCGTTCCAAAGCTCATAAAACAGGGCAAAACCCAAAATGCCATAAAAATAGCAAAACAGATTATTGCAAAAGATCCTAAAAATTTTACCGCTCATTATTATCTTGGAAAAGCTTACCTTAAAGAAAATAGAAAAGAACTTGCAATTCTTGAATACAAATCTGTAGATGAAAACGCAGTTTTTGGAGAAGGAATTGAAGAAGTTGATTTTAGAAAAGAATATGCTTATCTCCTTCTTGATTATAAACAGCAGAATGATGCTTTAAAGAATTTTCTTCTGCTTACAAAAATGGAACCTACAAATGCAGACAACTTTTTCCAGGCAGGAAAAATTTACGAACTTCAGAACAGATACGACATTGCGTTAGGATTTATGCAGAAAACTGCAATGATCGATAAAAAACATGCAAAAGCTCATGCCGAAATCGGTCTTATGCTTTACCGAACAAAGCAGTTTAATGAAGCTAAAAAAGAAATTGACATGTCTATCAAGCTCAGTCCTGAAAACTATACTTCTTATTACTATCTTGGAAAAATCTTAAAAGATGCAAAAGATCTTCAGGGTGCTATAAAAGCCTTTGAAAAAGCCCAGAGAGATCCTGAAGTAAAACAGAAGGCTATTATTGAACACGGTTCCTGCTATATGATTGCCGGCCGTACAGACAATGCCCTTGTTGATTTTCAGCGCGCAATTGAACTGGATAAAGACGGAACCCAGAACGAAACACTTTATGCACGTTATTTTCTTGCTGCCTGCTATGAAAAAAGCCGTAAAATAGACAAGGCAATTGAACAGTGGGAACTGATTTATAAGAGAAACAAAGGTTTCCGCGACGTTTCTGCAAAACTTTCTGAATATAAAGACCTTCAGGCAAATGACTTTCTTAAAGATTATCTTACCTGCAGTAATGAAGAATTTCCTATTATATGCCGTAACGCAACTATTAAAGGACTCAACCTCCAGGTTCTTTCCTGTGATGCAAAAAAATGGGGTTGTCAGATTACCGGTGTAAACAAAAGCGATGAATCGTGGATGGCTGTTCGTAAACAGGTTATTTTTATCCGCTTCTACCGTGAGCCAGATCCTGTAGAAGAAGCACAGATTCACGAGGCCCTTGACCAAATGAAGTCTATGAACAGTGTAAAGGCATTTCTTTTTTCAAGTTCCGGCTTTAATACAGCAGCTAAACGATTTGCAGAAAACAGACCTGTTGAACTGGTAGAAAAACAGAAACTGGAAGCTTTGCTTTCAAAAGCTGGTGCATAATGAAAATTTTATGTGTTTCCGACTATGTTGACCCGCTTATCTATAACCAGAATGTAAAAGAAGCTTTTCCCGACATTGACCTTATTCTGTGTGCAGGTGATCTGCCCATGGATTATGTTGATTTTATAGTTTCTGTATTCAACAAGCCTACATATTTTGTATTTGGAAACCACGACTTAAAAGAATATCATTTTTATCACAAAGATGGTCATTTTGACAGTTCCAAATATACAAGGAATTACGATCAGGCTATCCATGGCCATGGTGCAATCTACCTGGGCTTCAAATCCTTTATTAATGAAAACCTGATCTTTGAAGATCCTGTTACCGGTAAAAAAACTCCCCTTTTAATTGCAGGAACCTCAGGTACCGTCCGTTACAACAATGGACTCTGCCAGTTTACAGAAGCCCAGATGAAATTCAAGCTTCTAAAACTTGCCCCTAAATTGATTTATAACAAGTTAAAATACGGAAGATATCTTGATATCTTTATGACTCATGCTTCTCCGAGACATATTCACGATCATGAAGATCCCTGCCATCTTGGTTTTGAATGCTATAACTGGTTTTTACAAAGATTCAAGCCAACTTATATGGTACATGGTCATATTCATCTTTATGATTTACGCGAAGAACGCATCGGAAAGTATTATGACACAACCGTAGTCAATGCATACGCTCATTATGTAATTGAACTACCGGAAACAACTACTGACAAGAAGGACAACTAAGATGGATTTTTCAAAAGCAAAATCAGAAGAAGATTTTAACAAAGCACACACAAAAGCCTTTATAAATGAAATTCAGCACCTGCTTTCTCCAGAAGAAGCAAAACTGATTTCCCTTAATGACGTAAAGCAGATGATAAAGGCAAACGCAGAAACCTATGTTGGAATGAAGGTTATCCCTATTGAAAAAATTATAGGAAGCGAAGGCCGCTACAATGATTTTGATAACCGCTTTTTCCCTAAAAGCACTCACCTAAAAAACCGCTGGCAACATGTAGATGAAGCTGCCTTAAACGACATAACTCTTCCTCCTATAAAGGTTTACGAGATTGCAGGAGTATACTTTGTCCGCGATGGAAACCACCGTGTTTCAGTTGCAAAAACCCGTGGAACTGAATTTATTGATGCAGAAGTAGTTTCCCTGCAAAGTGAGATTAAACTTAAAAGAGCAGACTCTCTTAAAGAGATTCAGAAGCAGATTATCAATTATGAAAAAAGGGTTTTCTACAGCGAAACAGGTTTTGGCGACATTACCGACTACTGGTGTCTTGATTTTTCAAGCCCGGGACGCTACGACGTAATTTATAATCATATTCTGACTCATAAATACTATATGAATCAGAATAAAACTACAGAAGTATCTATGGAAGAAGCTATAAGATCCTGGTTTTACAATGTATATTTCCCTCTGGCTTCAATAATCAGAGAAAAATACATCTTGCGTTATTTCCCTGGCCGAACACTCGGAGACCTTTATGTATGGACAGTCCGCTACTGGGATGATTTAAAGAAGAAATTCGGTGACAACATTCCAATGGATGAAGCTGTTATTGATTTTAAGAAACACTATAAAATCCCTGTATATAAGCGTATCTTAAACCGCATAAAATGCATTATTTTACGCCGTGCAATTACAGATGCTAACAGTGATATACCAGGAGCTCTGTAAAAGCGTATTAATACAGTTTTCTTATAAGAGAAGTTTCTTAAAAGTACTTTCTACTCCCTTTAGAAGAAAACAATTCCTTGACGGCTAAAAATTTCAATGTTAAAATCTAAGATAATGCCGATAATATAGTAATACTATATTCGTTAGGAGAAAAATTTGTTTACCATTGATTCATTTATAAATGTACCGCTTAATATTGCTGCCGGTATCAGTGCATTGCTTTTCATCTTTCTTCTGATTATTAAGCTCAGAAACAAGGCAAAGGTCAGCCTGATATTCTTTATTGCTACTGCAATTATGTTAGTCGGCACAATTTACAGCACCTTCAAGGAATATTACGCTTACATTGTATTTACAATCATTATTACCGAGATAGTTCTTCTGCCTTATCTCATTATTAAGGCATTTATTAACGAACAGAAAATCGAAGAAAAACGCGCTGCAAAAAAAGCTGCTGAAATTAACGCATCACGCGATAACGATATGGTAAACAGAGCTGTTATTCAGCAGATTGAAGAGAAAAACCAGCGTTACATCGAACTTAACCGTGATCTTATCGCTAAACTTTCAACTTTCTTTACAAACAACAACAGTATGGAGAACTTCCTCGAATACTGTAACGACCTTATGACAGAAAAGGTAAAGGCAGATGGTTGTATTTTCCTTATTGCAGATGATTATGATAACACACTTGCTGTAAAATCATTTAAAGGAGCCTTTCCTCCACCATATAAACTGCCGGAAGACCTTCCTCATAAGCCGATCCGTGTAGAAACAAACCTTCGTTTTGCACAGTTCCCTCTTCAGGACAATATTTTTGGACAGATTTTTACAGAAGGTCAGCCAGTTCTCATTACAGACTCAGTAAAAGACCCTCGTGTTTATCAGAACGGACCAGAAGAATTCCTCCGTTGCGGAAGTTATATTTTTGCTCCTATCAAACAGATGGATGCAGTTGTTGGACTTGTTGGTCTTGCACGTAAACCAGACAGTGAAAAATTCAACAAAGATGATTTTGATACTGCAGTTATGCTTGCAGAATCTGTTTCTACTGCTATTAAGCCTCTTTACAGCTTCCTTGATTATGCAGAACATACAGAATTGAATAAGGGTGGCTCTATTGCTTCTAAATATCAGAAAGATATGCTTCCTGCAAAGCTCCCTGTTATTCCAGGTCTTTCAATCGGCTGTTATTCAAATCCTGCAGAAAATGTCTGCGGTGATTATTATGACATTCTTGTTTCAAGAAAAGACCGTATTTCCTTTGTTATGGCAGATATCGCAGGAAAGGGCATGAACTCACTTATCGTTATGATTATGATTCGTGCTATTCTCCGCCTTGCAGTTCATACAGCGCAGTCTGCTTCTACAATTATGTCATGGGCTAACAGAGGTATCTGTCTTGAAAGCTCAAAAATTGACCATTTTGCAAGTATTGCCCTCATTAATTATGATGCAACAGCTAAAGAGGCAGAAATAAGTACCTGTGGTAACAACCCTGTATTCCACTATTCAGTTTCTGAAGGAACTATTAAACAGGTTTCTGTACCAAGTGAACCAATGGGAGTTACAAAAGATACTGTATTTACTAATCTTGTACTCAAACTTAATTCGGGTGATATTCTTGCTACATGTACCGACGGATTACTTGAATCTCTCAATGAAAATGGTGTACAATATTCTATTGAGAATCTTAAAAAAGTAATTGTAAAAAATGCCGGTGCAGCAGCTAAAGATATTTCAAACCGTGTAAAAGACGATTTGAAGAAATATTGTGGAACTGCC
>JAEEGK010020855.1_pt1 | contig 13889 bp, 7 predicted proteins | sample 8958771 | NCBI WGS metagenome assembly JAEEGK01 (sample SAMN16246547, study PRJNA631951) | gut metagenome | biome: gut microbiome; feature: rumen; material: SC-attached | host: Bos | place: Iran: Karaj | collected 2018-10 | reverse complement strand
GGCATACGTCTATTTCCTCGCCGACAATCCCGCTCAGCCGGTTTGCAATTGTCATAAACAAAAGCCCGAAACCTTTGTCCGTCGCCTTGTGAGCGTTGACGAAGTTGCGGCGGCGTTGTCTGATATAGTCTCTAATCTTTCATCTCTAAACTCTAATCTTTCCTCTCCCAACTCTAAACCAAAAATCGTCTTTACCGTGTCGCCCATCCGTCATTGGCGGGACGGCGCGCACGGCAACCGACTGAGCAAAAGCACGTTGCATCTTGGTATCGAACAGGTTTTGCAAAAGTTTGATAATTGTGAATACTTCCCGAGTTACGAGATTTTGGAAGACGAACTGCGGGATTACCGTTTTTATGCCGAGGATATGGTGCACCCGTCGCCGCTCGCCGAAAAGATAATTTGGGAGCGTCTCCGCGACACATATATTAATAAGGTGTGTCAGGCGCAAATCGCCCGCGTCGAAAAGTTGATGCAGGCGGCACGTCACCGCATCACAGACGAAAAATCCACAGCCACAAAGGAATTTTGCAAAAAAAATCTCGTCCTCGCCGACCTCTTAGAATCAGAAATTCAAGGTCTTGACCTCAGTGAAGAAAAAAATTATTTCCAAAAAGTGCTTTGTGATTTGGATAATTGAAAAATGATTTCTAATTTTGGTTGATTTTATGGATGTTGAACATAAAACTGTAAAGATATGAAAATAAGAGGATTAATCATAATGATAGTGCTGCTGCTCGCATATGTAGGTGTGAGCAGGGGACAGCGTTATTATACTACAATATGGTTGCGTGGTTCTGCAAAGGTAAACACTAACAGTTATTCTATTGTGTTTGGTGACGACTTTACAACGAAATATGACATTTCTCTTCGTGACCAGCAGATGAATAAAGATATTCCTGATGCTTATGCGTGTTTAGAGATTTATTTACAAGATAATACTGGTTCCATTTTTGGTCCGATGTCTGTTGTTGATTTCAAAAAATTGTATATAGGTTATTATAAAGTTCGAATAGGTTACAAGGGTAGTATTATACATGATTTTATGCCTGATAATCAAGATGGAACAAATGATGGCAAAACTTTGACAGTTCTTCCTCGCCCTATTAGTATCGCCAACAAGATGTCCGCGCCGTTCCATTGTATGTACAATGGAGGCAAGGTATTCAAATTCAGTGACTTTGACGATGGTACGGGTTCGTCAGTCAATAAGAATCTTTTTATGTCATCGTTTCAGTTGTCGGGATTGGCAGATTTTGACAAGACTACGCAAATCGACTACGAAAATTCCACTGTTGAATTTCCCAAAGCTGAATCGTCAGAGACTGAATCTCAAAACATTACTATCCATTGGGCGTTCAAAAGTGTGCCCGCTGATGGCGACACCAAAGATTGGACAGCAAATTATACGTGCGTTTTGGCAGGCACTGAGACTGAGTGCGAATGTACCAACGTCGACAGAGTTGGTTATAGCCACAACAAATGCCCTTACTACATAGTCTGGAAAAGAGGTGACGTGAAGGTTAGCGAGAGTGTTTCGTTTACGTACGGTGCTAAGTTTGGTGCTGAAGATTACAGCACGCAGTCATATTACGACCTTGTGCCGCTGATGTATGACAATGGCACTCTTGTGGACGAAAGTCTTAACATTGAAAGTTCAAAGAATGGTATCGTTTTCAATCCTTATTTTGAAGGCTCTATTGTATCGGCTGGCGAATATGTCTTTAAGGCGTCTTCGGTCAATAATGTTTCCTGCAAGAGCCAAATCAGTGTCAAGATTGATCCTTTGACTATAACGCCGATTCCTGGTGAAATTGTTACTGAAAAGATATACGATGGCACTGACAATCTATTGTCTTACAGCGAGATAGCGCAGCCTTCCAAACCGTATTTGGGTACGGATGGCGATTATATCCAGATAAAGACCACCGCCAAGTATGCTTCACCCGAGTCGGGCGACCGTCAGGTGATTATTGATTATGAGTTGGAAGGCGTTGATGAAGTGAAGAGCAATTATTCACTTTTGGTAGTCCATCAGGAAATGCCGGGCAAAATCAAACCCATCCAGCCGACAATTACGTGGGCGTATGGCAATCAAGCATGTGCAGACCAAACTAAGCAGAGCATCAGCTTTGGCGAATCAATCAGGTCTGTTGTGGCTGAGTTGGAGCTTGGTGCATACGACTCTTACCGTTCCAAATATCCGCCGACGGCAGAATACGAAGTGTATAACAAGGGTGTCAAACTCGCCGAAACCGATCTTTTGGAAGCTGGCGAGACATATACATTGAAGGCTGTGTTTACAAGTGAAACCCCCAACAATTTGTTGACTGCCGAATCATCTATTGATGTGACTGTCAATAAGATACCGATTCAGTTGGCGTGGAATGGCACCAATAAGGACAAGTTGGAATACCCCGATGCCAAAATTATGGATGACAATGGTGGTTTCGGCTACATGGCGACCAATGCAAATGCCAAGTCTGACATTAAATATGAGTATTATCTGTCGAGCGACTTGACCCTCACCGAGGATCAATTGTTGAATGACCCTGCCAATAAGAAAGAGCCTGGTTTTGTGCCTGTTGTAGGCAAGTATCTGTTTGGATGTGTTGCCAAGGATGCCAATGGCTATATGCTTGACGGTCAAATCTCCGATCAGATTGAAATCAAGAAGTCGAGCGTATTGCAGAAAATCGACGAACCTGAGATTGTCACCAAGAAAAATTATGACGGCAATTGGTTTGCGGAGGTTGTCACTCCCGCCACTTTCCACGGCGAGCCGCTCAAAACTGTTGCATATTATGTGGATGGCGAAGTTGATGAAAATTCTACTCACCTTACCGAAGGCGATTTCCGTGTAAACTATGGACGCAACTATTCCATTTTCTACACGGTGGAAGTTCCGAGCGCGATTGCCGACAATTGCAATTTGTACATCCGTTCATACAAGGATGAAAATGATCAGACACAATACGTGCAGTACATTCCCGGCGACTTCACCTATTATAAAGGTGGCATTATTGATTGCAATGATGTCGAGTTGAGCGTCGAAGTTCCGACGACTGCAATATATGGAGATTGTGTTCTTGCCGGTGACGACGCTGATGACGTCAGGTTGTACACCACCGTCAATGGAGAGGTAGTTTCGTTGCAAGGCGAGTGGGAGATTTGGGGCGGCTACAATGCCGGCGAAATCTTGGATGCCAAATCGCATAATAATATCCTTGTGTTCTACAACATTGATCTCGATTATTACAATTACAATTATTGTGAAAGCCCCAATACTACCATCAGTGTTACCGTTAAGCCGCGTCCTTTGACATTGGTCGGAGAATTGGTTATAGCTGATAAGACGTATGACGGCACAGATATAATCAAATCTGACGGAGTTGTCACCACAATACCAAACGGTGTGGTTGATGCCAGCAATATTAGCACATATTTCCCTGATAATCAACAGATTAAGAGAGTGCCGAGCGTTGAGGGCGTCATCAGCAAAGATTTTGGAAAGGTTTCGGTCAAGTGGGACTATTCCAATACCAAATATCCGTCTGCCGAGGTGAAGTACACCGACGAAACTGAATTGGAAGTGGCTGCATACGAGAACATTCCGGTAAGTCTTTCGTTGGAAGGTTCGCGTGCCTCCAATTACGAGTTGCCCGCCAATGTCGTAACCGGCAGCTCGAGGATTATGCCCGAAAATATTATTGAGATTACATTCAAGTACGACAGCCCCGAGCCTCCCGTTGAGGAACTCACTTACCATCTCATGTATGGCAAGTCGGTGATGGGCGTCGACTTCAAATTGAAGGACGAGGTTTTGGTGGAAGGATTGTATGCGCGATACATGCTCAATTCCAATGAAGACTGCACGTCCAAGATGTTGTCGCCGAAGGAGAATCCTGACGACTACTATTCTTTTGAAGTCCAGATCATTAAGGGCAACCGCGAACAGGACGCCGCCAACAATAGTTACAAAATTGTGGCGCGTCAGTGGGTGAAGATATATGTCGATAAGTACAAGTTGCTTGTATCGACTCCCAACATCGTCAAGCAAAAGGAGTACGACGGCAATACTTCCGTTGCGTGGACCAACGGCAGTAACTGTGTGATTACCAACGCAGTTGCTGGCGACGACGTTGCACTTGACGGCGAACCTGTCATCGAGTACGACACGCCCGAAGTGGGCACCGGCAAGACCATCACTGCAACTTACAAGCTGAAAGGCAGCGATTTGTATAAGTACATTTTGCCGGACAATTACACGACCACGGGTTCAATTACCAAGAAGGAAGACAATCCGCCGAATCCGCCCGACCCACCGAACCCGCCTGATCCGCCAATTACGGATGAGATTGTCGTTGACGATGTTACGCCAGTGAGTGGTGGCACTACCGTGTCCCCGAATGAGGAGGGATATTGTGCCGGTGAGCAGATAACGATGAACATAAAAATTTCTAAGGGCAGCCCCGCATATTGCAGGATTGTATTTAACGACAATTCCAAAGATGCAGGATTCAAGGATATTGAGAATGGCGAAGTTACCGAACTTGGCAACGGCGTTTTCCAACATACCTTTGAATGTCCCGGCGCAACGTATGGCAAGTACGGAGGACAATTGTATCTGTATAATGCCGACGGCAAGTCAAGCAATGGCTATGCCTTTGAGATTCAGGTCAATTACAGCTCCAAGTATCTGAAAGCCAAGTTCAATGACGTTGTTCTCGTTGACAATCACGAAAAGCCGCGATTGTTCAGTGAGCAAAATCCTGATATCACGTACCAGTGGTACAAGCGCGAGGATGGTGTCGATCAGAAGATTCAAGGCGAGACCAAGCAGTTCTATAACGTGCCGACGTTGGATGCGTGGTACGGTGCGTACGCCAAGACCAGTGGCGACGAGTGGGTCAAGATTTGCCCGAAGTATTTCGGCAAGTCGATTTCCAAGTCGTATGTGTTGCCGTCGGTGTCGGTATATCCCAATCCGGCTACAAGCATGCAGCCTGTTACAATTAGGATAAACGATTTTGATTCAGATAGTTACAATAATGTAATTATTTACATCTACAATTCCACCGGCTCTTTGGTCAAGACGATTGAGAATGTGGAGGAGCTCAATACAGTGACTCTTCCCTTCGGCAACTACTCTGGTGCCGTTGTCGTTGACGGAAAGAAGATTTCGTTTAAATTCATTGTTAGAAAGTGATGCGCATGAAACGATTTTTACTATCGGTTTTGATGGTCGTATTGGCTGTGTATGCCGCTGACGCTCAAAACAATAAGGACAAAGAAGAGGAAGTAAATGCCTGCTATCCTGGTCATTACCTCGTGTTTGACGTGGGTGGCGGCCTGCATACCCTTGCGTCCAACGTTGACGGCTACGGTTCCAAAACTCCCGGCGCGGGCCTTATGCTGCGTGGTGGCTACAGGTATTTTTTCACCGACAATTGGGGTGTGGGTACTGAACTGAATTTCAAGTCGTTCCAGACCACTTTCAAGGCGAATTACACGCAAAAAATCTCTGACGCCATCGACGAGGACAATTATACCTACCAGCATCGCACGTATTACAACGGACTCAAGGAAAAGCAGTCGCAGATGGTGCTGAGCATTCCTGTTGCCGTGTATTTCCAGCAGAGGCTCAACAACAAATGGAAACTTGGCGGCGGTCTTGGCGCTGTGGCTCAGTTTGAAATCGTCAATAAATTCAAGACCAACGGCGGCGACCTCGAGACTCGCGGCTATTACGACATTTTCAATGTGGAATTGTACGGCATGGACCAGCACAATTTCTTCACGAAATCGGATTTTGACGGCAAAAACAAGAAGCGTACAAGCGTCGGAGTCTTGATTGAGGGCAATGCGCTCTATTACATCACAAAGAGGCTTTCGATTGATTTGGGCATCTATTTCACCGTTGGAATGGGTTACAAGAGTGTTGGCGAGGATGCCAATCAGTTTGATCCCGACTGTATGAAGGGCGACGCCTACAATTGGAAGTACAATGGCGCGTTGGATTCCAAGGTAGTTGACATTCCTACGCCGATAGCTGTTGGCGGTATGGCTGGCATCAGGTATCAGTTTGGCAATATCAAGAAGAAACCCGCTCCCGAGAAGCCGATTGACAAGCCTAACGATAAGCCTGACACTCTCATTATCGTGGATATTCCTACCAAAGACACTGTGCCTGAGGTGGTTACAACCATCATCCCCGACAAGCCTGTTGTGGAAGAGACGCCCAAGGATTCTATTCCCGTGGTAGTGGAAATTCCCAAGGACACGATACCTGCTGTTGTGGTTACAGAGCCTGAAAAGAGGAAGGAAGACGTGGAAATTGTGCTCAAGAAGTACACCCGCGTGAATGTCAATTTTGGCTTCAACGATGCGTACATCAAGTCGCGTCCCGACCTTGCGAGGATGCTTGACGAGATAGCTGAAGTGATGAATGATTATCCTGAAACTAAACTCAGTGTGACTGGTCATACTTGTAACATCGGTTCGCTCGAGCAGAATATGAGGCTTGGACAGCGTCGTGCGGAGGCTTTCAAGGCTGAACTTGTAAAACGTGGCGTGGATGGCAGCCGTATTTCCTGCGACAGCAAGGCTTATTTGGAGCCGCTGTTCCCGAATACCACCGAGGCCAACCGCGAGAAAAACCGCCGCGTAGAGTTTACGATGTCGGAGTAGGGTGGTGGACACCCCCTTGCAACAATCTGAAAATTTGATTGTTGAAAAATTTTAGAAAAAAAGTTTCATAAATATTTGGTGGATTTGCAAAAGGTTTTTACCTTTGCATCGTCAAAATAAGACAAGACATATACAACGATGCGCTGGTGGCGGAACTGGTAGACGCGTATGTTTGAGGGGCATATCCGAGTTTTATTGGGTGCAGGTTCAAGTCCTGTCCGGCGCACTAAAAAATCCCTGGAAATCAGAATTGATTTTCAGGGATTTTCTTTTGTGGGTGTGTTGTCGCAAATGCTTGAATATCAGATGTTAATTGATTTCAAATTCGCCGAAAGTCTGTTTGGTATCGCTATTTGCGGGCTTGAAATCGCCGTCCTTGTACAGGAAACTATATGACGTCAATATATCCATATCAAAGTCTTCCGGGTCGTAAAGTCCAATTGTAAGTGTGCCGTTGTCCTGGATTGCGATGTCGTATTCCGGCGTGTAATACATTTGGGCTGGGTCGCTGAAAGCATTGTCGTATTGCTTGTAGAGAGTCCAACGCTCGTCGCCGAGGTCCCAATACACCGCCGCGATTGGTTTGCCGCCTTCGGGGGGACGTGCAACTACAAAGAGGTCGGCGCGGCCGTCGTTATTGAGGTCGCCTGTCGCGCTGCCAAGGTACTCCCAATCTTCGGGAATCATATCGTCGGATATGTCGCCGCTCTGACTAAAACCCTGCGCAAAACCGTTCAATGCAAAGGTGAATGCTGTGAATAAACTTAAAACCGTATTCATAATATGTAGTTTTTTTTTGTTTTTTATCTTGTTGACTATCTGCAATAATAACGCCGCTAACGTCAAAAAAGTTTCCGATTATGAAAAAAAATTTCATTTTTATTTGGAAGTTAAAAATTTGTTTGTATATTTGGCTCAAAATACAGCTAACATTTGTTTAACACATCAAAAACTACAACATTATGAAATTGACAGCACCCACCAACGCAGTCTGGGGCGTTGCAGTAGGCCTCGGCGTACTCGGCATTCTTGGTAAATTTGCCATCGCAGCCCTCGCACCTTACGCATTCTGGCTTGTTTTCGCAGGATTTGCAGTATTGGCGATTGCTTGCCTCCTCAAAGGCTTGTAGGAAGACAATCTAAGTCAGCAATTCATTGACAATTAACGGCGATTGGCAACAGTCGCTGTTAGTTGTTTTTTTGTGTCAAATTCATAAAAAATCAACGAATCAATAAATCACCAAATCAACAATTCATAAATGGTAACTCTCACTACCGCCGACATCGTGATTATTTCGGCGTTTTTCTTGATTATAATTGCAATTGCAAAGGTTGCCACGAGCCGTGCGAAAGGCGGCGTGGTTGACTATTTTTTGGGCGGCAGGGCTATGCCGTGGTGGCTGCTTGGCGTGAGTATGGTGGCGTGTACTTTTAGTGCCGACACTCCAAACCTCGTTACGGGTATGGTGCGCGAGAGCGGCGTCGCCAAAAACTGGGCGTGGTGGTCGTTCCTCATTACTGGTATGGCTACGGTGTTTATTTTTGCCAAATTGTGGCGCAGGACGGGCATCGTTACCGACTTGGAATTTTATGAAAAACGCTATTCGGGACGCGCCGCAAGTTTCTTGCGCGGGTTCAGGGCGGTGTATTTAGGATTTTTCTTCAATATTTTGATTCTTGGGTCTGTGACGCTTGCCGCCATCAAAATTGGCGCGGTGATGTTTGGCATCAGTCCGCTCTATACTGTGATTGGCGGGTCGCTGATGGCGGTGATTTACACCACGTTGGGGGGATTCAGGGGCGTTGTTTGGGCAGATTTTTTCCAATATATTGTGGCGATGGCGGGCGCGATTGTTGCGGCTGTTGTGGCTTTGCAACAGCCCGAAGTTGGCGGTCTGTCGGGTTTGGTGAGCAATCCTGAAATTCAGGACAAGTTGGATTTCATTCCCGACCTTACAAATCCGTCGGTCTTTGTGCCGATGCTGATAATCCCGATTGCGGTTCAATGGTGGTCGGTGTGGTATCCGGGCGCGGAGCCTGGCGGCGGTGGTTATATGTGTCAAAAAATGTTGTCCGCCAAAAACGAAAAACACGCCGTTGCCGCCAACCTGTTTTTCAATTTTGCGCATTATGCGTTGCGTCCGTGGCCCTGGATTATTGTGGCGTTGGCGTCGTTGGTGATTTTTAAGCCTGATGCTCCCGACGTTCAGGCAGCCGCCGCGCAGGAACTCCAAAAGCCCGAAATTGCGCCGTTATACGCGAAAGTTTTGCAGGATTTCAATACGACCGAAGTGCCTGCCGAAGTGCGTGAAAACATCGTAAAATTGCATTTTCAGAAGGAAGGTTTGACGTCCATCCACGAGGCGTTCCCGAATGCGGATGCCCGTTATCTTAAAAATGACGCCGCATATCCAATTATGGTTACAAAAACCGGCAGTGGTTGGCTCGGATTGATAATTGCCTCATTGATAGCGGCTTATATGAGTACGATTGCAACTCATTTGAATTGGGGCGCGTCGTATTTGGTGAACGATTTTTATAAGCGATTTGTTGAGCCGGGCGCATCCGATAAGAAATTGACCCGCGTGGCGTATTTGTGCACGGTTGTATTGGCGGTCTGCGGCGGTTTGGTGTCGTTGACTGTAATGGACAATGCAACGCAAGCCTTTGACATTCTGTTGCTTAGTGGCGCGGGAACGGGTGCGGTGTATCTGTTGCGGTGGTTTTGGTGGAGGATTAATGCCGTTACCGAAATCGTTGCAATGGCGGCAGCGTTTGTGATGTCGATTGTGATGGTTTTTGTGGTGCCGGACGGATGCTTGGCGAATGATGTGCTCGACCACGGCACGATGCGGCTGTTGGTGACGGTGGGCGTGGTGACGGCGGTTTGGTTGTTGACGGTATTCATTACAAAACCCGAAAACATCGAAACTTTGCGCTCTTTCTACAAACTCACGCAGCCCGGCGGACCCGGGTGGAGTAGGGTAGTGGCTGATGCCGCCGCCGAGGGCAAACCGCTTGATAATGAGAATCGTAAATGGGAAATGCCGGTGCAAATTCTGTGCGTTTTTGTGGGGATAATCACCATTTATTCGTTCCTGTTTGCGGGCGGGTATTTTGTGTATGGCAATTATCTTCCGGCGGTGATTCTGACGGCTGTGGGCATTGCGGGCGTTGTCGTGATGTTCAAGTTGTCGGGAAGGTTGAAATTAGTTAAGAATTAACCCCCGTTTCTGTATCGTAGCGGCGTGATTCCGGCGTGTTTGCGGAAATATTGACCGAAGAAACTTGCGTTTGCAAAGTTCATTTCTTGGGCGATTTGTTGGACTGAGAGGTCGGTGGTGCGGAGTAGGTTTTTGGCTTCCGCCGTTACCATACTGTCTATCCAATATGTCGCCGTGAAGCCGGTTTTTTCTTTGACGGTCGCGCTGAGGTAACGTGTTGTGATACACATCTTTCCGGCGTAATATTCAAGCGTGCGCTCAGTCTTGTGGTCGCGGAAAACGTGTTGCATAAACTCCCTGAAAATCGCGTCCTGACGGCTCGATTGAGTTTCGGCGGCTTCGTTGGCGTAGCACGAAATTATCTCGTAAACAAGGCTGTTCAATAGGTTTTGCGCCACGAGAAACGAGAGTTGACCCTCGTTGCAGTTGATTTTGCCGTTGATGATTTCGGTGAGTTTTTTGATTGTTGATAGTTGCTGACGGCTGATTTTGATGCACGGCGAATTTTTTATGTGTGTGTAGTAGCCGCCGATGTTGGGGATGAAAAGTTCGTCGATGAAGAGGATTGATGCCTTTGCGCCGAAGCCTTTGAGGTTTTTTGATACTTTGTCGATGCCGATTATCGAGCCGGGCAGCCCGACGCACAATGTGTTGGCGTCAATGATGAAACTTTTGCCGTCGATTTTGATGTCCACCGTGCCACCCTCGCATACGTAAAACGCAATGTAATCGATGCTCGCCGGCGTCTTCCCAATCGGGAACATCACGTCGCGAGACGGGTGCGAAAAGTATTCGTAATTGAAGCGGTTGAGCATAATTATTTATCAATTTTTTTCCCCATCAACCACCTCCATCAACACTTCGTGTTTGGAGGTGTTTTTGTTATAATTGATGCCGCAGAGAACAATCTTTTTTGAAAAACCGACAAGGCTTTTGGGATATTCTTTGCGTTTGATTTGGTCGATGGCGGAATCGGCGGTTTTGTCGTATTTTAATTCAACCACAATGGCGGGGCGGGTCGATTTGGGCAGCGGAATGAAAACCATATCGGCAAAGCCTTTGCCCGTTGGCAGTTCGTGGAATATCTTGTAAAACGGTTTCGCAGCGTAATATGCCAATGTGATTGCGCATCGCATTGAGTTTTCATCGTTGAACTCCAACAGCGACGACGCTTCAAAATGGTAGTCGTCGAAGGCGCGTGCCACTTTGTTTTCGCGGAGATTGATGGTGTCGTCCAAAAGTTGGAGCGACTGCCCAACCGCCTTGGACAATTCGTTCCACCCTGCAAAACGTACTGCGTTTTCAAACTCTTCTGTTACTTCCGTATTTGGAATCCTAACGTTCTTAGTTTCAGAATTATATGACAAATATCCAAGATGCGCCAACAATGTCAGCACGTCGTCGCTCGTCTCGATATTTTTCATATCGTTGCGGAAACTTGATACTCTTACTGTTACTTCCTCGCCGTTCATCATACTGATGATTTTTGTGCGCACTTGGTCGGCGTCGATGTTGAGATATTTTTCGATTGCCATAAAGGATGCCGTCCGCGACCAAAAACTGTCGTATGTGCGGTATAAGATGGACATCATCACCGAGTTCGGATTGAACATCGATTTTTCCTCGCCTATGATGTAGCCGTCGTATGCGTGTTTCATCAGTTCGAGATTCATACCGTGATCCTTGCAGATTTTTTCCACTTCTGGTTCGGTGAAGCCATAATATTTGGCTGTTTCGGCGGGGTAAATAATGCTGTATTCTCTAAAATTGTTCAATGCCGATTGAGTTTTAATCTTTATAATAGGCAAAATGCCCGTCATATAGACGAGTAGGAACGTTTTTTTTGCGTCGGCACTTTTGAACATTGAGCGCAGAAAATCAACATATTCGTCTTGAATTTCCTGTGTAACGTCCCTGACGAGCATATCCCATTCATCGATTATCAATATAAAGCGGTCGCCGGTTTTTAGGTTGATTTCGGCAAGCGCTTTGCTAAGCGAATTTTTTTCTTCCAGTATGTCATACGATTGTTTCAAATCGGCAATGACACTTTTTTGCGCCTCTTTCAGTTTGTCTTTGTCCGGGACGTTGGCAAATGTGTTCCAATCGATGAAAATCGTCGGGTATTTGTTGAGATGTTTCTCGTAATCAGGAGATTTGGTGATTTCCAAACCTTCAAAGAGATTCCTTGAATCAGAATTTCGGTCGTAATACGCATACGCCATCTCCGCCGCCACCGACTTGCCAAATCGTCGCGGGCGGGATATGCACATAAATCTGTTTTCAGAGCCCAAATTCCTGTTGAGAATATTCAACAGACCCGATTTGTCAACAAAATCACTGTTGATTGCGCTCCTGAATCCATAATTCTCTCTGTCGATAAACTGTCCCATAATAATCCTGATTTTATTTTATGCAAATTTAGTGGTTTATTTTTGATTTGGCAAATTTTTTTTCGACCGTTCTTTGTTTGTTCAAAAAGAACTCACTAACTTTGCGTTGTGATAATTAAAAAAGATAATACAATGAGAGGGACAATTGTTATTGAACGCATCTTACTTGCGGTATTTACTGCGTTGCTATCGTTGAACGCTGTATATGGACAGGATTTTTCTTCGGAGATAATTTCGCCCGAAGGTGGTTTGTCGTGTAACGTTCAGTTTGCTAACAAACGATTGATGGCAACCATTACCCTAAAAAATATTGACTACAAAACTGTAAGGATGAATTTGGGTGTGCAGACCAACAAAGGTACGCTTGGTACGTCTTCCGACAGTTTTGTTGAGGCGCGGACTGCCCAATACGACGGCGTTATCACAAGCGCTATCGCCGAAAAAAAATCCTATACAGACCGTTACAGTGAGATGGTGTTGTCTTTTGCAAACCAAAACAACATTTCATACGACGTAACGATTAGGGCATACGAAGAAGGCGTTGCGGTGAAATACGATGTGAAGTCAAAGCAGCAAATTTCAATTACAGAAGATCTTACGGCTTTGGATTTAGTTGGGTGCGATCCAACGTGTTATAGCGAAAAAAGCACGGAGTCGGGTTATTCTACCAACGGCTCGAATTCGTCGGGAACATCGATTGCGCCGCTGTTTGTCAATTCGTCGGGGCTTAGTGTTTTGATTAACGAGGCCAACAATCCCGCTTTGACTGCTCCATTGACGATACGTTTCAAAAATTCTGTCTATACTTTTTCGCAGACATACGCTTCCGCCTACAATATCAGCACATCGTGGAGGTACTGTGTTTTTGGCGAGAATCCAGTCAAAATGCTTGACGGCAAATATATGCTGTGGTCGCTCAATCAGGAAAACACTGACAATACCAATTGGATTAAGCCTGGCAAAACTTTTAGGGCTTGCATCACCAACAATTATTTCCATACTGATTCTGTGAAAAATAGGATTGATTTTGCCCAAAAGATGGATTTTGGGTACGTGCTTTTGGATGCTGGTTGGTATGGTCTTGGTTACAGCAAGGAACATAACGCGAAGTCTAATCCGATGCAGCCCGTTTCAGAACTAAATATTCAGGAGTGTTGTCGCTATGCCAATGAAAAGGGAATTGGCATCATACTGTATGTCAACAAGGTGGCGTGGCAGAATTATAACAATACTCAGATGCTTGACCTTTACAAAAGTTGGGGAGTCAAGGGGCTTAAACTTGGATTTATGGATGGCAAGTCGAAGAATGGATTGAATTTAATATATTCGATAATTCAGGGTGCATACGACCGTCAAATGATTGTTAACGTGCACGATGAAATACGTCAGACTGGGCTTGAACGTCAATATCCAAACCTGATGACTACCGAAGGCATCAAGGGTAACGAGCATCGCGAAAACAAGGGCAACCACACGTCTTTGCTTCCATTTTCGCGTTATATGTCGGGCAGTGGCGACTACACGATATGTTACAAAGGTTACCCCGACAACAACGAAGCATACAAGGGGATGACGACCACCA
>JAEEGK010020847.1_pt1 | contig 13892 bp, 16 predicted proteins | sample 8958771 | NCBI WGS metagenome assembly JAEEGK01 (sample SAMN16246547, study PRJNA631951) | gut metagenome | biome: gut microbiome; feature: rumen; material: SC-attached | host: Bos | place: Iran: Karaj | collected 2018-10 | reverse complement strand
CAGGCCACGATGCCTCCCTTCAGGTTGACGCACTCGTAGCCCTTGTCAGCGAGCCGCCCGGCAGCATTGGCCGAGCGCCGCCCGCTGCGGCAGTAGACGGCTATCTTCTTGCCGGCGGGAACGGCTGTTTGCACTTGGCCGACGAAGTCGCTCTGGCTCTGGTCAATGTTGAGGGCTCCCTCGATGTGCCCCTCGGCAAACTCCGCTGCCGTGCGGACGTCGAGCAGCACCACGTCGGGCTCCTTGGTCAGTTCGGCAAAATCCTTCACGTCGGCATCTTTAAAATTCGGTTGGCCACAGGCTGTTGTCAGACCCAGTGTAGCCATCAGACAAGCAAAAATCTTCTTCATAACACGTAAATTTTTATGCAAAGATAGCAAATGTCGCGCTACTATCGCAACAACCCCTCTAAATATTATGATACTTTATGATTTATTTCCCCAGAAACTCGCTGGGCGTGAGGCCGGTTATCCGCTTGAAGAGGCGGGTAAAGTGGTGGGGGAAATCAAATCCGAGCAGGCGCGAGGTCTCGCTGATGTTGTGACCGTTCATCAGCAGACTCTTGGCCTGGTTGACGACGTAATTGTGAATGTAGCCGATGGCCGTACCGCCTGTTGCCTTGTGGACAATGTCGCCGAAGTATCGGGGCGAATAGGCCAGTTCTGAGGCACAGTAGGCAACGGTGGGCAGTCCGTGATACAGTTGACGGTTCTCGCGGAAGTAGGTCTGCAGCAGGTTGTGAAAGCGCTTCAGCAGGTCGCTGCTGTCCTTCTCCTCTTCCGAGAGCTGCCTCAGGTAGATGCGGTTGCAGTATTCCAGTATCAGTCGCAGGTAGCCTAACAGAATAGTTCTCAGCGATGGCGAGTCCTCACGCTCAGTCAGTTCCTGCCGCATTTGGACGAGCAGTTGGGTGATGTTGAGCCATTCGTCAGGCTCCATTTGCAGCGAGCCGTCGAAGAAGTACGAGAAGAACTGGTAGCGGTCAATCTGGCGTTCCAGTTCTGAGCCGTGCAGCAGTTCGGGCGACCACATCAGCACCCATCCGCTCAGCGATATGCGCTCGCCGTTGTCCTCGAGTCCGCCAATCTGTCCTGGCTCTACAGCAATAATCGAGGCGTCGCTTACCTGCAGCGTCTTCATGCCGTAGGAGAGCGTCTTGGGAAACTGGCGCTGAATGAACAGCCCATAGACGCCGTAGTTGTTCAGACTGTGGCGGAAGGGAGCCAGCTCGTCGTAATGGACGATGCTTATCAGTGGGTGCAGCACGGGCGCATCCACAAACCTTGCATAGTCGTTGGGACTGTTCACTCTCAGAATCTTCTTCATTCTTGGGGCAAAGATACGAAAAAACGAGGTAAAATAGTCTGAAAATGGTAGTTATTTTATACTTTTTAAGCACTTTCGGCGAAATTGGTAAATAATCAGCCAAGGAACATGGGCGTCAGCGACGAGACCCTCAAGGCAATGCCGGCCCTGCTTGAAACGAAGATAGGCGCAGCTGAGGCCGAGCGGCTTCGCGGAGCGCTGGCTGCTGTCTTTGGCGAGATCTATAGCCCCGTTCAGACGGTTGACTTCTCCGTCTGGCCGAAGGGAGCGCCCAATACCGCCTACGCCCAGTATTTCACAGGCAACAGCTATCTGGCCCAGATGGAGGGCGGTATGGCCAACGTCACCTTCGAGCCCCGCTGCCGCAACAACTGGCATATTCACCACAAGCAGGTCCAAGTGTTGATATGCGTAGCTGGTCGGGGCTGGTATCAGGAATGGGGCAAGGAGGCTGTCCCGATGACGCCTGGCACCATTATCGCCGTTCCTGCTGAGGTGAAGCATTGGCACGGAGCCGCCAACGACTCATGGTTCCAGCATCTTACGTATCATAAGGACGTGCAAGAGGGTGCCAGCAACGAGTGGCTGGAGCCTGTCACCGATGAGGTCTACGGCAAGCTGAAATAGCCTGCCGGCCTCAATCAGAGAAGTTTACCTGATGAAGTTAGTCCGTAGCGGACTCTCCAACTGGGGATGGCCGTCCTTGCTGACGTTCAGCTTGCGAATCATCCAGGCCATGTTGCGCCCCAGCGTCCGCATGGTCTGCATGCCCTCTTCGTCCTGCGCCGCCTGTCCTGGAGTCTGTCCATAGACCATGTTCCAGTACTGCGAGCTGACCAGGGGCATGTTCAGAATCGTGAAGTACTTGTTCAGACGGTCGAAGGCTGCCGAAGCACCACCCCTGCGACATACCACCACGCTGGCTCCTGGCTTGAAGCACAGGTCGCTGCCAAGCGAGTAGAACACGCGGTCGAGCAGGGCGCAGAGCGAGCCGTTGGGGCCGCCGTAATAGACGGGTGAGCCGATGACCAGTCCGTCGATGCCCTCCTTCACGGCCCGCATTACGCGGAAGTAGAGGTCGTCGCGGAACGTACACTTACCCTCTCGTCCACACATGCCGCAGGCTATGCAGCCCTGCACGGCTTTCTTGCCGATGCTGATAATCTCAGTATCGATGCCCTCGCTGTTCAGCGTCTTCGCCACTTCGCTCAGCGCCGTAAACGTATTTCCGTTCTCCCGAGGGCTTCCGTTAATCAAAAGTACCTTTGCCATATTTAATTCTTAACCACTTGCGGCGTCCAGTTCTTGAAGAAGCGCAGTACCTTCTCCTGATTGTAGCCCTGTCCCTCCTCTAAGAAGCTGGAATCCTGAATGTGAATGACCTTCCCCTCGCCGTCGAGAATCACAAACACGGGGAAGCCGAAGCGGCCGGCATTGTTCAGGCGCTTCATCAGGGCCTTCCCCTGTTCCACCTTGTCGGCTCCCTGCGACTGGCGGGGATTATAGTTCGTGTGGATATACTCAAAGTTATCGGCAATGACCTTGCTGATGGCCGTATCGTTGGCGATGAAGTCAGCAAACCTCAGGCACCAGGGGCACCAGTTGCCGCCGACCTGACAGACGACGAACTTGCCCTGCGACTTCGCTTTCACAATGGCCTTGTCAATCTGCTCAATGGGATTGACGTCCTCGTTATAGACCTTCTTCAGTCCATTCTGTGCCTTCGTGCCAACAGTAATCCAGCTGGCCAGAAGCGTTAGTATCAAAATCTTTCTCATAACTCCTTACTCCTTACTCCTTGAACTCCTTGAACTCCTTGAACTCCTTGAACTCCTTGCGCTCGACCTTGGTCGCTCTGCTTGCAGAGAACTCCTTGTCTCCTTATTTCCTGCAATCCGCTTGATATGGTCCTTCAGAATCTTGTAGGCGGGCTGCGGCATGTCCCCGTGGTCGTAGCCCTGCATCTCGTAGAGCGTCACGTCCTTGTGGCCCGCCAGCTTCAACATGCGCCAGAAGTAGGCCTGCTCCTCGTAGCGCCCCAGCAGCTCCATCTCCCTGTCGCCCGAAATGATGACGATGGGCGGCGCGTCGGCTCGTACGTAGGTGAGCGGGGCATACTGGTCGATGGTAGCCTGCAGCGGCGGTATGCCCTGCTGCTTGCGTATATTATAATGTGTGATGCATTGTCCGCTGAAGGGCACGAGTGCAGCCAGCGAGTCGGCATCGACGCCGTATTTGGCGAGCCAGCGCTTGTCGAGCCCGATGAGGTCGAGCAGATAGCCTCCGGCTGAGTGTCCTGCCACGAATATCTTGCGCTTGCTGCCACCGTATTTCCCGATGTTGTTGTAGGTCCAGGCTACAGCCGCCGCAGCGTCGTCGAGTATGTCGTCAATCTTCGCCTTCGGCAGCAGGCGGTAGTTGGCCGCCACCACCACGAGTCCGCTGTTCTTCAGCTGCGGGTCGATGTGCTTATTGCCGCCCTCGATGCCGCCGCCGTGAAACCAGACCACCACGGGCGCATCCTTCAGGTCGGTGGGGTAGTAGACGTCGAGCTTGCAGCGCTCCTTGGCATAGGCGTCGGTCGACGTCGTGTAGGGAATGTCGTTCTCCTGTTGGTACTGGGCGCGTACAGAAGTCGTGCAGAGCAGCATCACGAGAACGGCCCAGAAAGTCTGTTTCATCTTCATATCGGTCATAAAAACATAAAGAATTGTAATTATGGGTACAAATATAGGGATATTTCGTGAATTATCGTTATTTTTGCAAACAGTTTTAAGTGTTTTTAGAATTAAACCAGACGTATATGAAGAAACTAATGACCATCTGCCTGTTGGCCATAGCAGGCGTGCTGACGATGTCGGCACAGTCGAGTGTGTATGATTTCAAGGTGAAGGACGATGCCGGCAAGGACGTGTCGCTCGCCGACTACAAGGGTAAGGTGCTACTCATTGTCAACACCGCCACCCGATGCGGCTTCACCCCTCAGTACAAGGACCTGGAGGCCATCTACGAGAAGTACCGCGGCGAGGGACTCGAGATACTCGACTTCCCCTGCAACCAGTTCGGCCAACAGGCTCCCGGCACCATTCAGGAGATTCACCAGTTCTGCACGCTCAACTACAACGTTAAGTTCCCGCAGTTCGACAAGATTGAGGTCAACGGTGCCAATGCCCACCCGCTCTACAACTGGCTGAAGAAGGGGAACGACATCAAGTGGAACTTCACCAAGTTCCTCATTTCGCGCGACGGCAAAATCCTGAAGCGCTACGAGCCGCGCGACAAGATGAGCGACGTCGAGGCTGACGTCATGATGGAGGTCAACCCCGTGCTGAGCAACATCATGGCCCGCCGCTCAATCCGCAAGTATCTCGACAAGCCCGTTGAGCACGAGAAGCTCGAGGTCGTCGTCCGTGCAGGCATCAATGCCCCCAGCGGCATGAACGCCCAGCCTTGGATTGTCCGCGTGGTGGAAGACCAGAAGCTCATTGCCGACGTGAACGAGGTCTACAAGAAGGCCAACCCCGAGCAGGTGAGTCGCGACAAGAACTTCAAGAACATGTTCCGCAATGCGCCCAACCTCATCTGCGTCTGCACGCCTGCCAAAGGCGGCGGTGAGCTTGATGCCGGACTTCTCGGCGAGAACATGATGCTGGCAGCGCAGTCGATAGGGCTCGGCACCTGCTGTCTTGGCGGCCCTGTGCGCTGGCTGAACACGAATGCCGACGCCAAGTTCTTCCTCGACCGTCTCGACATTCCCGAGGGCTACAAGCTGAACTACATCCTCGCCATCGGCTATCCTGACGAGCAGCCCGATGCCAAGCCCCGCGATGCATCAAAGGCAAAGTTCATTCAGTAAGAAGTAGAAAGAAATGTATGTGTGGAGTTAACGGGAGTTATCTGGAGTTATCTGGAGTTATTTGGAGTTAACGGGAGTTATCAGGAGTTAACAGGCTTTCAGCCTGTGGAGTTAACTGACGAATGTTCTTCCGCAAGAGTAATGTCCGATAACTACACGAGCCAAAGGCTCGTTATCTCCCGTTACCTCCCGTTACCTCCCATTACCTCCCATCAATCAGATCTTGCAGAAAAAATAATGAGCACCGTTAGAATCATCCTGTCATTCATGCTAATGGCAGCCTTGGGCACCAGCGCGGCGGCCCAGGAAATGCGCAAGGAGCAGTACCCTGAAGGGTCTTACTCCCCAGTGACCAACATCAACCGCAACGGCTATCCGCGCGTGCTGAGCGACGGTAGCGTGATGTTCCGCGTCAACGCTCCCCAGGCCCGAAGCGTGCAGATAGACCTGGGCGGCACGAAGTACGACATGCAGCAGCAGGGCGCAGCCTGGAGCGTGACCACCAAGCCGCAGGTGCCCGGATTCCACTACTATTCCCTCATCGTCGACGGCGTCTCAGTGGCCGACCCTGCCAGCCAGTCGTTCTACGGCTGCAGCCGCTGGTCGAGTGCCATCGAGGTGAAGGAGCCCGGTATGGACGATTTCGAGGTCTGCGACGTGCCTCGTGGCGAGGTGCGCACCGTCTACTATTATTCCAAGGTCGACGAGTCGTGGCGCCCCCTGATGGTCTATACCCCTGCCGGCTATAACGAGTCTAATCGTGATTATCCCGTAGTCTATATCCAGCACGGCGGCGGCGAGGACCATCGCGGCTGGATGGAGCAGGGCCGCACGGCTCAGATTATGGACAATCTGATAGCTGCCGGCAAGGCCGTGCCGATGATTGTTGTCAGCTCCAACAGCAACGTGCGCTCCCGCAATGGCGGCTTCGGCGGCGGCTACAGCTGGCAGGGCATGCAGACATTCCGCAGCGAGATGATCGATAACATCATTCCCTTCGTCGAGAAGACCTACCGCGTCAGGAAGGACCGCAAGAGCCGGGCCATGTGTGGACTCTCGATGGGTGGCGGCCAGTCGTTCTACATCGGTCTGCGCTCGCCCGAGGTGTTTGCCAATGTGGGCGTGTTCTCGACGGGCATGTTCGGTGGCATTCGCGGCGCTTCCGACTTCGACCTCGAGAAGGAGGTGCCTGGCATGCTGACCGACGTGAAGACGTTCAACCGTCAGTTCGACGTCTTTTTCCTCAGCTGCGGCGAGCAGGACCCGCGTATAGAGTACACCCGCAACATTGTCAAGAAGATGCGCGACGGTGGTGTCCAGGTGCGCTTCAACTCCTATCCCGGCGACCACGAGTGGCAGGTTTGGCGCAAGTCCCTCCACGAGTTCGCACAGTATTTGTTCAAGTAATAAGGAGACAAGGAGACATGGAAAAAGAAATTTACCTTGCCGGAGGGTGCTTCTGGGGAACAGAGCATTACTTCAAACAGATTGAGGGCGTGGTGGAGACCGAGGTGGGATTCGCCAACGGCCACACAGAGAATCCTACTTATAAAGAGGTGTATACCGACCAGACCGGCTTTGCCGAGACAGTGCTCGTCAGGTACAACCCAGAGGTGGTGAGCCTTGAGTTCCTCCTGCAGATGTTCTTCAAGGCCATCGACCCGACGAGTCTGAACCGACAGGGGCACGACGAGGGCACTCGCTACCGTACGGGCGTCTACTACACCAGCGCCGACGACCTGCCCGTCATTGATAGAGTGTTCGCCGCCGAGCAGCAGCACTACGACCAGCCCCTTGCCGTTGAGAAGCTGCCCTTGCAGAACTTCTATACCGCTGAGGAGTATCACCAGGACTACCTCGACAAGAACCCCACTGGCTACTGCCACTTGCCCCAGTCGCTCTTTGAGTTTGCGCGGCAGGCGAATCGTCGGAACTGATGGCCTGGAAGTTGAAGTATCGCTGCAGCGTCTGCGGCTACGAGGCCGAGGTGTACGAGGGTAGGGGACTCTTCCGTCAGGAGATCACGGCCATGCTGTGCCCCGATTGCAAGACCATCCAGAACATCGTCGTCGGAGGCATCATTGCCGACGTTGCGCCATCCTACAGGAGCGAGGTGGGCCGCCTCTGCCTGAACTGCGGCAGCGATAACATCCGTATCTGGGACGGGCATACGTGCCCCAAGTGTGCCTTTCGTCCAGAAGCTAGTGCTAAGGGGGAGATGTCAGCCACTGGCGAAAGAGAGTTCTGGACTTAGCCCCGCTTCAGCTTTCTCTCCGTCCCGTTCAGCCTACCCTTTGCGCAGGTCCTCGAGCAGCGCCTGGCAGCCCTCGAGCACGTCGCGCCAGGTGGCTTCAAAGTCGCCCGTGTACCAGGGGTCGGCTACGTCGCCCGGTCTCTGGGTGAAGTCCATCAGCATCACGATCTTGCCCTCTGGGTCGCCGCCACAGATGCGGTTCATGTTGCGGATGTTCCACGAGTCCATCCCAATCAGCAGGTCGTAGCGGTCGTAGTCAGAGCGAGTCATCTGGCGCGCTGTCTTGCCCTGACAGCCGATGCCGTGCTCCGCCAGCTTGCGCCGTGCCGGCGGGTAGACGCCGTTGCCTATTTCCTCAGTCGATGTTGCTGCCGACTCAATCACGAAGCAGTCCTCCAGCCCCGCTTTCCTCACCAGGTCCTTCATCACGAACTCCGCCATGGGGCTGCGGCAGATGTTTCCGTGACAGACGAAGAGTATTGCCTTCTTGTTTTTCATCCTTTTTCTTTCTCATCGCGCGCGTCGTCGCCGGTTCCGTTTAGCTAATTGGCCGTTTTAGCTGTTCTGACTGCTGCAGTTCGACGTCTTAACTGCCTCAGTTTTCCGTCGCCGGACGACTTCTCGTATACAGCTACAAAGGTACAAAAAATTATTGAGACCGCCAAACATTTCCGCAATTATTTTTCGCATTTTCTGCAAAACCTTACAATCTTACATTCTTACATTCTTACACGGGGTGTTTTCGTAGTCCATTTATGGGTAATAATAATATAATATTATAATATTATATTATTATTAAGAATACATTCCCCTTTTTCCGCATGTCCATATACCCTATGTAAGATTGTAAGATTGTAAGATTGTAAGATTTTCGAAGTTTTTTTCTGATGTGCAGTAAAAATAAACTGAAATTTATTTGGTTATGTGCCCGATTTTTTGTAACTTTGCAGCAGCAAAGCCCAAGGCTGCTAATCTAAGGTTTGGGGGGAGAAAAGAACCTGAAATGGCAGTTGTTAGGTAGGACGAGCATCTTGCGATAGATGCCCTGCTGCTGCAGGGCTGGCTGATTGTCTGCCGCTCCAGAAGAGAAGCACGATCTGCCCCCGCATCCTCATGGGGACAGGTAGACCGGACTCACCACGATGGTTACACAAATCTTACAATCTTACATTTTTACATTCTTACACGGGGGTGGTTCCACAGTCCATTTATGTGTAATAGTAATATATTATTTTAATATTATATTACTATTAAGAATACAATCCCCTTTTTCCGCATGTCCATATACCCTATGTAAGATTGTAAGATTGTAAGAATGTAAGATTTTCGAATCTGCATTCGTTTCTGTCGGAGACAACAACATGATTGTATTTAAGTGGCGGATTAAAAAAAAATCAGCCAGAATGGTGCGCAATCCAAATAATATTCGTATCTTTGCAGCCAGATATAAAAGAGTACAATTATGGTAGTTGTAACAGGCAGAGATTTCGTGTATAAAGAGTCCCTCTTGTCATAAAAAGCCTAAAACAATGGAAGAGAAGAAAAGACTAACAGCTACAAAGACGGCTATTGCAAAGTTTCGCGAAGAGCATCCTAGTTTTACTGACGAACACCTTGCCTCGTCAGTTGAAAGTACATATCCTAATTTTTATGAAGATAATTTGGAGGTGGCGATTGAAATCGTTAAGGAATTGTATCGTAGGCAGGAACCATGGACGGATGATAGCTTTCTCGCTCTTCTCAAAGAAATGACAGAAGGTCGTAAACTTGTACGATTTGGAATTGAAGAGCGCAAAAACGCAAGGGTGATTGCAAAAGTTAATCCATTCATTGAAAGGCTATACAGAGAAGCCCAACAAAGGACGATTTATTTATCGGAATGTCCTGAATATAAGGATGAAGATGTAAAGCAATATTTTGAGGAAGTTTATGCAGACAAAGACAAGTCTTTAGCATAGAAGTTTTTTACACTCCTTAATAACAGAGCATTGTATGACACTAACCAGGTATCTGGCATTGTATTGCCATTCCATTGTTATTCGGAACCTAATGGCGACGTTGTGTTTACTAAGAATAAGCGAACAAAAGGAGATTATGACGGAAACGGAAGTTCTATGGTAACTGAGAAAGAAGTACTCAGCCGTACTGCCGACGCACCAAGCAATTCTTCTCGTAAAAGAGGATGCCTTGGTATAATTATTGCAGGATTGGTTGTGGTCTCAATTATAGCATTTGTATAAATAGAATGTAACAAAAGTTCCTGTCATAAGAACTATCTTTTATACATTTCTCACTTCGACAAACAAATAATAAAAGACATATGAATAAATTGTATAAATTGTATCTTTCACTTCTGTTGGTGTTAATCACATTGCTATCATGTAATAATGATGATTCTCGTTTGTATCGAGTACAAGTGAATGGTTTATTTGGCTTTATTGATAGCATTGGTAATGTAAAAATCGAGCCACAGTATAAGTATGCTGGGGCTTTTTCAAAAGAAGGATATGCATGCGTTATTAGCCATATCACCATTGAAAAAGAGAAATCATCGTTTCAGGAACTTGATATTCCAGGAATATCTGACAATATAGATAGCTGTATTCATATTAAATACGGCTATATCAACAAAAACAATGAACTTGTGGTTGATACTACAAACCAATTGCGAATTCCCTTTCTTTCAATTAATGATTGGGGGGGCTCAAATTTGATTGAATTCGCACATAAATATATAGTCAATGATCTTAACTTTAGAGAAACCGCTCTAAATGAGCTTATAATGAACGATGGGTTATTCGTTTTTCAAGATAAAGATAGTAAATTGTTCGGGTATAAAGATATTGAAGGAAATGTTAAAATTGAGGCGAAATATGAATTGTGCAGAATGTTTAACAATGGAGTCGCTGTCGTAAAATATAAGAAAAAACAAGAAGAATTAGTTAAAGTTTCAGATTCATCAATTACAGAATTTTTAAACAGTACAGGTGTAATAGACGTTAATGGGAATCTAGTCGTAACGGACTATGCCCAAATTAATGACTATAATAAGGATGGGCTAACCTGGGCTTTATCTGCATCTTTCTCTCTTGGAGATAATGGGTTTAAACGAGACTGGGTTCAGATAGACAAAAAGGGGGAGATAAAAAAAGGACCTATTTCAAACATTGCTCACATCTATAATAATTTAGAGTATCCTATTATTGTGATAGATATGGGCTTTATGGGAGTCTATTATTCTTTCTTAGATGAAAATGGGGATTATCTTACAGATTTTAATGGTGACAAAATGCTTTCTCTTAGTTTTGATGGAAGTGAGCGTACAGAACTGTTTAAGGATGTGACCCGATTCTCCAATGGTTTAGTCGGAACTTTAGGTTATAATTCAGATGGCGAGTCTGCTTGGCTCTTTTGTGACAGGAATTTGGAACCTGTTTCTGAGCCATACGATTCATTATTACCTTTTACCGAAGGGCTCGCAGCAGTAAAGCAATTAACCCACTTGGACAAATTGTCATCACATATGGGTAAGTGGGGGTTTATTTCAATGGACGCAGACCGTGTTTTGAGTCTGTCTATACCATATAGTTATTCTGAGTGTGGTAGTTTTACTGGTGGGCTTGCATATTTTAAGAATATTGGAACTACATTTGATTTAGAAGGCTATATCAATAAACAAGGTAAAATCATATGGCAGACTAAGCGCAAAAAGTATTAAGTTACGTCTTGCATAATTGTTTCACGAGCATAGTGGACAAACATGTGTAACACGGGGACTTTTGTTACAACGTTATTGAAATATGTCAAACGAAATAGAGAAGATAAAAGTTGAGTTGCCAGATCCTGAGTTGGTATCACTGGCCGACAAGATTGTGCAGGTAATCGAAGAAGGCAAACCCGAATACACAGGTCTCTGAAATTTGTCAGACGTCTGACAAATTAACGTGGTCGCATATCTGCGAACTGGTGACGATAGATGACCAGTTAGAGCGTGAGTTTTACGAAAAAGAGTGTATCTCTCAAGGGTGGACGGTAGATGAGTTGCATCGCCAAAAAGAGAGCGGGCTTTTCATGCGCTTGGCTGTCAGCAAAGACAAACAAGGCGTTCTGGGACTGGCTCATGAAGGTCAGAAGGTCCAAAGGCCAGAGGATGTGGTGAAGAGTACTTATACGCTGGAGTTCCTTGGAATTGAGGATAAGAAACGCTACAAAGAGAAAGATTTGGAGGGAAAGCTGATTGACAATATGCAGATGTTCCTGTTGGAGTTGGGCAAGGGCTTCACTTTCGTCAAGCGGCAGTATGGGCTGACCATCAATAATGTGCATTATCATATCGATTTGGTTTTCTACCATAGAATCTTGCGCTGTTTCGTGCTGATTGATATGAAGCGTGGAGCCGTGAAGCATAAGGATATTGGGCAGATGAACATGTATCTTGGCTACTTTGCCAAAGAAGAGAACGCGGAAGGCGACAATCCCCCTATTGGAATTATCATGAGTCACTATAAGGATGAGCTGATGGTGGAGTATGCAACGTATGGCATGGATTCCAATTTGTTCGTGTCGAAATATGAGTTGTTCCTTCCCAATAAGGAGGAATTGAGAAAGATGGTACGGGCAATTTTGATAGAGAAATAAAACAAATCACGCCAAAACTATCCTTCTTATGCAAAAATCGTGCCAAAATCGTAAGTATCTGATATCGTGACGATTACGTAAGAATTTGGTGATTTCAAAATAATGTTGTAACTTTGCACCCGCATTTGGGAGACTCCCAGGTGTGTTTCACTAAAAAACTTGTTCTCATGTTTAATTCAACAATGAAGTATGCTAAACTCGCACGGGTTTATGCAAAGGTGTCTGCGGCTTATGAAAAGAATGTTTAGACTAGTAGATTTGGCATTGCTGCCATTCGGATTGTGTGTTCTATTCCTACGCTTGTTAGGTAAACTTTTGGGGCTTACCTACAAGCAGATTTCTGTAGTTTTCAACCTGTGGGTGCAAGGAGCGGTCTTGACTCTGTCAGGACTGGTTCCCTTTGGAATAGCTGTATACAAGATGATGGGGACCTTTTCGATGGGGCTACTTGTCTTATCTGTCCTTTTGGCATTGTATGGCATTGCATGTGTGTATGCATTTATCAAAATGCTACAGCATTACCATCTGCCATTCAACTACGCATTTGATCTGTGTGTGGAAGATTTGCAGCGGTTAGCAACAAAATGGCACACAACCTATCAGATGGTGAACTTAATCATATTCGCCGTGTTCTACCTCATTCTCTTGGGGCTGAATGTTCTAGTCTGCTATTATCTTTATTCACTTTAAAACTCATAATTGATGGAAGTATTACAAACGATTTTGATGGTTATTGGGGCCATCACATTGCTCTGGCTGGTGGTTAAATGTGCAAAGGGGTGCTTATGGCTTTTAGGGGAATTAGTTGAAGCAGGATTTCGTGGCAGATTCCCATATGACTATAAAATGCATTTTAGCTGGATTATATCAGAACTGGTAAAAAGAGGATATGCCCAAGCAGGCCTGATGGATGCTGGTAGCGATTATCCTGGTATGCTGATGAGGAATGAGGAAACTGGCGTCGAAATGGAAATACGACTCCGTGCCCCTCTATTTTCAGATAAAGGTTATAGCATTATCGTTTCCAACCATAACGACAAAACTGCTATTGTCATGCAAGACAATGCATCAGAGGAGAACAAATTATTTCTGGTAAAGTTTTTGGAGAAATGATAATGTGAAGAAAGTCTGACCTCACAGCAAAATCTTACAATCTTACAATCTTACATTCTTACACGGGGTGGTTCCGCAGTGGTTATTTATGGTAATAGTAATATGAAGGAACTAATGAGGCCTGACGGAAGAAGGAAGAAGTGGCGATCAAATATGACCATCGGCCGAGCTTACGCGCGAAAGGTACGAGATACAGAATACAGAATACAGTTTTAATATGAATGACCATGATGGAAACGGCGGCAATGCCCTAGGGGAAAAGGTATGTGGGCTCAAATTTGAGCTCACATCGGAAAGGGTATAAATTTTAACTCCGCAAACCCTAGGCAAAACAAGGAATGGGCTGACAAGGCAGACCTTATCGAATACCTTTATACCGACGAAGCGGAGCATCAGGAAGAGATACAGAGGCTTTGGGAGAACAAGTTGCTTCTGCTCCTCGTCTTTCAGTCGTTGGAACTCTCGAATCAGATAGACCTTGAACTCAGGGCTTATCCACATGGCGAACTCAAAGGCAATGTCCTTGTGGGCATAAGTGCCACCATAACGTCCTGCCTTTGAGATAATACCGATGGCATTAGTCTTCTCTGTCCACTCTTTGGCACTGAGACGGAAACGGTTCAGCCCTGCCTGAGATTTAATTATGTCGAATTCGGCACAATTAAAATTCGGATTCATCAACCGCTCCCATATTCCAAGGAACTC
>JAEEGK010020843.1_pt1 | contig 13894 bp, 4 predicted proteins | sample 8958771 | NCBI WGS metagenome assembly JAEEGK01 (sample SAMN16246547, study PRJNA631951) | gut metagenome | biome: gut microbiome; feature: rumen; material: SC-attached | host: Bos | place: Iran: Karaj | collected 2018-10 | reverse complement strand
GGGCTACAAGTTCCTTTGCAATTGCTACGTTGTATTCCCAAACCTCTTCTGAATATGGGTCTACCCACTGCTCATCGTAGTAAGTCGTTTCCTTACTTCCGGTTGGCTGTTCATTATCGTCGAGCACATCATCATAGCCCTTAATTCCAAGCCATGGCTTATTAAGCTTCTTGTCCCATACCGCATATTTTCCATTCTGATATTTAGAAAGAGAACGGTCCTTAAAGGTTACAATGCGGGCAACAAGATAAATTCCTTCGTCCTTGAATTCCTTTATAAACTTATCAAGGTCTTTTATTGCATAACCCGAAGTTGAACATTTTTCCAGAACCAGAGGATCCTTAGAATCGTAACGAAGGTAACCGTAATCATCCTTCATATCAATTACCATGGAATTCATATTACGGTCTTTAATAATCTTCTTGAATTTAGCAACACCATCCGGGAAGCTGCACTGGTAGGCTGAAGCATAAATGCTCTTGCGGCCGTTTGCAATTTCTGCATAAGGAGAGTTTACAGTTCCAGGATAAAGGAGCCAGAGCTCGTTGAGCTGAAGGCCGCGGGCAAAGCCGCTGCGAGACTGAGGTATCCAGGCTGTGTTAATCATTCCAGGAACTGCGCTGAAGGCTTCGTGCCAGTCGTGCTCCTGGCTTGGAGTTCCAGGGCTCTGCAGGCTGTCTAAGTCTATAGCGCCAAAGCCCTCCAGTTTTGTATAAAGAAGAACATTATCAATTGTAGTAAGTCCGTCTGTTACATCTGTAGGCTCTGAGCCTGTGTAAATCAGTTCTGCCTGTTTTTCCTGCCAGTTGAGGCGGTAAATACGAGGCATATAAGTCTGTGAAATGTAGATTTCTGTATATTGCGAGCCATCTGCGTTTGTACGCAGAACCGGAAGAATATCTGCAATTTCATCCGGAGAAGTAAGGGACGGCATTTTTTCAAAACCTGCATCTATGTCTGTCCAGGTAGGCTTTGGCTTGTCCGGCAAAATATAAGAAAGCCCGAAAATAGGATGTGCCATAAAGACAATAGGCTGATCTTCCAGAGTTGCAACGGCTACTGCCTTTATACCCGGCGAGTTTTTACTCATTGAACCAAGGTCCTTCCAGGTAAGGCCTCCGTCGCGGCTAAAGAAAACACTGTCCTTGGTTGCAGTTACAACCTCATTATGATTAAGTGGATTTACACTAAGATCCTTAAGCTCCTGAATCTGCAGTGAAAGAGTTTTTTCGCCCTCTTTAAATGTTTTGATTGTAAGGAAAGGGAGTCCTGTGTCGCGTTCTTCAAAATTCTTGAGATCGGCAGAATAAAAAATACCCTTCTGAGTACGCATGAGCCAGCCGCTGTTTACACGTAAAAGCTGGTCTACACGGCCTTCGGTCCATACAGGAATCGCAGAATTTCTATTGGTAACACGGAAAAGTCCGTTATCTGAACCTACGAGAAAAATATCTGTTTCGTTTTCACCTTCCTGTGAACTTACAGGATTTTTTTCGGGAAGACGGTAAAGTGGCTTAACTTCATCTGCAAAAGCAAGCGCTGTTAAAAAAAACAAAGAGAGTACAAAAAAAGATTTTTTCATACTCTCTTTATCGGCAGATTTTGATTAAAACTATACTGCGTTAAACTATCTTGTCCAGAGCGTCTACAACATCCTGATCATAGAAGCCTGGCTGCTCCTTAAGTGTATTAACAGCAGTTTCCTTATCCATTGCGCCACGGTAGCTTCGTTTACTTGAAAGTGAAACATAAGATTCTGCTACGCGAATAAGGCGGGCAATCTGAGGAATATCATCTCCCTTGAGCCCATGAGGATAGCCGGTTCCATCAATATTTTCATGATGTTTTGTAGCTGCATCCTCAAATACAGACCAGTATTTCTTAGGAACAAACTCAAGGTGCTTTTCTGCAAGATTAACGTGTTCCTTCATTGCCTGCTTTTCTTCTTCTGTAAGCTGAGTTGCAACAAGAAGGTCTGGATCAATTGCGAGGAAGCCGGCATCGTAAATCATAGAAGCACAGAAGTTAAGCATTGCCATTCCCTGTGGAAGACCAAGCTGAACCGAAAGCTTATATACAAGTTCTGAAACGTTCTTAGAGTTATTCTTACGTCCAGTTACATTATCAATCTGCTGACCAATTTCTTCACACTTAACGGCAAGCTGCTTAAGCTCTTCTTCATCCTCTTCTGAGAAGGTTACATCAGGGAGGGCTGCGGCTGGTGCCCAGGTAGAAGAACCTGCAATTCTGAGAGAAGGGTTTCCACCATAAATGTCTGTAATTCCGCCAAGCATAAGGCGGTTTGTCTGACTCTGATTCTGAGCAAGAAGCTTGAAGGCCTGTGCATACTGTTCCTGCTGAACGAGGTTTGCCTTTGCGGCCTTTTTGATGATTACCATAATCAGGAAAACAAGAAGAACAATAATTATTGCAATTGCAATGATAGAGAATACAATTACACGAGTTGATTTTTTAGTCTCTTTTGCAGATTCAGAGAAAGAAGAACCAAGATTATCGAAGGCCTCTTTCAAATCCTTGTTGCTCTGCTTCTGAGCTTCTGCAGACTGAGCATAAGCTTCTGTCTGTTCCTTTGAAGCGTCGGCAAGCTCTTTCATTGCTCTTGCCTGAGCATCCATAGATTCCTGCTGAGCGGCAAATCTTTCCTGCTCAACCTTCTTCTGGGCAGACTTTTCTTTATTCTCCTGATCCTGTTCAATCTGCTTTACAAGCTTTTTGATGGTAGTATTTTCGATGTTAGGGTACTTTTCAAGATTCATCTTGATGTCGATGAGAGCCATATCATCATATTTCTTCTGAAGGTTCAGAAGTTTCTGTTTGTAAACGTTTTGCGCAACGAAAAGAACATTCGCCTGTGAAGATTCATCCTTAGCAACTGCAAGAGCCTGATTTACATACTTGTAAGCATCTTCAATGTTTCCATCTTCAAAAGCTTCGTTGGCTTTATCCAGAAAACGGACAGCTAAATCAGTTGTTGCTGCAAAAGCCTGAGTTGTGAAGAATACCAATAATAAAGCAATAACAATTCTTTTAAACTTATCTAACCACATTTTCCACTCCAATAGCCAAAATTACACTAGCTCTGTTTTCAAGTCCGCCCTGTGTAAGGAAGAACTTATCCTTTACTCCGATATTAAAATTCAATTTTACTTTTTCCAATTCGGCAAACGGAATTCCAATATTCATTGCAACTCCGGCTGCAGCTTTTACATTTTTATCAAATAGATGACCTGCAAGCCAGTCGGCTGCAAAATCAAGCTTAACTGAACCAAGGCTAAGACCATCCAGCTTTATTCCCACAAATGGAGAATAGAAGTTTTCCATAACACCAGCAGTAAGAGGTGCTGTTTCTGACTTACCTGTTATAATAGCATTAAATCCAGCTCTGATAAAGAAGTTCTTAGAAAGACTACCAAATGCAAGCTTTATTGCAAGCTCTCCGTCCATCAGCAAAGGAACAATCTTTTCTTCATCTGCAAGAGCAAGGAACTGTGCTCCTATAAAGGCATCTACACCAATTACATTTTTGTTTTCCATTGTGTATTTATAGTTGAACTCACCAGAAACACCATAATGGAAAGAACTAATATCTGCAATTTCACTCTTACTGAAAAGGTAAGCAACATCTGCCATGCCAAGTTTAAGCTGCCAGTTGGTACTTGTAAGCTTGGTTTCTTTTCCAGCTACATAAACCGCACCGCCGCTAGTCTTGCTTGCAGAAACATATTCTTTTTCTACGTTTCCACGCTGCTTTTCTTTTTCCTTCTCGATTCTTGCAAGTTCAAGCTGCCGCTGATATTCAAGCTCTGCTTCGTGTTTGCGCTGAATCTCGTAAGCATCGGAAATCACACTGTACATTTCAACAGCTTCTTCGTTATCAAGGTTGTTCTCAATAACAATAAGTGTTGCAGCCATTGCAAAATCATAATCGTTATTAACAATAAGACGCCTGATTTTCTTCTGGGTGTAGTTTTCCATTAAATAGTAATACCTGTCAGTAGAATTCCTGGAAAGCAAACTATTTAATTTAGCTTCATCCTTAGTAGCAAAGCAGGTGTCTATCTGCTTGTAAATTTCGCTTACATATTCCTCCAGGGCAAAGAGCTTACTGGTGGAACATATCAACAAAACAGCTAACGATAGTATTTTTAATTTTCTTCCAAACATTCTGACTCCTTTGCCTAGAAGATATTCGTTCTGAATCCAATTGCAATCTGTGGAATAAGACTCTTAATGCCTGCTCCAGAGACGTCCGTAGGAATAAACCACAATGAACCTTCTGTATACATTGAGAACGAACTGAAGGCCTTAACATTCTGCAGTTTAACCTTAGGGAACTCAATCTGCATAAGCAGTGAAGAAAGAATCTGTGGTTTTCCACTGTTTGTCTGAGTAAAGCAAGAGAACTCAGCACCTACAGCAAACTGTGCAAAAAGCCAGTCCCAGTCGTGTCCAAGGAAGAAGCTGAACGGAACCGAAGCAACGTTTGCAAGAATCTTAATACCAAAGACATGTCCACCATAGCGCATCTCGGTAAGATCAACCTTAAAGAGGTTAGAAACCGCGTCACGCTGCTGTTGTGTAAACTGTCCGTAAGAGAACTGAACCTTTACAACATCATCAAAGAAGGTAAGTCCGGCACCTACAGAGAACAGTGTTGCACCCCAAAGACGGAAGTCTAAGTAGAGTCCCTGGATGAATGATGGAACTTCGTAAGATGCCTTATCACCCTTACGGAGGGTAACAGTAACATTCTCAAGTTTTACATCATCATTAGAAAGACCCGATGCATTAAGTACCTGGTTATAGCGGCCACCATTTATAGGAGCAATCAGGCGGATTGAAGGTGCAGTATTATCAACCTGGATGATTGTTCTGGTGATAGCTGTTTCACCATTCTTCATTGTAGCACGAATCAGGAAGAAATGGTAACCTTCTGCAATATCCTGATTTTCTATGCGGTACATCCACTTTTCATTCTTAGAAAGCTCGGTAAAGGTCTTTCCGTTATCGAAGCTTATTTCTATTTTAGCAACCTTCTTTGCTGCAGTTGCAGCCTTTTGTTCTGCAGTTGCTTCCTTAGTTCTTGAGAAGAGGAGTTCATCTTCACTGATAGAGTAGCCAGCCTGACCTCTGATGTAAGGACGATTTACTGCAAAGTCACCATAAGTAAAGTTATCAATTGTTACCCAAGGTCCTACCGGATTATAGGTAATTGACTGCTCACGTGACTTAACTGTTTTTCCTGTTGAAAGAACAGTTTCTACATAGTAAGAGTGAACGCCTTCTTCTACAGTATCCGGACCAAGATCAAACTTAAAGAAGCCGCAATCTGTAAGGGCTGTTTCTGCAATAAACTTCTTGTCTACATAAAGATTAAGCTTTGTAATTTCATTTTCAGATGCAGCCTGTCCATAAACTGTAAACCTACCATTCTTGTGTTCGCCGTTGAGCGGATAGAGAATGTCTACAGTTGCAGGAGGAATATTCTTTTCAAGGTGAATATTGCGGCTTACATTTGTTGTATTTCCAGCCTTATCTTTTCCAGTAAGCTCTACGTTATAGAAGCCGTCTGGAAGATCACGCATATCAATTGTTTCACCAATAATACGGTCAATCTTAATCTTGCGGATACTTGGTGCTCCACCTCTTTCAAGGTTTCTGATTGTAATGTAAAGGTCTGTAACCTCTACGTTATCATAAGTATTACCAGAGAAGAACAGCTGACCAGTTGTTGTAGAATCATCAAGCGGCAATTCAAGGTTCAGGTAAGGAGCATCGTTATCGATATTGATAAGGCTCGAGTAAAGTCCCTGAATACCATAGTTATCTGTTACCTTAAGGAAGACAACCTGAGTTCCACCAGGAATAGCACGTGTATCTACTGTGTAGCTCCACTTTTCTGTTCCTACAGCCTCGTTATAACTGTTACCGTTATCAAGCGAAACCTTAACATTTGCAATTCCGTTCTTATCGCTTGCCCAACCAGAAATTGTAACAAGATTACGTACAGAAGTATCGATTGTAGGCTTTTCTACAGCACCCTTTGGCTCTTCAAGAGAAATACGGTAAGTGCGTGAAACCTCAGGTCCCTTTACACCATTGATATCAACTGCATAAACAGTAACTGTATGCTCGTTATCTACCATTGTATCAAGAGGTACATCAATTGAGAAACTTGTATTAAGCTTATACTCTGCATCTGCATTAGTCTGCTTGAATACTTCTTTAGTTGATACCTGCTTGTATGAACCGTTATCAATCTTATAGAAGATTGAAGATTCACCATCATCATCGTAAACAACACCCGAAATTGTAAAGTCACGGGTAATTACCTGCATATCTTCCGGCACGTGAATTTCTGCACGTGGAAGGTCAGATTCATTATCAATACTGAACAGCCATGATTCTACCGGAGTTGCATTTCCTGCATCATCAGTGAAGACGAATGACATTGCATCGCTGATAGGTGCTTCTGGTGTACCAACATGAGTATAGATAAGAGGATTCAATTCAATTGGCTGACGAACCTGTGCCCTACCCTTTTCTGGAGGAGCCAGATATTCTGCCTTAGCAAGAAGTCCGTTATCTGATACTTCAAATACAATGAGGTTATCACCGTTTACAACATCAATTTCCTGAGGCTCAACTACTCGAACTTCTGGAGGAGTAACATCCTTATAAGCTGATGTGTAAATATAGGTTTCGTGACCCGAAGTATCGCGGGCACGCATATTGATTCTGATAAGGCCATCAGGCAATTCAGAAATATTTACATCTTTAGAGAAGGTTACACCAACTCTGTTATTGTTTCTTGAAAGATCAAAGCTAGACCAGTTTTCACCGTTATCGAGAGAGTATTCTACGGCTCTGATTCCAAGAGGATGAGCTGCAGTTCCCGAAAGCCTAAAGGTATTTCCTACCCACTGGAAAAGCTCTGGAGTTACAAAGTTGATTTCTGGTGCGCTTGTATTTGCGATGAAGTTCAACGGAGAAGAATTGTGTGCATCACCAAAGCGGTCTGTAACTCTTACAACCACATTCTTATATACTCCATCTTTTTCTGCATAGAGAGTAATAAGATTTCCATCTGCCTCAGCAACAAGACCTGCAGTTGAAGAAACCAGTTCTACTCTAAGAGGAGCATTGTAATTTACATAATAGAGGAATTTTGAGCCATTGCTCAAAACATAGTTATTATCAACCTCATCATATACAGTGCCAGTAGCAGGCATTGGATAGATTCCTTCTTTATCATTGATAAGTTCAGCCTCTGCCTCACGTACAACTGTGAAAGAACCTGTTACTGTCTGCTCAAGCGCACCAGCCTTAATTACAGCACTGAGTTTATTAACACGAGAAGGAAGATTTGTTGCAGGAATTTCTGCAATCCAGCGCATTGGTTCTTCTAGAGTAGGCTTAATAAGCTTTGCAGCACCTTTTTGTGTAACAGAACCACCGGCAATTTCTTCACCTGTTATTTCGAAGTTTACAGAATTAACAATCGCGCCAGTATCAATATAAAGACGGATTGTTGCAATATCTTTTGAGTTGTAGCCAAGAACAATCGGCATACCACTCATATAATCAGCATCATTGATCTGTACAATGTGTGCAGAAAGAGAAGGCTTTTTAACTGCAGTGAACTTTCCAGCAACAGGCTTACCATCTGTAGTTGCAGTATTAAAGCTTACAGGATTATTTCCTTCTACCATTTCTTCGCGGAAATAAGTCTGATAATCTGCTTCAAGTTCACCCTGATAAACTGCTACAGCATAAACATCAAAGCCATCTGCCCAGAATACTGCAGGTGCTTTTGGAACAGGCATCTTTCCATTCTGCTCTTCTACATCTGGAATATTCTTAACTGCAAATGCCTTGGCTTTTTTGTTTCCGCCGGCACTTTCAGCAATCAATTCTACGATATGAACACCATAACCATAGTCTTCTGCATTAAAGGTAAATTTGAATGAACCGTCTCTTGAAACATCAATTGACTTAAGATCATCATTTGTAGAAGGAGCTGTTATAGTTGCAATAATTCCCTTCTGAATATCTACCTTAGCAGACATTACTCTGTATTTAAGGCCACCAACACCAGTTTCACAGGTAACTTTACCACTTACAGCAAAAGAACCTTCAAGTCCATTAAGTGCATTTGATTCTGAGTAATCACTAATTGTAATCTCAGGAAGAGCAGTATCGGCACGGAATCTCAAAGGACGAGATTCAATAGTCTTTCCCTTGTCTGTTTTGATTCTTACAACAACAGGATCTGAACTTCCAATTGCATTCTGTGGAATAAGGCGGATTAAATTGCCTTCAAGTTCAACCTTTGCAAACTTTGTTGAAGGAACCAGTTCTGCACTTGCAGCATTAGCTCCAATCAGATAACCGGTAACAGGGAAGTCTGGATTACTGATGATTGAACCGTCTTCGTCTACAGTGCTGTCATCAAACACAACAACAGGCTCTTCACTCTTAACAACTGTAGTATTAGTTACATAGTAAAGTGCTCTATAAGTTGAAACACGACCAATCATGTCTTCAGCTTCAATTGTAAGGTTCATTACACCCTTAGCGCTTTCCGGAAGAATTGGAAGTGTATATGTATAAGAAGTTGCATTCTTAAGTTCTGTAGAACTTTCTGCAAGACCTTCTTTACCCCATTTAAGAGATGAAGAAACCCTTACAAGACCTACTCCAGAAGTAATTCCTAAACTGAAAGTACGTCCACTTTCCGGATGGATTTCCATACCGTTTACAAATTCGTTTCCGTCTTTTCCACCATTAAGTTTCGCTTCACCAAACTGAGGAGCAATTCCGCGGGAAACAATATTAACTACTACAGGATTTCCAACAACATCATTTACATCAACTGCAGTAACAGTTACTTTATGATTTCCTGTTGAAAGTGCTTCTGCATCACAAAGATGATAGTAGAATACACCCTTTGTTTCCTGAATAATCGGCTCATTATTATCAAGCTGAATTCGAACTTCCTTTACACCATCAGGATCTGTTGCAATACCGCGTACAAAAAGCGGATCCGAATCACCAAAGTTCTGACCTTCTACCGGTTCAGAAACAGAAATAAGAGGCTTATCATTTTCCTGATTCAATGCAATGTTACGGGAAACATCTACAACGTTACCTGCACGGTCTTTTGCATGAATTGTGAATTTAACTGCTTTATCTTTAATTGCCAGAGTGTCTACATTAACAGCCCAGAATGGGTTACCAGGAATGAGTTCAAAACTACCAGACTGTGAACCAAAGCTCCAGGAAAGCTCTGTTACACCGATTGTATCCTTTGCATAACCGGCAACTGTAAATTTACCGTCCATTACCTGGCCTTCTGCAGGATAAACAATAGCTACATCCGGCTTAGTATTATCAATAAAATAGAGGAATGAATACATTCCGACAGAACCTGCTTTATCTACAGCCTTAAACCAGAGAACTGCAGGACCATCAGCGAATTTTTTTGTATCTACAGAAACTGTGAAATCACAGAGATCTTTATTCTTGTTTCCGCCGAACTTTAGAGGTATGAAGTTCTGGCCGTTGTCTGTTGAATAATAAAGCTCTTTGATTCCGTTTCCGTCTGAAACAATACCGTCAAATTTAACATTGCCTGAAACGAGAAGACCCATTGTTTTATCCTGGATTTCTGTTACAGGCTGCTTACGGTCGAGCTGCCAGGTAAGCACATAAGGAGAACTTACTCTTGGCTCTTCGTTAATATCATAACCAATTACTTTGATTGTATGTGGACCTTCTTCCAGGTCGTTTGTATCGAGGTAATATGACCAGAATTCTTTTCCCTGGGCAGTAACGCGCTTTTCAATTTCTGTGCCTTCATCGAGGATGAGTTCTACCTTTGAAACTCCATCATCATCAACACAGGTACCTACAATATTAAGGTTACCTACAACGCGCATGTTTGGATACGGGTTAGTAATTCCACAGATTGGAAGATCTGATTTCGGATCCAGATACAAATTATGAGGACCTTCAATGTGAACATTTCCACCAAGGTCTCGGGCGGTAATCATAATGTTGTACTTACCTGGCTTACGGCTATCAAGATCAAAGTGTTCCTGCCAGCTGTTCATGTTTTCAACAGGGATATCTTCAACATCACCCTTACCATGAGCGAACATAATACCTGCAGTGAGAACACAAAGAATTGCCATTAAAAATACTTTTTTCATTTTATCCATCTAGTACCTCTATAAAATTTTTGAAAAAAACCTTTAACTTAGAATCCCTCATTTTATTATCGGTACAATATTGCTGTTTAATTAGAAAAAGTTGGGTTATAATAGACTAAAGACTTTTTTCAGGAGAACGCAAAATGAGCACAGTTGATATATCAATTTTACAACAAATTATTGATAAAAGCAAAAAAATTGTATTTTTTGGTGGTGCCGGGGTTTCTACAGAATCTGGAATACCTGATTTTCGCAGCGTAGATGGTCTTTATAACCAGCAGTGGAAGTATCCGCCGGAGCAGATTATCAGCCGCACTTTCTTTTACCAGAACACTCCTGAGTTTTACAGATTTTACCGGGCAAAACTGCTGCCTCAGGGCATAAAGCCAAATGCGGCCCACTATAAGCTTGCAGAGCTTGAGGCTGCCGGTAAACTGCTTGCTGTAGTTACACAGAATATCGACGGGCTTCACCAGATGGCGGGAAGTAAAACTGTTTACGAGCTGCATGGAAGCACCCTGCGTAATTACTGCCTGGACTGTCATGAATTTTATGATGAAAAAATCATTATTGAAAGCGAAAATGCTCCTGACAAACTGCCCCACTGTAAAAAGTGCGGCGGCCTTATAAAGCCCGATGTAGTTCTTTATGAAGAAGGCCTGGACCAGAGGGTAATTGAAGGGGCAGTTCGCGCAATAAAGGATGCAGACACCCTGATAATTGGCGGCACTTCGCTTACAGTTTACCCGGCAGCAGGTTTAGTAGACTATTTCCACGGTGAAAACCTTGTTCTGCTGAATAAATCTTCCACACCGCAGGATCATATGGCAAACCTTGTAATTCACGAGCCTATTGGTGAGGTGCTGGGGCAGATTACTTGCTAAACAGATGCTGAAGCTGGTTCAGCATGACAATTAAAAGCTCATGTCCAGGCCCAGGGAAAGTTTTTGCCTTTCCTGGAAGGCCAGCGGCCTTTGAGAATCAAAGGTAAAGCTGTAGAGCAGGTAAAAGCCCATTTTATAATTTGAATTTGCAAGAAGGCCAATATTTGGTGTAAACTCCAGCCCCGCCCTGAGATAAAGGGAATCAAGGAAATAACCGCGCCCGTCTCCAATGGCCTTAAAATAATCGCACAGGTAAGCTGTCTGAAAGCCGTTTCTGGAAGCAGCCCCTGCAGTTCCCGTTGCCGCATAACCTAAATCAACATAAAAATCATTTAAGTAAAAGGCGGTAATGCCTGGGATAGCCTTTTGAATTTCCATAGAAAAGGCTGTTATCTCACAAGTTGCATCAAAAACAGCATAACCTAGAGAAAGCTTAGAATCTGGAATGTAGGCATAACCGCGGATTGAACTTGAAGGAAGCAGCTTAAAGTTCAGGCGGAGAGGCAGATTATAGGTAAAGCCGTAATTAGACTCTATCGGCAGAATACGTGGTATGCAGATTTTTAAGGCTGCAGTGAGGGCCGAAGTATTAATTATAGGCTTAGAAGGTGTATCAAGCGAAGCGTCGTAACGGCGGCCATAACCTGCAAGCACTGCAAAGCCCGCCTTTTCAAAGCGACCCGGCCCTGCCCTTCTGATTGTAGAAAACTGGGCTGTAATAACATCAGAAACTGTAAAATAGTTTGTATCATCTTTAGGAGCAGTAATTCCTATTTTCGACGGTTCCCAGAAGTTTATAGAAGAATAAAAGCCGTTGTCTCCATTGGCAATTACAAGCTGGGTATCCTGACGGCCAATATGGGCCTTTGCGACATTTGATATTAATATAGTAGAAACTCTTCCAACTTCAAAACCGGAAGATATTGTTGAAATTACCCCGCTCTGTTTCCAGCCCTTTGCATCAAACTCAGTTTTTAATTCTGTCTGAGTATTAAAAAGTGAAGTTGATGTTCCCTTGTTCAATATCATCTCAATTCCAAAAGAATTAGACAATGTATTCCAGCCGCAGGTGAGTGTAATAAGGTCTGTGCTGCCATTTGACCAGGGGTTGGAAGTTACATAAGTTGCACCTATGTAAAAGTTATTCAAAGTTGAAGAATAAGCTGCATTTGGTCCAAAATATTCTGATTTATATGAGCTTACAGGAATAAAGATTCCATGGACAAAGTATGGGAATGGATTATATGGCTTGGACTCAAGTTTAGACTGAGACTGGGGCTGTGCCTGTGGCTCTGGCTCCCCACTTGCTTCCAGGCGGCTTGCAGGAGCAGATTCCCATTGTAAAGAAGTTTCTTTAAGGCTTAAAATGCGGTTCTGCTGCAAAAACTTACCCATATAAACCAGGCGGTCATTCCAGCATACAGGCTCAAAAACGCCGCCAGAAAAATCATTATTAGTAAGATAAAGCTTAGACTCAGACAGGTCAAAGCGTCCAAGGCGGGGCATTGTAGACTTTCGGGCATAGCTGAAGTATAAAGCTTCATTTTCGGCCGATCCCTGGTCAGAATATGAAAGGGAGCGGACAACCATACCTTGCGGGAAGGCAAATTCTTCTGTTTCTTCTATTAAATTGCCTTCCACACTGCTTATGCAAAGGCTGTAATTAAGCCCCTCTTTTTTGAGCCAGGCAAAACGGCCGTCTTTTAGGGCTGTAAATGCATAAGGGTTTGTTTCGGCCTGCAGAATCTGCTCGGAAACTTTTGTGCTGCCTGTAATGCGGCTGCCATCCGGGCTGAATTCCAGGCGGAAGAGGGCAAGGCTGTAGTGCTGGGAAAGATATTTTTGTGCAAGAAGATAAGTGCTGTCTCCAGCCTGAATAACAAGCCCTTCCCTAAGCCCCTTTTCCTTTACTGAATAAAAGCTTTTATTAGAAAAATCATAAATCTTTATACGGGCTTTTTCTGTAGGGCTGTTTATGCTGATATAGTTTACGGCAAGAAAGCGGCCGTCATTGGAAAGGCGCACAGAAGAAAGGCCTCTCTGCGAAAAAACTTGATGAAAAACAAGAGCCGTATTATTATCATCAGCTCCGTTTTCAGCTCCAGCACCGGCTCCAGCCTCCGCCGCAAAAACCCGGCCTCCAAGAAGATCCATCCAGACCAGCCTGCCGCCTGCAGAAGTCAAAGAATCATAAAGAGAGCCTGAATCATTTAGCTGGGAATATGTAGCTGACTCCGGCAGGAAAAAGTCCTGTGCAAGACCTGCCCTAACCGGGTCATCTGGAATATCCGGCACCTGGTAATGTGTTTCAAAATCATGCCAGGCTGTTTTAAGTTTTTCCCCAAAGGCCTTTTTAAAAGACCCGGATACAGTAAGATTTTTTCCATTAACAATGCGGTACCAGAAGTCTGCATAGGCTTCCATACCATATTCATTTTGCAGCCACTGATGAAAAGCCCCGTTGAAAAAGTAAGGAGCACCAGAAGGTCTACCGTCTGAAGCACCCGAAACATCGTGATATGAAGGGAATTTATCTTCAATTTTTGCCTGTTTTACATAGTGCTTTGCATACTCGTCGTTCAAACGACCTTGGCCTGCCGCACTTTCACTGGTAAGGGTGGCACCCTCTGCCATTCCGGTAGTTACGGCAAACATTCCTGGTGTTACACAATCACCAAAAACCTTTCCCACTCCCCGCCAGAAGCCGTTTTTCATATTATAGGTTACTGCATGGGTAAGTTCATGACGGAAGGTAGAAAGAAGAGTTTCGCTGAA